>Ga0256406_1000644_pt1 | contig 62251 bp, 40 predicted proteins | sample RumenRJG_03DNA_FD_185986 | JGI IMG/M metagenome (GOLD analysis project Ga0256406, IMG submission 185986) | Bovine rumen microbial communities from Lethbridge, Alberta, Canada - RJG_03 | ecosystem: Host-associated > Mammals > Digestive system > Stomach > Rumen | place: Canada: Alberta | collected... | reverse complement strand
CACGGGCAGGCTTTCCGACAGCTCCTGTCCTCGCTGGATGACATCGGGTATGGTCTGGCATGGCGAGTACTGGACAGCGAATTCTGGGGAGTGGCACAACGACGCCGCCGTGTCTTCCTTGTCGGATGCCTTGGAGACCCAGAACGTGCCGCAAAAATACTATTTGACGAGCAAAGCCTGTACCGGAATCCTAAACCGAGCAGAGTCAAGCGGCAAGAGATTGCCGAAAGAGCTGGAAACCGCTCTCAGGGAGCAGATACGGAAGGAGACACCACCAACGCAGAGCCAGCCGACGTCATCGCCCTCCAGTCAGACGGCAGCACATCGCTCAGTGGAAACGGGGCAGGATGGAACGATACCGGTGCTGCATACACACTCAACACCCTCGACAGGCAAGCCGTCGCATACAGAATGATAGCAATTAACCAGAGGAACGAGGCACGATACGACGGCGGTGACGGGCAGACCGTAGGGGCAATCCCCGCGCAGCCAGGCGGCAAGCAGATGCAATGCGTCATAGAGGCGCACGGCAGCGGAACAGACCCAGACGTAGTAGGGGCGCTATGTGCAAGCGACGCCAAGCAGATCGGCAACCAGTACGTGAACCAAGGCAAGGTAATCATCGAGGCGAGACACGCTGACAGCGACATGCGAATCGCGACGCCAACTGCCAGCATGCGACACGCCAACGGCACGCAGACACAGCGTGATGCCAATGGCAGGCATGACGCGGACACTACGCAAGACGATTGGCAAGACGCGGTGACAACGCTATCCGAACACAACGCAGACGGTACACAGCACGATACGGCAAGCACAGCAGCACGTGCGGCAGAGCGAGCCATCATCATGGCATCCGGACAGTCACACGCAGAGAGGCTGATAGGCATGTCCCCGACGCTCGCGGCACGACAGTACAAGGACCCGCCAATACTATTCATGCCAGACACGAACACTGAAGCCAATGACGCAGACGGCACGCATGATGACGGCAAAGGCGTCACGTACGTCGTGAGACGCCTCATGCCGATAGAGACGGAACGGCTGCAAGGCTTCCCAGACGGTTGGACTGACCTCACTAGTGAGGACGCAGAAAGGATTGCCGATATCATGCTCGATGGACCGTTCTCGGGATACGACGACAGACACGCCATGATGCTCAGACGTAATGTGAAGAGATGGTGCACCGAATGCCCAGACGGCAAGAGATACAAGGCAACAGGCAACTCCATGGCAGTGCCAGTCATCAGATGGCTCGGTAAACGGATAGCCGAGACCGCAAGTGAATGAGTCAAGGGCGATTACGCCATACAAGACGGCAGGCATGATGCAGAATGCTGTGGTTCCTTGTCAGACACATGACGTATGTTCGTCCCGAGATTAATCGCACATGGCATTAAGAAAAAGTCCCCATCTCTGGGGACTTTTTCTTTTCTATCTCGGGAGGATCTTACTTCCATTATTATCAGAAAGATTAGCAAAGCAGTTAAAACGTTCGACGTACCAATGCTTATTTCCGGTGGTATCCACGGTTTCCTTGATAGTCTTACAGTCCCGTTGACGGCAACGTAAAGCCAGGCGCGACCGCGAGGCTGCTGCCCACGCCGAAGTTGCCGCCGAGATCACCATAGTTGCCCACAATGCGCGCGCTGTTGGAATAGCTGGGCGAACGCAACCACCACCAATTCTTACTTGAGCGCTTAGAGTCAGAAGAGGTGCTGCTGCTAAAGCCAGCAGACGGGTACACAGCACTGGTCATCTCGCCAGACGAGAACAGCCACAGCTTATCGGCAACGTCAGCATTGCTCGCCTCATCATACGACATGTAGCTACCAGAACTAGCAGCGCTCACGCCTGACAACGCCTTCGCACCAATAGCATCGCACAGGACGCTCGGGAAGCAAGACAAGATTGAAGAATCGGCAGTATATCTTGTCAGAGCATCCGTCCCAGCATACTTATCATCCAGCTTCGTATGAGAATCCGCACCAACAAGCTTCGCACGCACGAGAGAAGCCGCATACCCCTGACCAGCCTGCGTAATGTCAACACCGTTATAGGAGTTATCCCATTGAGAATTCACGATATATGACTGCCCATCACCAACCAGACCACGATTACTATCGCTCATGCTCGTGCTGAATATTCCGTTCGCTATTGTCCCAGCGTTCGGGGCTATCGTAACTGTCTTAGAGCAGTGGTTCGGGATGCACTTGTCGTAAACGTGTGGGTCATGCTCGTTCCAGTAGATGATTGTTGCCCAGTTGTCATAATGCAAGCAACGGTACGCGTTCCCCGCCGCATCCGTTCCAGCGTCAGTGCCAGTTATCACGCTATGCGAGTCATCCGTGCACGCGGGAGCGTTCTCGCTCATGACAGTAGCGTCCCCGTTTACCGAGTGCGATTTCGTGAACGTTTGCGTGGAGTCCTTTTCGTAAGCCCCATTGTTGTATTTCGCGAATTCTGGGTAACCTAAGGCTGGTCCGAAGGTGATGCCCATGGTGTTCCCGTTCACGTTCGCATCCTTATCTATCCCAATGCCGTATGCCATGACCGCGTAGTGAATGCGTAGATCTTTCCATACGGCATAGAGCGTTATAGTGCTGCCATCTGTTCTTTTGCTCATCCACTTGTCAGTGACCGTGTTCGTGAGCGTGATGTTCGTATCTGCTCTGGTTGCTGTTTTGCTTGTGCTCCATCCGAGCAGCGAGTACCCGTCTGTTCTTTCTGGCGTAGTGTACGTGCCGTTCGTGGGCTGGTTTTTGGCGTTGTAGGTGATGGTGTTGGCAGTAATAGCGTTCCCATCATTATCTGTGCCGTATGTTCCGCCGTTCGCATCGTATGTGATGGTGTATGTGCGTAGTGTGGTTTGTGGTACGCCTGTCTGGATAATCATGCTGAGCAGGTTAGCATAATCATCGTTACCATACTTGCGTACGTCATTCGTTAGTCCATCGTCCCATACTTTGTTGACGCTGACTTGCTGGTCTCTCGTCTTCTGGTCGTAAAGCTGGTACTGTTCGCTTGCCGTTGATGTCATGGTCGTGGTGGCATTCGCCATGATTGGCGTCCCGGTGATGCCGAGCAGTAGCGTGGTGACGATTCCGATTATCGCCTTAGAGGGGTACCCTCCCGCCCGCAGGTTTCTAGGTTTCATCAATGACCACATCCGAATGTATCATAAGACTTCGGTGCTATTGTGCTTCCACGGTCCGTGTATCGTTATATCATGCTGGTGATGTCTGACGCACGGACATATTTGCGTGGCGTTCTCTGCCGCGAACCTTAGTGTACCCATTTCAGTTTCGATTTCACGTTGTTCTCGAAGCACCCTCTTGCCATAATCTTAGGACATGCGAGAATTGCTTAGCTTACTTGACTCCGCTTATTAGCGTACGAGCGTGAATCCTGGTGCTACTAGCCCGTTCTTGTTTGTCGTTGGGAAAGAGCTGAGTGCCCCGTTGTAGCTGACTATGCCTGGTTTGTTCGTTGCGGAGGGCGATGGCGATCTCATCCAGTACCACCATATGCTTGAGCGTGTCATATCAGAAGGTGTACATCACGGTATCACCGGCAATACGCCTCGTATCATTCGTAATTGGAGTCACCAAGTATTCCCGCCACCGCTCAGGACAGTTCAACATCACGTGTAGGGTATATGAATCGAACTTCTGCGCGACACGCACATACGCATCTCCGCCACCGTCTTGCCTGCCTTTCGTGCCGTTCTTACTAGCTACCATGAAATCACCCCAACCATAGGCATCGGACAAGCCGATGCCAAACACGATAGAAAACACACTCCCCGCCGTCTTCAACGAAACGCTACAAGAATGATTTTGGTACATAATCATCGTACATCTCTTACAGTCCCGTTGACGGCAACGTAAAACCAGGCGCGACCGCGTCGTAAGTATCCACGTAGTGGATGTAGTAAAGATAACCACTGTTGCGCACGCTGCGCGCGTAGAAAGAACTGCTGGGCGAACGCAACCACCACCAATTCTTACTTGAGCGCTTAGAGTCAGAAGAGGTGCTGCTGCTAAAGCCAGCAGACGGGTACACAGCACTGGTCATCTCGCCCCACGAGAACAGCCACAGCTTATCGGCAACGCCAGCATTGCTCGCCTCATCATACGACATGTATCTACCAGAACTAGCAGCACTCACGCCTGACAACGCCTTCGCACCAATAGCATCGCGCAGGATGCTCGGGAAGCAAGACAAGATTGAAGAATCGGCAGTATATCTTGTCAGAGCATCCACGCCCGCGTAATTATCATCCAACTTCGTATGAGAATCAGCACCAATAAGCTTCGCACGCACGAGAGAAGCCGCGTACCCCTGACCAGCCTGCGTGATATCAACACTAGACGAGTTATCCCATTGAGAATTCACGATATATGACTGCCCATCACCGACCAGACCGCGATTACTATCGCTCATGCTCGTAGTGAATATTCCGTTCGCTATTGTCCCAGCGTTCGGGGTTATCGTAACTGTCTTAGAGCAGTGGTTCGGGATGCACTTGGCATAGACGTTTGGGTCATGATTGTTCCAGTAGATAATTGTTGCCCAGTTATCATAATGCAGGCAGCGGTATGCGTTCCCCGCCGCATCCGTTCCAGCGTCAGCGCCAGTTATCACGCTATGCGAGTCATCCGTGCACGCGGGAGCGTTCTCGCTCATGACAGTAGCGTCCCCGTTTACCGAGTGCGATTTCGTGAACGTTTGCGTGGTGGCGGTGGAAGCTCCGTTGTTATATGGCGAGAATTCTGGGTAACCTAGGGCTGGTCCGAAGGTGATGCCCATGGTGTTCCCGTTCACGTTCGCGTCCTTGTCCACGCCTATACCATACGCCATGACCGCGTAGTTGATATGAATATCCTTCCATACGGCGTATAGCGTGATACTGCTACCATCTGTTCTTGTATTCATCCAGCTATCGGTGGGCGTGTTCGTGATGGTAATGTTCGTGTCGGGGTTTGTTGCGTTCTTGTCCGTGCTCCATCCGAGAAGTAAGTACCCGTCTGTTCTTTCAGGTGTGGTGGGTACACCGTTCGTTGGCTGGTTTTTGGCGTTGTATGTGATGGTGTTGGTTGTTATCGTGTTTCCGTTCGTATCTGTGCCGTAGGAACCGCCGTTTGCATCGTAGGTTATCGTATATGTACGTAACGTGATTTGTGGCACTCCTGTCTGCACGGTAATAGCGACCAAGTCGGTGTATGCTGTGATGGTCTTGTCTTTGATTATCTGCCTGTCCTCTGGGAACAGCCCGTCGTCCCATACCTTGTTAACGGTAATCTGGTCTTCCCTCTTGCGTCCATCGAGCATCTGGTATTGCGCGGTATCTGCGTATGCTATGGTTGGCATGATGATAGCAGTAAGCATGGCAATTGTCGTGATGATCGCTGCGAGCATTCGTACTGGCGTGCCTGCGCTCTGTATGGCGATACGTTGCACTTTGCATTCCGTATGGTCACAATGACTATGGCTTCCTGCTTCCGCAATGTGGCGCAGTGCGTAGCATATCGTCATCTTTGTAATCTTTCTTATTATCATATCCCTGCTCGTCAGTTGCGTCGCCGCATCTTCCATCTCATTATTACCGTTATGTCAGTCTGGCATTCCAGGATTGCTGAAATGTCATCAGGTTGTTGACAATTCAATTGTATCCCCATTTGGGCATTTACCGGAAATTCTTGCCAGTTCTGCATGCGGCTTACGTGCTGCCATCGGCATGATGGAATGGCATGTCGCACGGCTTTGCCATGCTCACGTGGCGTCGGCAGCATGGGACTTGGGCGGCTTGGGCTGCGGCATTCCATGTCATGCATCCATGTGCCTTCTGCACGCTGTGACGAATGCGTCGATAAGCTGCCCCGTCGCGGTATCGTCTGGCAGGCATTCTGGATGCCATTGTACGCCAACGCAGAAGCGTGTGCTGTCTGTACCGCATATCGCCTCTATCGTCCCGTCGTCGGCACGTGCTGCGACACGTAAGCACGATGGTATCGTCGCGATTGCCTGGTGATGGGCACTGTTCACGTCGATGGTGATATCTGCGGCGTTTGCACTTGCCTCGGTCGTGTCTCCCCGCCGTGCGTCGGCACGAAATGCCATGGCAAGCTGCGTGTCTGGAACGATATGAACGCAATGGGCATGTTCGGTGTACGGCTTGTGGTCGTGGCAAGTTGCCGTCGATGGGAGCGATTGCATGAGCGTTCCGCCATTGGCGACGGCAAGCATCTGGCATCCCCTGCATATCCCTAGGTAGGGGATGCGCATCTCGTCGGCAAGGCGGATGAGCATCGGCTCGAACTCGTCGCGGACTCTCAGTGCTGGCTGTGTGCATGCCTGGCGTTCCTGTCTGTACATGGCTGGGTCTATATCGTCGCCACCGAGGATCATGACGCCATCAGCAAGTGACAAGGCTGCACGCGTTTCCTCTTCCGTCGCGTTCGGTTGAATGAGAAGCATGCATGCCCCGTGCTTTGCCATGAGGTCGTGGTATCTTCCATCGAGCGAGTAGGCGCCATCCGCGTCACCGCATTGCATCTCCGCGATGACTGTCGGCATTCGTCGTGTCTGCTTGTCGTCGTCATGCCGTCGTTGACGTTCCGTCATGCTGCATGTCTCCTTGCGGTGTGCGTGCCTGCCGCCTGCAGTCGGTTGCTTCGTTTGTTGCGTCCGTGCACAAGAGTGCCGGGACGAGCGTGGTGTTGCCTTTGCTCGTCCCGGTCTGATGCCTTCTGGTTCGTCCTTTTGATGAAGGATTTTTCTGTCGGCTGCCTTTGCCTGTGTATGGTGCGCGTAGGGTGTGTGCCGTGTGGGCTTCTGTTTCCTACTGCTACCTTATTCTACCAGGCTTTCGCTTCCTTGTTGCTCATGGTGAAGATTGAGCCTTCTGTGCCATATTCGGACTTTGGACCGCCGATGCCGTACCTGAAGTAGAGCCCGTCCTTCTTGGTGCGGTAGAGGTGCTCCTCGTAACCGTCTGCGTCGCCATATGAGCCGAAGTAGCGTGGTTCGCCAATTTCCTCTGCTCTTTCCGTGTCGTACACGTGCTTCTTTCCCTTGTAGGAGATAGTCCTTCTCATAGCGTCTCCAGAGGCAACGATTTCCATGCGATAGTGTTCGTGACCGCATCACTGTCCCTTTCGTGCTGGCGTGCCGTCTGTCCAGCCCGTCGCGCCCTGCTGTCGTGATGGGTGCTGGCGTAGATGCCGTTCCAGCGCTGCAAGCCGTCGTTGGACATTTGCATGCGAAGATCGTCGCCACAGCCGTGGCATGTCGCCTTTGCCCAAAACCTCGTAGAACACGACTGTCCGCATTCCTCGCCACGATGTGATTGGCGTGATGCGGGACTTTACTTGCTCTGCCTGATGACCATCGCATCATGCCGTCCATCGTGACCTTACGCTTGTAAGTCTATACGGCTTTCATCCTTCCTGAACATGGGCATTTCATGATGGCGGATGCGTAGTAGCATGTCGTGCTATCATTGGACATACAGCTGTGGGAATCGGCATATGGATATTGCGTCGCTGGTATAATACGTATGGGCGCGAAATTGGCGACGAAATATGGAGGCAATAATGGCAATGAATGCAAGGACGAGGGACGTGCTTGGCAAAGTTGAGGACGGCTGTATTAGTGCGGCGTCGCATGTTGGTAACGTCGTCCCGTCGCTCTCTGACCTTGGTGTGGATGAGGAGACGGAGGACACGATTGTTGGCGCTGTCGCTATCACGCTGTCGGCAATCGGGCTTGTCGCAGTTGGCGTGCTCGTAGGCAAGACGGTGTGTGCATTGAGACAAGCGTTAGCCGTGCAACCTCGGTATTTTAATGCCGAGTAAGCGGCGTCATTTAGATGTTCTTATCGTCAAAACGCAATAAGATTTAACGAAACGAAAAAAACGCAACGATTAGCACTTGCCAACAACCATAATAACTGATACAATAATGCACGTAATTATCCACCAGCGAACCAGCTAAGAGGACGGTGAACGACACAAGATGGACATCTCATACCCCACCCGAATCGTCACCGGCTCCTATAACGGAATCCTCAAAGAAACGGTAGAATACTACAATGAACTCGTCACATACCTACTACACATTATAGAAAAAGAACAAACCGAAATCATCATTAAGGACGTTACCGAGCACGAAAACGAGCGATCGCACCGTCTCGAGACGCTCATTCATGCGACGAAAAATAATGAACACCCCAAGTACGAGGACTTCGATAAAGAATTCCCGCAATTCCCATCATACATCCGCCGAGCAGCCGAAAAGACAGCAATCGGTATATACAAATCCTGGTACTCCAACCACCTCAACTGGGAGATGGGCGGCAAGAAAGGAGCCGAACCCCGACTCCAGTACAAGCACGACGCCGCACTCACCTTCTACAACAAAAACGCCTACCGAGAGAACAGCAAGAAAGGCGATAACTACGTCCAATTGAAACTCTGGGACGGCAAGAACTGGGCATGGACCGACATCCCAATTCGTCGTCAGGATGTTAAATACATAAACGGGCTTGGAAAACAATACAAAATCTCCAATGCCCCGACGCTCACGAAGAGGGGACACGCATGGGAACTTAGATTCGCTTTTAAAGTCAAGCTTGACTTGGCTGACGAGAACGAGCAGTTAGAGACCGGTTCGCATCGTATTTGTGCTATCGATTTGGGTGTGAATACGGATGCCACATGTTGCATTCTGGAACCAGACGGCACTGTCGTGGCAAGGAGATTTATCAACCTTGGTGCTGAAAAAGACCGTATCCTCAATGCTCATAAGCGTATCCGTGAGGCACAATCGAACGGCGCCCGCAAATTAAAGAAGATGTGGCGTAAGGTCAATCGTCTCAATAACGATTTGGTTATCAAAATCGTCAATGAGATTATCAATTTCGCTGTGGAGTATTCTTGCTGCGCGATTGCTTGCGAGTATCTGGATTTTTCTGACGGTAAACGTCGGAAGTCGAAGGGCAAGAAGGGTAAGCGTAGCTGGCGGTTGTCCTTGTGGCGTTATCGTGATGTTTATCATCGGTTGTGTGCCACGGCTCATAAGTGGGGTTTGCGTGTTCATCAGGTTTGTGCTTGGGGGACTTCGCAGTTGGCTTTTGATGGGTCGGGGCGCGTGTCGCGTGGTAAGTATATTGTTGGTAATGATGGCGTGTCGTTGGGTTTGCCTTATTCTGTTGTTCGTTTTTCGTCTGGTAAGTTTTATAATGCGGATTTGAATGCTGTGTATAATATTGGTGCGCGGTATTATATTCGCTTGTTGTTGGATTTCCTGAAGGCTCATTTGTCTTCTGAGGATTTTGGGGCATTGTCGGCTAAAGTTCCGCGGTGTTCCGTTCGAAGTAAGTGCGTGTTGTCGGACTTAATTGATCTTTGGCGAGTGGCTTGCTCGTAAGGGCTTGCTCGTGTGGCGGGATGGCTCGGCTCATTTGTCTTGACGTCCTTCCCTTTGCCTTTCCTTAGATTGTATCCTTCGGCAACAAGGGATCGTATGGAATTTCCCTCGTGGACTATACGCTCCAGCAGCACGACATACGAACGAGTGTGCAGACGGTTTTAACAACCAGAAGCACACGACTTCAGTCGTGTGTACTTCACACGGTAGCGGCGTTGGCATGCTGGTTTCGTTCCTTCGTATTGTCGCCGTTGCATGATGAATGTCGGCGCGATGTACTACTCGTCGTGCCTTTCAGCGTCAGCATGATTGTCCATGGGATTGTCTGGGGCATGCGGTTGGCATTGCAGCATGAGTGCGGCATGCGTACTGCATGATGGCATGCCGCTATACAAGCAAATGGGGCAGGACGATTGGAATGCTTTCCCCGTCGTCCTGCCCCATTCTCATGTTCCTGTGGCGTATGTGCCGGTGTCTTGCTTCCCTTGCTAGTCGAGTGGCGATCCGCAGCGGTAGAACCTGCTTACGCTGCCGTAGCCGATGCCCTCGCTTGGGTTGAATGCCTCAATCGTCTGTCCGTTGCCGATGTAGATGCCGACGTGTCCAGAATGCCAGACGATGTCTCCTGGCAGTGCCTCGGAGATTGGCTTGTCGCAATAGAGCGCCCCATCGGAGTCGGCACTGTGCGGGAGCGAGACGCCTGCTGCCGCATAGCATTGCATGACGAGTCCCGAGCAGTCTGTTGCCCTGAACGAGTTGCCGCCGTATACGTATGTTCCGCCAACCTCTGAGTAGGCGACTGCAAGCACCTTCTGTCTCCAGTCGGCAAGGCTTGATGTGTCGACCGTCTGCTGCGTAGTAGCTGCCGTCTGTGCGCGCTGTGCCTGTTTCTTTGCGTCCTCGTTGGCTATCGCTTTCTTCAGGTCAGATGACAGGCTTGAGACATATGCATCCGCATCGCTTACCTTGGAGTCGAGCTCTTCCTTGCTCGATTGGCATTGCGCGACCTGTTCCTGCTGCTGTGCTTGCAGTGATGACAGTTCGTCAAGCGATGCCTGCAGTTCCTTCTGTTGCTCTTGTACGGTGGCTATCTTGCCGTTCGTATCGTTGGTTACCTTGAGTGCGGCGGTGAGTGATTGCGTGAAGTCCGATATTGACGATGCATTTGCGAGTATGCTGATGATGTCTGACGTCGAATCGTCCTTGTACCCGTGTCTTAGGCTTTCCGTGAGCTGTGCCTTCGCATTGGCTATCTCTGTGGTCTTCGCATCGATGTCGCCCTGTGTTGTCTCTATGCTCGCATTGGTCTGGTCGAGCTGCGTCTGTGCGTCGTTGAGCGCCTCGCTTGCCTGCTCTGCCTGTTCATACAAGTCGTCCCTTTTCGATTTTGCGGATGAGAGCTGTGCCCGTATCTCTGCCGATGTCGCGGCGATTGCTGGCGTTGGTACTATCGTCGTTAGCCCAACGGCGATAGCCATTGCTACGGATGCGGCGCGAAGCGGGGTGCTTCCCATACGAGTGCTGCTTCGTTCCAATCGTCTGTGTATAGCGTATTTGTTGCGCTGGTCCATGTGCCTTGTCTCTCCATGTGCTCATGAATGTCGTCGCATGCTTGACGTCATCATCATGCGAGGACATCGTCTTTATGCCGTTCAGTCGCTGTTCCACGCCAGAATTCTTGCTGCTGCTGTGCAGTAGTTGGCTGACGTCGCGATGACAGCGTTCGTCCATTCTACCAGTCTTCGTGCCTGATTGGAAAAGGCGACTGGGTCTTGTTCGCTGTGGGAACAGCGTTCGTATCTGTAGTTGCCTGGCTGCCATTGTTGGATGCGTGCTGTGCTGCATGCCAGTACGCAGTGTGAATTGGCAATGGCATGTATGTGGCGTGCCGCTTTACATGCTGTCTGGCATGCTGCCGACGTACTGACATCCTCATGCATGTACGCATTACCTTCATATAACTAGTCTGGGAGATTTTTTTTGTGTGCCGCAATGCGTAGGACTGCACGTACTCATGGTAATGAGCGACATATTGTGTTGATGAACTGTAGCAGCGATATGCACGACGTAGGCAAAGCTGCGTGATGTTCTAAGCCTCCTTTGTCCTATACGCACGCATCTACGTCGATGGGGAACGGATGCTTGTACTGCCAGTGGCATCCGTTCCCCAAATCGCATGTCATTTTATACTGTCGTCACGCTGTCTTGGTAGGTAAGTATCACGTTCCCTATTTTTCCTTCAGAAGGTACCTGTTCGAGATGACCTTGACCTCCATGTTCTCTCCAAGTTCGTCGCGCAGTATCATGGAGGCATCGCTCCCGTCGTCATCGTAATGAAGCACGATGCCTTCGTCGAGCCTACCCTTGGCGACGTATCCAATTGCCGTGCTGCTGACGAACTCAATGAGGTCAGCCGGCGTGTTGAACCAGTCGAGCGAAGTGAGCGGCTTGCCGTCTGGACCATTCGGCGTCGGGACGAATGACTTGGCGAACCTCTGTGCGAATCCGATTGCATACGCGTCAGTCTTATGTCTCCAGCTGTCATTGTCGTCACGTACCCAGACGGCAAAAGCAAGGATACGGCGGGTTGTCAGATTGAGGCGGTTGCCGTTCAGCTTCGGACCTATGAACTCTCCCTGTACGGCACAGTTTGGATGCTCCCGGCACCACTGCGCGATGCCTGCTTCCTCATATGCTTTGAGGATTTCCGCACCCAGCATCCCATTTTTCGTACCGAGTTCGAAATTGTGCCCAAAGACGTGAGGCGCTCCATCGACATCGTAGCAGAACGTCGTAGAAGTTCCGTCAACCTTTACGGTCGCATGGAATGGTACTTGTTTCATCGCTTGCCATGCCTTCTCGCTGAGGTTCTGGATGCGCTCAGCATCCGTCCTGTTGGCGATGCGTGTATCGAACCTGCCAACCACGTCATATGCCCCAATGGGAATTGGCGCGACGTACTCGCGTACATCGCACTCGGCACTCACATCTGGATGCTTGGAGACGTCACCATATCTTGCTACGTCATCGATACCACACTCCTGCGGTGACAGGATGAGCCCCTGCGATACCTGCTTTCGAAGCTTCACAGTCTTGAGAACATAGCCATGAAGCTCCGTGGTTGTGCCATCCTGGTTCTCGACGATCATCGTCTTTACGCCACGATTGGCAAGGAATGCGTACCGCTTGTCCCCTTCTGGGAAGAACGTGTCTATCTCGAAGTAAACGATTGTATCCCCTGGTGCATACTCGCCTTTGCCAACGACGACATCCCAGCCTCCGATATGTGCCAGCTCTATCCGGTCGGCATTTGCGATTGGCGTGAGAGCATCGATTGTCCTCAATGTTGCCATCTTCCTGTTCGGGTTCGCCATATATGTGTCTCTCCTCTTTGTTCCTGTTGTCTCTTATCGCTGCTACTGGGTTGCCACGGTGCTGCATGTTGAACGGCATGTCCTACAGCGAGCTAACGGCACGCCTATGCCCGTGCGGTTCATAATCGCCCTGTCAGCGTTTCCTCATGCGTCATGATGTGCTGATGCTGCTGACATGTGCTGTATGAGATGTATCGTCAGCAGTGGGCTTACATCATGTCTCAGATGTACTCACCGTACTCGTGTCCGCTGATGACACCAGCATCAGCAAGCACCGCCATCTCCCTCTCGACATCATCTCTGACCGCGCGTGCGTACCTGTTGCCTGGGTTGCACGAGAGGATGAGCTCATAGTCATATGGTTGGCAGAAGTTCTCATCCAAAATGTCTATACGTCCACGCGACCCGTTCTTTGGGATGCTGACGTTGAAAGAAACATCGTGCCTATCTTGATACTTCGGTCCGACAAAGCGCATGAGATACCAGTGATCACCACAGTCCCTGAAGCCGAGTGCCGTTATCTGTCCTGCAGGCAGCAAGCGGAATTGGATTCTTGCGTTGAGCCCGTTCTCGTCCGTCTCGATTATGTCTACCATACCGGTTCCCTGCTCTCTTATCGTGCCTTGCTTACTATCCTATCCGTCTGCTTGCTTGTGCTATCTCGATAGCTTGTCCTGTGGGTTGCCCCAAGCGTATTCGCCGCGCATCCTGGCGTCATTCTCCATGCCGGTGATGCATCTGCTCACTATCTGCTGCATCTCGTCGAGACGCTCGTATTCACAGTCCATCTCCTGCATCATGCCATCGCACATATCGTGGATATCGCATAGCGCTGGGTAATGGCTGCGCATGTAGGCATCCCTCTCATCTCCGCTGCTGCCCATCTCCTTTCGCCCAAGCGACGTGATGGTCTGAGCATATCGCCTGCGGTACTGCTGATCGACTTGGTTACGCAGCCCGATGACGATGCGACGCTTTGACGAGAGCTTAGAGATGTTGTGCCCAATGCCGCTGAGCAGGTATGTGAAGTACTGGAACTGGTTGCGTACCCTGTTATCCGCAGTTGGCGTGCTGAGATCGTAGCAGCTTGTATCAAGCATGTATCTCTCGCTGGACGTCAGCCTGTCTGGATGAAGGGCATACTCCGATTCCCTCTTCACCGGCACTTGCTTCACGGGCTGGTCGAACACGTCCTTCCGCATCGCATCGAACCTGCTTGCGAGCGACGCTGGCGTGATTGGACGCCCATCGATGTATATATAGTCGCGCCACTCGACGCCGTTCGCTGAAGTTCCCATTCCAGATACGCCTCTCGTCAGGATGTGCTGGCATCCCCTGTAGTTCCCATTCCATGCCGTTCTCATGCAGTCTTGCATGCCGCAGGCTTGCCGCTTTTTTCGTGACCTGTCTCTATGATGATATCATGATGCGTGACATCATAGCTTGACACCGCAGGCAGCGAACGGGTTCTCCACGGTATGGACACAACACGCACATTGCGGTTTCAGACTGGCAATATGCGGCATATGGAATCCCGCCGAATGATGGCAGCAGCGGTTGGCATGGCACGCATGGCAATCGTGGGATATGCATGTGCCAAGGAGACCTTTAGATTTGGGCAAGCCGATGTAGGCTGTCCATGTCCGGACATAGCAGGGGAATGATGGAAGGCAACGGAAGCACAACTGGCAGCATACTTGGCAGCGACATGCCAACGACGATATGCATCACTGATGGGGATACAGCCACGACGCTCCGCACTATGCTTACACCGAGGGGCATGCGCGTTGGCAGTATGAGAGTGCGTGACGGTATCGACGTGATGATGGCGTTCGAGGCTCAGCTGGCACGCCACAAGGACGGCATTGATGCAATCGTTCTGAGCCAGAGGGCGGTGGAGCGAGCGACTGGCAAACGTGATGCGCTGCTCAGAGAATGCGTCAAGCTGGCGAACGCTGGCATACCCAAGGGCATCGTCACGTTCGTGATAGACGAGAGGCATGCGATAAACGCCAAGGGCGTGCTGGCACTGCAGAAGGCTGGCATTACCGTTACGGGGACAGCCGAGGACTGTGCCATAAGCCTTGCCAAGACGTTCAGGCTGCCTGAACCCTCGTACTCCGTGAATAATGATGACCAGAACGCACGGCAGGCAGAGCAGGCGACGCAAGAACAGGGACAGGTCGATGAGCCGAAGCCGCTCACGGAAAAGGCGGTGGCACTAGGCAGCGACGGACTTGATGCCATCCAGAACGATCCGTTCAGCGATCTGCGTGGTGGCAGCACGGGTGTCGCTGGCGATGAGGATGACATGCTTGCTGACCTGCCGAATGCCCACGACTTTGACGATCCATTCGACGACGATGACGATGACGAGCCAAACATAGACGACAGTGCCATCACATACGACGATATCGACCCATTCGCCGAAGTGAGGGATGGCAGCGACCCATTCGCTGGCGTTCCCCAGTCAGCACAGGGACAGCCTGACTTCCCATATGACGACGCCGACGATGATGATGATGGGTATGATGCCGACGATGATGACTACGCTACCGATGGTGATGATGGGTACGATGACGACGAGATGCTTCCCGCCGAGATAGACGAGGCACACAGGTACGATGGCAAGAGCGGCGAGGGCACGGAGGAGGACGTGCTCTCCATGATTGCCCCGACTTATGGCAACCCCCGCTGGGATTACTCGGAGATAAACGAGGGTATCCGTGAGCAGAGGGGCGGACTGTTCGGCAAGATGAGCGGCAAGCGTGGCGGCAAGATCATCGGCGAGACGGACAAGAGGATGATGTACGCTAACTCCCGCTACATCGCGGAGAGGACGGATAGGAACGGTGCCTATGACCCGCCAACCGACTGCAAGATTATTACGTGCTACTCCAATATCGGCGGGAGCGGAAAGACCACCGTATCCACGATGATTGGCGCACAGCTCGTCTGGGACTTCGACCGCGACCTCTTGGAACGCCGCAGTAGCAACATGGCTTACCGCATCCTCGTGCTGTCGCTCAACGAGTTCGATGACATAGAGGTGAAAGGCATCGGTACGGAGGGCAACTCCGATGATGGCGGGCTGCTTGCGTCAAACGAGGGCAGGGATGTGCTGGCACTGAAGCAGAAGATAGCCGAATGCAACGGCGACCCGACCTGGGATGATATTGCACACTGCTTCAAGGCATCGCCGATGAACTACGTCATGTACCTTCCATCAATGACGCTACGCGAGAAATTCGAGACGAGACAGGAGATAGATGACCAGGACTATAAAAGCATCATTAGCGTGTGCCGCAGGTTCTTCAACTTCATCATCATCGACACGCCAGACGTGATGTACAACAACAAGTACGAGCTGATACCGTACGCTCTCAGCATCGCCGACGTCGTATGCCTAATCATGACGCCAGACGCAAAGAGCACATACCATATGTATAACTTCCTTGATGGCATGAAGGCAGGAACGCCAAACGGAAGCCTGCCATTTGCTCGCGACCAGACCATGCTTGTCGTTAACAAGGTGGCGACGTCAGGCAACCCGTACATCGGTCACACGAACAGCAACCAGGTCCCATTCAAAGACATCGCAAATACGTTCACGAAGGTGTTCTTCAAGGTGCTCCCGATACCAATGACAGACCAGAACATGGACGAGAATATCATGTTCGGTTATGACAGCAAGGTGAAGGAAGCCGCCTCGGACATCACCGATACGATTCTGGAGATGATTGACCGCAATGACCATGCGAACGGATTCTAATCATACGAACGACCCATACGTCGCTGCACAGGAAGCCAGCACCAGGCAGAACACATCGCAACGTGCTGCAAAGCGGCGTCGTAATCGTCCATACATGCTTACTACACCGCACACCTGGCGGCGCCGCATACTCACGACAATCGCCATAGTACTCGTCATAGGCGGTGCATGGCTCACCGCATCCGTCATGAGCGGTGCGATACCGTCACCAATAGCCGTAATCCGCGACGCAATCGGTGGTAACGGTACGGCAGCACAAGACACTGCGACAGATGCCACGAGCGACGCAGAGACGCCAGCAGCGGACGCGAATGAGGCGACCACAACTGCTACAAGCACGGCGTCAATGGAGACGCCACAGAACGCCTGTAACGCCCTCAACGGCTACTACGAGGGGCTTGCCGCACAAGACGCCACCAAGCTGCATGCCGTCGGTGCCGACACCGCAGCAAGCGCCGTCGAGAGGGGATGGCTCTCTAGGATGCACTACACGGTAGGCAACATCGGTACTGCGACGGCAGACAGGCTTCCAGATTCTGCTGGCACGTATGCTGGCAGCACGCTCTATCGCATTGCCGACTTCTACCCTGCTGCAGGTGATGACGCCATCACGTCAGACATTACCGGCAAGACGGGACTCGTCGGATGGATATGGTACGATCAGACTGACAACGCATGGGAGATTATTGACCCGACCATACCAACCGCCGTGTACATGCCAAAGGCGACAAGCACCAAGATGAGAAACACAGACGGCAACGCCACGGTGACGATAAACACTGATGGTGCGCTCGCCAATCCGTGGTGGGCATGGATGCAGGAATCCGTCACGATTGCTACGGGCACAACCGTCACCGTGAGCAAAAGGCAGCTCGATACCGGCGTTACCATAACCACGACACCTGGACTCATCGGCAGTTCCATAGGCAGCGGTACGGGAACTGTCACGATCGTCAGAGGCAGCACGACCAGCTTCGGAACAGAGAAGATAGGGCAATCAGCACTGAAGCTCACCGGGGACATCGCAGGCGTGACCATACAGGCAGGCGGGCAGGACATAACACCCGATATTGCGGTAGGCGAATAATCGGCAGAGACAGAACCCATGATGCCCCAGACGAAAGCACAGCGGAAAGATGGACAGACAGGAGAGACATGCCAAAGGGGAAACGCAGAGAATACACCACGCCATCAGAAGACGCCGAGCGGACACGTGGAACGCTCGATGCCGATGGTGAGAGATACGATGCCAATAGCAAGGATGTCCTTGCCCGCGTATGGGACACGGTTTTCGGTAGCAGACACGCTGGAACGAGCACAAGACAGGACAGAATGCACTCGGCAATCGTCTTCCTAGTACTGCTCGCCATCGTTACGAGCATCGCATCGCTCGGTGCGTGGCTATGGAACGATTATGCGTCATACAGGGCAGACCACATACTAGTCCCCGCAGCGACATATACGAGCGACCAAGCCACATCTGCAGAGGCACAGCTCCAAGACATGGGGTTCGTCGACATCACGGAAGGACAAAATGGCGTCACCGCATACGGCACGAAGGCGATGTGCGACGCATGGCGAGCATCCTTCTGGGACAGGAACGTCTCAGATACAGTGGCTGACATCGGGACGGCATCATCCGCGTCGTCAGCGGCAAGCCATATGGCGAACGGCATTATCAGCATGGACCACTCCGATGACTGGACGACCGTCACAATCAAGACGCTCACAAGCGATCCGTCAGTGAGCGTCATCGGATACATGCTAGAAACCGATACTGCGGCATCTGACGCGATAGACGCCGCAGCGAACTGGTGTGCTGTGCTGCACGACGGACGGAAGCTGCACGTGTCATTCATCGGGCAGGACGGTAGCGAATACCTCGCGACTGACACGGACACGGCACACGACATCATCGCACAGCTGCAAGGGCATGACGCCGATGCTAACGATAACACAGGTAACGCAGAGGGCAGTGCCGACGGGAGCGCCATGAACGCAAACGGCAATACGGATGGCACTGTTCCGACAGATACGGATGGGAATGCTAGAACGAGTGGACAATAAGCTGACCAAACGATCATGATGCCAACGAGATGCTTGGAATTTTGGCAGGTGACGCCCGTGTCCTAAGATGAATCAGAAAACATTCAGGATAAGCCGAAGCACAACGCGGAGGCACGGCGTCAGCATGTCGCATAGCAAAAGCGGAAGCACTGGGCAAGCACGATGTGAAACGACATGTGTACAAGCGCATACGTCAAGCGGCACGACAATCGGGCTAATAGGAGACGTGAAAATGCCAGAGGACACAAGCAGCGGCACAACAAGTAAGACAGCAGCACAGAAGAAGGCTGCCAAGAGGAAGAAGCCAGCACGCAAGGATATACGGGCGAACATTCCGAAGGACGTCGTGAGAGTACGTGACAGCGAGAATCCGGAGGAAGCACGAAGGAAGACACACGAGAACTTCATCCGCAACCGCGTGAATGACCTCTACCTTGCCTATGACGGTAAGCTTCCACGACTCAATACGCTCGGCATTGATCTCAATGCGAAGGCGCTCACGCCAGATCAGCAGACTGTCGTAGCGCGACATGTACAAGCAGGACTTGTCGCACGCGTCGTACTACGACACGCAGGCGACGAGACGTTCAAGATGCCCGAATCGATGAAGGACAAGGAACGCCAGGAAATCATCGACCGTATCCATACAGACGGACGAATGGACATAGACGCCCTCACACGCAGAGACCTCGCGCATATCAGACGCATCGCAGAGACGGGAACACAAGCACGCGACATCTTCGTAAAAATGAACATGGGACTCGTTACGATACTCGCAAGGCGCGAGCAGAAGAAGAGGAACCTCGACATGTACACGTATGACGAGATTCGCGAAGAGGCAAAGTTTGGGATGCTAAACGCTGTCGATAGGTTCGACCCAGACGCGGGTTTCAAGTTCTCCACATACGCCACATGGTGGGTAATGCAGAAAATCATGGAATACCTCAATACCCAATCGAAGCTGATCAAGATGCCAGCAACCATGAACACCCTCTATCGCCGCATCACCGTCGCAATGAAGGACCTGCGTCAGGAATACCCGAGCGACGAGATGATTACCCCCGACGTGATCTATAAGTGGATGGAAGAGCGCAATTGGGGGGTCAGCAAAAAGCAAATCATTGATGCAATTGCCGTACGCAAAGAAACAATCAGCATAGATGCCTTCGTCTCGGATGATGACACCCGCACGATAGACGACACGATTGCCAGTGATGAGGACATCGCCGAATCAACAATTCAGACAATTGACACCGACACGTCATTCGAACGGCTCGTATCAATGATATCGAACGATGAGACGCGCGAGATCATTCGCGAGATATACCAGAACGGTGATGCCAAGAACGCCAAGCAAGTCGGCGAGATTGCGAGAAGTCATGGCATGACGACAAAGGAAGTGCAGAACCGTATCGCAGGCGCAATTGCTGATATGCGCAGAACTATAGAGTTCTCTCAACAAGACGATGGAGAACGTGACGCTCGCATGCCTGATACACACTGACACGCTGATACAAGCAAATTGGCATTATGATGGCGGCTGGCAATGAACCTGGAATGGTCATGCCAGCCGCCATCATGTGTGTACTTCCATAGAAGCAGAACGGATTATCGGCTTGCGAACATCATATGCTGAGACAAGCCCAGCAATTATTACCTGTTTTTGCTCTGTTTACCATTACTTGCTCTGTTTGCCGTCAAGACCACGACGCTGCGAGTTGCCGCTATTTTGATTCGCCGTATTGCCACCAAGCATCTGCGTCTGGCTTCGCCTCTGCTTCATGCCCTCCTCAAGATTCGCTTGCTTACCGGCAGCAAAATCGTCGTCATATCTCTTTTGGCGCTCTGCCTTTTGTTCCAGTTTTGCTTGAGCCGCCTCGGCACGATGGCGCTGTTCCGTCTGCCTCTGGACATATGCGTCCGCTGCATTCATGGCGTTCCTGTTACTACTCGCCTGCTTCTTTGGCTTGCTGCTCGCTGGCATGGCGTTCCTGCCGGAAGCGGATGTTGCCGTTGCAGGCTGCTGTCCGTACTTGCCAGCAGCAATGTCATTAGACAGCCGCTCCTGCCGTTGTGCATCGAGTGCTCGCTGCGTTCTGTTCTGCTGTGCCCTTTCCGCTTGATCGAGTATCACACTACGTGCCGCCGCCAGGTTAGTATCGCGTTGTGCCTTATACGCCGCCTGTTTGTTCTTCACCGCGGCTGCCTCGGCACGGTACGCCTGCTGTCCGCCATTTTTCAGAATGTCAGATTTGTCAAGCTGGCGGTTTTGCTTCGTAAACGCTGTCTCGCCATTTGCCCGCGCCGTCCTCTTGTCAATGCGGCGTTGCAGCGATGCAGCAGCTCTGTCATATCCGGCGTTGTACGCATTCTTCATATTACTATCTGCGATCGCCTCGCCACCATTGACCTGCTTGCCATTCTCGTCGCGTCTCATGTTCGCCTTGATATTGCCGGCATTAAGCATAGCCTTCTGTTCTTCATTAGCTGCTGCAAGCTGTGCGTGTCGTTCGTCATTGTTGAACTGCTGCTGTGCCCTGAAGAACCTAGCATTCTCTGCCGCCTGTGCTTCCTTCAGGGAATTTTCGTCAAGCTTGTCAGTACCTGCGTAATCTGCCTGGGCACGTGCGGCAAGAGCTTGCATCTTCCTATCATGCGTATCGTATATGCTCTTCTGCTCTTCAGCAAGGGCGTTCTGCATCGCTGCCGCACCATTCGCTGGAAGCGTACCGTTAAGTTGGCTATATGCTTCTCTGACGCCAGCCTTCGCGGCACGAGCACTCTGATTCATCGCATGGAGATTCTGACGAACGCCAACATTGGAGTCATAAGCCTGCTTAGACGCGCTGACGCCTGCGGCAAGCACGTCCTTGCCACGTGTGAGCGTAGTACTTGCCGCGTCAAGAACCGTACCAAGCGCGTACTTGCTCTTAGTGATGAGATGCGGATTCAGGCTGGCATTGCCTGATGATATGTCATACACGGCGTTTGCCGCAGCGAGCTGCGTCGCAGTACCCATGCCACCAAGTGCGGTGCCGACTGCCTTGCTGTCACCGTCAAGAAGCCCCTGCCCGAGCTGCTTCAGGCTACCACCGAGAACCTGCCCAGCTGTCTTCGGCTCTTCCTCCTTTTCGTCGAAGTTATCAGCATGAACCATTACAGCGCCACTCTCGCTCTTTGGCAGCGTGCTATCAGCATCCGCTGCATCTGCGGATTCGGATGCCTCATCTGATTTGGTCCCACCAAGTGCGTCTTGTGCATCTTTAAGAGCCTGCTGCGCAAATCCGAGGTTGCTTCCATCACCGCTAACCGCTTCTAGGCTGCCATCTCCAATTGCCTTGGCGAGCGCACCCTTTGTATCAATGCCGTTACCGTTAACTGATAGCCCAGCGGCTACTGCATTGCCCATCTTGTTGGCGGTACTCATTGCCTTTATAGGCGCAGCCACACCATGCGCAAGTTCAGCACCCTTCTTGACACCGTTTACAACACCATTGGCAATATTTCTCATGCCTTTCATTGCATTCGTATTGTGGAAATCGTCCATGAGCAATTTGCCCATGGCATATATAACCATACAGTTCAGCAATGTAAGGAATACGAGAGATGCAAACGACGTCTTTGCGCCCGTTGTGTTGGTACTCTGCAGCCAAGCATCACCCGCCGTACCGACGAATATATATGATACAAACCATAGCATGAGGACATATATCAGATAGATGATTTCAGCATCAAGGAACGTTCCAACGAAACCAGCGGCAGCTTCACTACCTACCTTCGAACCAGTGAACGTCTTCGATCCTAAGCGTTTAGTAATTCTTTGGAAGATTGTCCCATATATTGTGCCATCATCATTTCCACTGTTTCCATCGCTGTCGAATGGCCATATGTATGCCGCCCATGCCAAAGGTGACAGCAGGAAGAAGAGGAACAGGAATATGTTCAAGAAGAATACAAATACCGCGCCAATTATGTAGGTAATCAATATAATCAAAGCCAGCAGCAGGCATATTATCCAAGTGAAGAGATTGTTATCTGCAGATTGGAACGCCTTGACTGTCATGTCGACAATTCCAGTTCCCTCTATGCTCGAGAACACGCTGCCAATCTGACGCACGATTGAATTAATTGCTTCGAGAAGCAGGAAACCGCCGCCTTGGAATCCGGTGCCGCCTCCAATCGGTGGCAGTCCAATCATGAATACTGCAAGGACAGCGCGTGGCAGGACACGCTTAAGCGTCGTCTGTGCTGCAATGAAATCGAGAGATGACCCCGTAGTATAGACCATCATATTCTGGAAGGCGATTACAATCAGCGTGATCAGCACAAAGACGAGCGCCAAGCTTTGCAGGAACTTGTAAACGTTCTTTCCAACGTCCGTATTCAGTATGAAATTGACCGAGGCAGTACCTACATTGTTGCCGACAAGGCTAGCATGATTGTTCCCATCATCGTTATCTGCAGCCGCTGCCATTGACATCGCCGTATTAAGGTCATTGCCATAGGACGTAGTAAGGAGCTTCCTGGTCGAGTTAGGTGTTGAAGCATTCAAGGCTGCGGTATATGAATTCGCATTGCCTGTTGACGGCAATGTTTGTGTTACGGCACCAGCACCAGAAACGTTCGTGCCAGCGAATTTTTGCGTTGATGTCGAATTCTTATTAGGGAACATCTGTGATGTGAACAAATCACCGCCAATTTGGACAATGGAACCAGCCATGCTTGATATAAACGCCTGTACTTGCCCCAAGACATCAAAGTCAAGCAGGTTACTATCAGTTCCACCCCAGTCGAGACTGACGACATTCGTCGTCTGCCAGTTTGCGAGATCGTTATTGAGCTTATTCGCTATGCTGCTGTAATCAGCGACGTGCGATTGCATCTGCAGGTATCTGCTGATACCCTCAGCAAGTGATGATGTTGCCAATCCTGAATATGGATAAGTAACGTTCTGCTGGTTCATCTCGCGAATGCGGGATAGCGTCGCCGTTGTCGTATATGCAGCAGGATTGCCTGTGTTCGTGCTCGTCGTTCCCTCTACGCCACGCTTTGTCTTGCTCTGCATTGTATTCGATGACTGCGCAGTCCCGGACAGTCCACCCTGATCGTCCCAATCAGCACCGAGCTTCTTGGCCGCGCTGATATTCGTGACTTGCGTGTCTGCCTTGCTTAAGTCCTTATTCCCTGTATTGACGACGATGCTTGTAGTCGCTTGTGATGGATCCGACTGATAGGCGTTTTGAGAGCTTGAAGCATCTTGATAATCCGCCCACGCCAATGCATTCTGCATCTGCGTTGGTGTTGCGGACGACAGATCGCCAAGTGCCTCATAGAACTGGTTCACTTCCGTAAATAGATTGGCTGCTGCCTCATCCATCTTACTCTTTGCCTTGGCGACGTCCGGCTCATCGCCATCTCCTGCCGTAAATGTACCGACCATCTTCCCAAGGTTGTTACGCACTACATCTGCATCAGAAATCTTGTCTGATACATTGGATGCGTTGCTAAAAATTGTATCTATGCCGGTATAGCTTGGAAGAGTCCCCCTGTCTGATCCATTGTCAGTTAATTCAATGCCCCAGTAATAATCACCGCCTGGTCCAATCAAGGACATCAGAGTGTTACGATACGTATATGAGAATATAAGGTTCCTGATATCATCGTGGTTAAATTGTCCACTCTTACCATCATCAGTAGTGTCCTTTACACTGCCTGAACCTCCTGCTGTTATCTTAGTCTTCAGCTTGTCACCGATGGCAGCATCATAGTTGTATACTTTGACTTTGCCCCATGATTCACCATTACCAGTTATGTCAGCAATCCAATCACTGATAAACGTAATTGTAAACCACGCATCTTGCTTTTCAATAGTAAGAACGTCTGTATTTGAATCCTGACCTTGCAAGGCTTGGAAGTTATTCGCCCAAGACATCGTCTTATAATTCGTGTTTTTCCCTGCCGCTTTTGCTTCGGAATCAGCACCACCTTGTACTGTCCCCGAGTTCAAATAAGACACGAGAGTATTTACTTGAACATTTACGTCACCGTTATAAGTGTCATAAAACGTTTTTAATAGCGCATAGGATTGTGCAGCAAGATATAGAGACGTTAGATTCTGCTTCATCTTCTGCCCATCGATAATCTCGTTCTCTGCCATCTGCTCGGCTGCTTGCTTTACTTGGCTCATTGCTTCTACAGCAGGTATATTCAAGCCACCAGTCCCAGTATTAAGCGTACTAAGGAAACCAATCTGCAGGAATGCCCTCAGTTCATAATTCAAAGAACCGTAATAGCAATCTGATGCCGTATGCTGTGCAAAGCATGGTGCAAACGATGGTAGCGAGAAATAGTCATACGCTGCCGTATCAGTCCTCTCGTTTCCATTTGTAATATCAGTCCCGCCCGCAGCTGAATATCCAGACACCAATATCGTCGGCATATAGCTGTTGTTTGCTGGAGACACGCGTGTAAGATACACGTCCGTCGGCGATCCAGAAGACTTAAGCGGGTTATAGAAACGCATGAACGTCTCATACTTCAAGCCACTGATAGAGCGCATGACGTCACACAAATCGTGGACATTGTCAGCCGTCATGCTGCTGTTCCCATAGTTCATCAGTGCTTGATCGACACGTTGCTGGGCAGAAAGCGCCGTATTGGCACTGCTTGTACTCTTATTGTCAGAACCATCATCAGCATTATTCCCTGAAGCGTTTTTTGCATTTTCAGGGTGCAGCACCATACTGACATCTGCTTGATAATTCGTGTTATTGAGAATATATTCTGGCTTATTTGTTACGGAACTATCCGTGTCATCATTGCTGCTCTCTTGGAACATCTGCATCAATGTCTGTAGCCGCGAGACATCCGTGTCAGTTGGCAAAGATGCATAACTGCCTGCGTTCGACGAGGTGTCAAATTGCCCGGTTGTATATGACAAGCTGCTGGTACCGGCACCAAAGCCAAACGCGCTGAGATATGCCTTTACCGTCTGGAATGGCAATGCCGTAATTATGCTGAAACGATAGCTCGCCTGTGATGATGGGATGCAATGTTGCTGTATAGGATAATAAGGGGCAATGTACAGTCCAGTGTTCTTTTGGTTTTTCAACGCGTTCTCATCAATGGATTTATAAGAGCTGTCATCAATGCCAGACGTGTCATTCTGAATATTGCTAGAATACGCCGTAAACGCGGTCATCCTATTGTAGGTTTGTGCCGCATTCATGCCTTTCATAACGCCAGTGGTAATTTTCTTGTCATTAACGTTATAGCCGAAAGTCGATAGCGTGTCCATCGTAGCATTCGTCTGGGCAAGGCAGTATTTTGATCCATCGGTGCCTTTGGACACCAGCCAATTTGCGACGTCATACATAATCGTCGCGTATGTGTAATTCTGGAATGATGACGATTCAGTCGGCGAGCCACTTAGCGTAATGCCATTAGGCATATCAGCACGCCAGTTGCCACCATTAGTGCTCGTAGTAGAACCATTGACGCTCGACGGCTCTGATGGTCCCACATATCCCCTCGTCATATCCTGTGGCAACGCTTCTGAAAGATATGCCTCACAAATCGACATTGCCGCCTGATAATACCCAAGGGTCAGGATAAGCGATGCGTCAGACACAGAACCTTTGGCTGCGCTGCTGATTTTATCGGCGTTCGCTGATACAATCGACTCATATTCTTGCTCAAGTGTTGTATAAGCTTGATACATCGACTGCGGCGAGAAATAAACATACGCCTCACAGTTTTCATAGATGCCGCTGACAACCTGCTTGCCATTATCCGTTTTCGTGAACACCATTGTATACGGATACGGGTTGAACGCATCGGAAGATTCGCCAGTGCTGCCATTCAAGTCTGAATATGACGTGCCATATAGAAGATTATGCTTGTCATCAAGCAACGAGTTCAGCGGCGCTTTGCTTTGCTGCATCGCGCTCGTAAGGTCAGTCATCGTGTCTTTTGACTCTTTCAGACCATACGCATCGAACAAATCCTTCAGTGATATGTAATGCGGAATGGCGCTGCTTGCTTGTGTCGTGTAGCCGCTGCCATTCTGCTTGAGAATCATCGATTGATCGGATGCTATCGACGTCGCGTCATCTGGATTCGTCAGTACCGTCGCTTGCCCGTCACTGCCCACACCAACGCATATGAATTCTGGCAACCACGAGACGGTGATACCAGCCTCAGTCGCGCTTGCCGAAGCCGTTTGTGCATCCCAATATGTCGAGTCAGACGCTGTCCTATACGGGTTCACAGTGTCTGTCGATGTGCTCGATGTGTCCTGCCCGTTCGGGTTTGTAGCAGAGTAGTTCTGCCGCCCAGTGATGCTCTTCCACCCGCTGCTCTTGGCATCTGAAGTCATGTCAGTGGCTGTAGTGCCATCATTGCTGGCATTAGTCACGCGGGATCCGCTCCAGATGCCATAATTGCTCTTTGCCATTGCGCCGCTATCAGACCTGCCAGTTCCCCAGCTGTTCACATCAACACCATACGCAGTGACACTCACGCCGCCCATTGAATACCCAGGTATGACAGTGCCGTTGAATGCGTCTGAATTGTTCCCATTCGTAGCAGCCTGCGCCAGATAAGGCACGATTGTCATCGCTATGAGCAGCGTGACAGCAACACTCGCCCACATGCGCATCGTAAGCCGCCTCGCCTTTCCGCGGAGCTTGCTCACACTGTAAACATTGCCACCAATGATTACCTCATCAGCGTACCTGCCACCTGTATTATGACGTGTGTGGAAGAGAGACATGTGCTTAGATTCCTCCGACCATGATGGGCGAATGCATCGCTGGACTGCAAGATATCGAATGCCAAGGCAGGCATGCCGCACTCGCAGGATAAAACCAGTAAAGAGTCTCACAACGCAGCCTAGATTTGGCAGGCAAACACCATAAGTAACTGGAAAGTCCTGGCTCAAATAGGTTCATGCTGGTAATTTCCAAGTCTGAAAAACGATATACGAGCACAAGCTGCGCTTACCAAACCAGAACCCCACGGATTTCCCCATGGAAGCAGTCAGTATGAGCTGCAAAACCGTGAAATGCCTGGCGGTCAGTTAGAACAGTACGCATGTGGGGCGGGTATCGCTCTCACGATAACCCGCCCCAAACAATCACACGCACGACACGTGCTCACACGCAATCAGAAACGCCAACACCCCAACTACGCGGCACGCCTCATGTTCCTACGAGCAACGAACACGCCAAAAGCGACCACGCCAGCTATGGTGGTCAAGCCAGCGACCGCACCAGAACCATCACCAGTCTGGACAATCGCACCACGACCATTCCAATCATCAGACGCGCTCACCTCAGAACCAGTATAATAGCTCTTACCAGTCACAGTGCCAGTGTCCGTATGAGACGAACCAGGCTCAACGCCAGACAACGTACCAACAGCCGTCACACTCTCACCAGGATCAAGAGAACCATCCCAATCATCCGGGAACTTGATATCATGAACCACACCAGTCCCATCAACCGTCTCATCAGACAAGGACACATCCACCAAAGGCACATCACCCGTGTTCGTGATCAGGAACGCAATCTCAGTATCACCACTCACCGTCAAAGCCTCATCCGCAGTATCACGATCACCCGCATCAAGCCCTGACTGAGTGTCATACTTCTCAAGCGTAATCGCCGGATGCTCAGGAGTGTAAGTCCAGACGATATTCGAATCAGTCACGACCTTGTTGAACGTCTCAGTGAACACGTTCTCATGCCTATCAGTGACCCACGTCCTCTCGCACTGGATATAAGCATCCCACGCGTAATCATGCTTCGTGTCAGCGCTCACAAGCTTCATGAACGCCTCAGTCGCATCAATTGAGTAAACCCCGTCCTTATAAGTCGCAGTGAAGTAAGGCGTATCACCATAAGCTTCCGTGCGCTCATCAATCGTAGAAGCATCACTCAACAAGTAAGCATTCTCCTCCGCCTCAGTCATACCATTAGAGTCGTCATCTGCATCAGCGTCATCATCAGAAGCATCAGCCGTTTCAGCATCGCCAGACGTCTTGTCAGATGCCTTAGCATCAGAGGATGTCTTAGCCTTAGCGCTGGTATCATCAGCATCAGAGGCGTCACTATCGTTTGCCTTCGCTGCGGTAGTGCCAGCATCCTTCGTGCTAGCCTCATCAGCAGCCTTGTCATCCGTCGCGGCGTCAGAATCGGCAGTGTCATCAGTGCTAGCAGCAACACTCTCGCTCTTCGCCACAACCGCATGATAAGCCTTGCTCTCAGCAATGACGTCACCAGCATTGAACAGGATCTTCCCATCAGTTCCGTACACGTCATTCCTGGCTATGACAACCCACTGACCAGAGAACTTGTCATACTTCTCATCCAGCTGATCAACGATACCCCACTTAGTGACCTCCGGATACGCCCTGTTCGCAGGGATTGTGCTGCTCTCAAGCTTGTAATTGAAGAACGAGTTCAGGACAATCTCACTGCCATCCACGCTATCACCACCAACGGTAATGGTAACGTCCTTCTTCGGGACCAGCGGCTTCAACGGGTTGCTCACCTCGTTCGTAATCCTCTTGCGGTCATCAGTGAGCATCGTAGCGACGTTCTTCACGACATACCCGTCATCAACCTTCGTGACCTTGTATGGAAGGACGACTGTGTACTTCTGCCCAAGGAGCGATTGGTCAATCGCAGGCTCGGACTGAGGATCATGCTTATCATTCTCTGCGTAAGCCTTCAGGTCATCAGGCTGTGTTGCCTTCACCGTCTCTTGTGTGCTTGGGATTTTCGTATCCACAAGCTTAGCGAACACATAGAGGACGCCATCCTTGATCTGGATGTTGAACTTGCTGGTCACGTCCTTGCCTTTCTCATCGAGGACAGTGACATTCTTCTCGTCAGCGGTGAGGTACTCGTCATCATAATCATCGACGATGCCTAGACGATAAACGTTGTAAGCGTCAGTCTTCTTGTCCGTCGTGCTTGGGGCAGTGTACTCGCTGACGTCCATCGTGATATGGTACTCGCCCGTGTCATTCAGCAGGAAGGTCTTCCCGTCAATGTCAATCTTCGGGTCGCCCTGCTCGTCAGACTGGCGATCTTCCTTCTTCGTGCTAGGAGGCGGAACGAGGGTCGTCACTTCATTACTCTCGTCCTCCGGCTGGTTGTTGATGCGCAAGAACCACTGGTTCTTGACAGTGACATACCCATTCTTCTCCTTACGCGATTCCGGAATCTTATCCTCAGTAGCAAGCGTAGCCTCGAACCTTGTCAGCAGGCGAGGCGTTCCACCAGCCTTCCATGCTGACAACAGGCTCGCGTCAGTAATCTCGATGCTGAACTGATGATTGTCATCATCCCAAGTGATTGCATACTTGCTACGCGGAACAATCGTGCCATCCTTCAGGTTATGGACCTCAAGTGTCTGCTTATCAAGTGTCATCAAGTCATCATACTTATCACGGATAGTGATGCTATTAATCGTGTACGCGAGAGTAGACGGGAACTTCGGCTCGGTAGTCAGGGTGTATTCCACCTTATCACCCGGTTCAATCTTGCCGCCATCGATGCTACGCTGATCGCCACTCTCATCAGCAGCAGCAAGGACGTCCTTCTTTACAGGCGGTACATACCCATGCACCCACGGGACGTTCGTCTTCACATCACTGCCACCAATGATTTCGCCAGCGACATTCGTGAACGCCTTGCCATCAGGCGCGTTCGTCATGACAACTTCATCACCAGCGCCAACACCATAATCCTTACGGACCTGAGCCGAACCCTTACCATACGCATAGTTCGTACGCATCGGAATGACAAGAGTAATCTGCTTGCCCTTAGAAAGGTTCAGAAGCTTCGCAAGGTACTCAGGCTTCGCTACAGCCGTGCACTTAGTCGCCTTCGAAAGGTCAGAACTATTATAAGAAATCGTGAAATACTTCGTGATATCAGCCCCGACACGCACGATGTCCTGCACTGTGCTCTTGCTCGTGTCAGTCACGTCCGACTCATAAACACGGACGGTGCTCACAGCTTGCGGGTCTACAAGATAATTACTGCCACTCCAATCATCATACAGGGTAAGCTTAGAAGGCACTTCAGCGAGGTTAGCGGGAACCTGCCCGTTCACGACACTACCAAGCTCGACGCCATTCAGGAAGGTCTGATCGTCACCGCTCACGTTACCGTTCTTGTCAGTCGCATGGTTCGTCTTGTTCGGGTCGATGACCGCGTCAAGCTTGCCATCCGTTTCTGATTTCTTCACCCATGCCTTATCAGGATTGGGCTGCCACACGTACACGACAGGCTCGTTCGTCTGGGCATCCTGCCCGTTCACGTTCTCGGTTGCGTCATTCACGAGCTTTACCGTCTCGCCCTGGTTACCGACAGCTGTAATCGTGCCTGCGATATAGAGCTTGACTGCATGGTCGGTCTTGCCGAAGTTATTAATGATGCCTGTCTGGCTCTTGAGGAAGGATGCTTTTGCGGTTGCGACAATCTTGTTGTTACCGTCCCATTTGACATCGAACTGTGCGGTGTAATCCTTGCCATCAATGAAGACCTTGGTCTTGCTGATATCCCATTTGATGTACTTGTTCGAGCCACTCACGTTATCGGTAATGCTGTATGACTTGAGCGGGTCGACGAGGTTCTGACGAATCTTCCCGTTCACAACCGCGCCGATGGTGTCGCCAAGGAGGAACGTCTTGGTGTCTGCGTGCCCGTTCTGGACGTCATCAATCTTGTTCGTCCATTTGGGATCGGTTGCTGTGAGTGCGCCGTTCTGGTCGAGTACCCATACCTTGTCTGGTGTTGGCGGTATGACGGGGAGCTGATGCGAGTCGAAGTCGGTAATCTGGTCTGGTCCTGTGATGCTCCAGCCTGGTGTGTCCTTGATGACCCATTTGGTCGTGCGGGTGCCTGGTCGTTGCGGGATATGCAGTGTATAGCTATCTTTTGGCTGGACGATACCTTGGATGTGGGCGATGGTAATCATCTGCCCGTTCGCTTGCGTCGTTTGGATGTCAGCTGGGACTCTCTCACCAGTGCTTGTCAGGGTGACGTATGCTTGATCGTTATCAACGATGACGTCTGTGGTGTCGATAATGTCCCGTATCCAGAGATCTGCGCTTCCTTCGGCTGGGGCGGTTATCTGGGCGTAGTAGGTCATGTCATAAACGAGCTGCTCAGTATTCTCGTCTACCTCACGATTGTCCGTCTCATCATACAGTGCCTTCTGAGGTCGATCGCGAATGTCATCTGTCACGCTGAACGATTCAGCGTCTTCCTTCTGGCTGAGATCGACGCTATTCGTCATATGCCCTTGTTGTGGGATGCTGATGGTGAACCAGTAGTCGCCCTTGCCCCATGTTTGCCATGCTTCTTGCTGTCCTTTCCTGTTGGTGAAGGCGAAGTCGGATGGCGTGAAGTCTGGGGAGTTGACGCTTTGTCCTGGGGTGACGGTCGTTTGCTTGGTGACCATCTTCCCCTCGCGCGTCCCGGTTCCGCCATAATGCAGGGTAACATCAACGGTAACCGTGTCCTTCTGTGCGGCAGATATGCTTCCCTGCGCAGGGGCATTACCGTCTTTGTCAAGGATGGTTGTGTTGATGGTGTCGTGCACGGCATCTGTGCTGTTAGGTGTCATGCTTGTGGGGGCGCTCGCCTGCGTGCTCGCCGCAAGCTGGTACTGGCTGACTGGCATCAGGTCGTTGACAGCGTAGAATGTCACGACGTAGTTCTTATTAACTGCTTGGATATTCGCTCTTGCTTCTTGATACATATGGTCGCGCCATGATGTGCCATCGCCGCAGTCATCACCCCAGCCAAGCGAGTCAGGGAGCTCTGATGCAGTCGGTCCACGTAGCATACCCAAGTATGTTTGGGTCTGTGCGGCGTTCCAGCTCCATGTGTTATCCTCAGTACGCTTGTGGCTCATGATGCTGACACCGACGATACGTGCGGTAGTGCCACCATTCGCATTGCGTACCTTATTGAGTGCATCCTCTGCACTTTCTTTTAGGTATGACTCTATAGCGGGGGTGTGTTCTGTCTGATTGAGAACTGCTGCCGAAGACCAGACAGAACAGCCCCACCATTCGTCGATTTTCTGGCGGAAATAGTTATAGGAATCCTCTTCGACTCCCTGATCACCATCGTGGAATATCGTGACGCACCGTGCGTTTCCGGGAAGAGTCCCATCGTAGCCGCCTCCGCCTGAGTGATCACCAGTGTCTCCTATGTCGGCATAACCGTTCATGCCTATGGCAATGCCTATCGCGCTCGCAGTTGCCACCGCTGCTATCGCGATTGCGGCTATTACCTTCCTTGTCTTGCTCTTATGCATTCTGTCTTTTCCTCCCATCGCGAACGTACCAACGTCAGGATGCTCCCATGCCATGCGTTTATGGCACTTTTCAGTTTATGGCACTTTTCAGGTACTGATTTCTTAGTCTATAAATGCGTCCCCATGCTGTTCCACACTATTGTTGTTCTCTCACGTGAACTGTGTCGCCAGTGCGGAAGTGCCGAGAATCTTCGGCTGCGGTAGCTAGTCGGTACGCTCAGATGTGGAAGTATCCAAGAACAGTCCCCGCAAGCCAGATTGCCAGGTTGATGACACCCCAGACGACGATAATCATGAGGAGCACCTTTCCGCTGCCTATTAGCTCCTGTTTCATGATGTATTCGATTTGTTCCTGCGTGAGCTTCACACGCCAGTCGCCCTTGCCACCCCAGTCGTATTCCCGTGCTCCGAACGTTGGGTCTTTGTTTTCGTCTCCGTTTCCGCCCCTTGTTAAGCGTCGCATGACTGACTGCGGTCCCTCCCTAAACGAGTCGGTATCTATCACGTCAAACGGATCTATGCCTATCATGAGCGGGAATACGGCGATGTACATGAGCCTTGCGACTACGGCAACTATGCCTATTGGCAGCAGTACGGTATTCACTATCTGCTGCATTGCTTTGAGTGCGTTCTGCACGAAATTGCTGCCGCCGCCATTGTCGTTGCTTGTATCGTTGTCCTTCTGGGCGAGGTTCGTGAGGTCGAGATTCGTCATGTACGAACCGCTGCCGCTGTCATCTGCCTGCCGTATGGTCGGTTGTCCGTCTGTAATCATCTGGTGTGTGATTGCTACGTCATTGGTAGCATAATGTGCTGTTTCATTGGTTACCCGACGATAGCGTGCTTGCATATCTTCTATGCTGTACGTGACGTTATCATCATCGCTTATCGCATCGGTCTTCGTAGCGTTTTCAGTTCGATTAATACTGCATGTGGACGTAATGCCATCATCACACTGTGCATCTGACCATTCCGCTGCGTATGCATACGATCTTGCTGCCGTTATCGTCAGTAGCATAAGTGCGATTGACATGATGACTGGCAGTATGACAGTGGTGCTTACATGTCGTATGCCATGTGTGCCTGTATTTCCTTTCATGCTGGTACTGGTCATGTTGACCTCTCTCTCTTCTGCATTGCCTCTTATGTTCTTTATATTTGAAGTCTGCGACATGAGTGGGACGCCGACGGCATCCGCATCATGTCGCGTTACCGTGTCGGCGTCCCAATTGTTCATTCCCCGTATGCCTTCAGTTCGCTATGGCATTTCTTGCTACTTGCCGCTGATATACATTGCAGTCCGTGCTTCGCCTCGCCTGCCTCCCGTGTCAGAGAACCAAAGCGAGGTTCGAGGCGAGGATGGAAACGATGCCGACGACAACGTTGAAGAGCAGCCATATTCCGCCAATCCACAATAGTCCCTTGAAGAAGCCGGTGAGGCGGTATTTGACGAGCGTCCAGATTGCGTCCCACTGTAGCGAGTAACCATCGGGGACCTGGTTGAACGGGTCGCTACCGAGTAGCCCTGGGAAAATCAGAAGGTATATTATCTTCCACCCTGCTGCTACTATTGCTATCGGCAGGAACACCCTGTTTACCAAGTCTGTCACGGTACTCAGCATGGAGCTGAACATGGGTGCCTCGCCGCTTCCCGATGCCGCGAATGCGGCTGTTGGCATTGCCAGAATCGCACATGCTGCCAAGATGGCAAGTGTCGTTGCGTGCGCTCTTATCGGCATGCCGTTTCCATGCCGCAGGCGTGCCGCCTTGCGTGCCGTTTCGTCGGTTGCTGTATGTGCGTTCCTTGCTGCCATTTTGTACCCTTTTTATTACGATGCTGCCTTTGGCTTGGTTCCGCTATCATAGCTTGACCTAATCCATCCAGTTCTTTATGAGAGGTAAGCGCTTATCATCGTCTCTCCGCCTATGATGAAGTAAAGAATCAGTTCTACGATGATCCAGCTGAACAGGACGAAGAAGAAGCCCACGAAGATGTCCTTGATTACCTTCTTCATTGGGACTTTCTTCTTCTTCGTCGGGTCGCTGTTGTCATCTGGCTCGGCACGGAAGAACAGGTTGGCAATCGCGTTGTAGACGATGACACATACCGCACCTATCGCCATGAGCGGGAGCATATAGCGGATGATGATTATGACGATTGCCTCTATGTCTGACGGAAGCTGTTGAAGCTTCTCGGTGCTGTTCGCCGAGTTACCGACTGATACCATCTCGTCTGGCGTGTAGCCATGCACGGTAGTCCCGCCTAGCGTGACATCAGCGAATGCGGTGGCTGGCATGGCGAGCATGGCGAATGGAGCCATACCGAGCGCGACGGTTGCCGTCTTGATGGCGGCAATGTATGGTGCCGCCCCGTCGTTCGTTATGTCTGTCATATGCGTTCTCATACTTACATCACCATGCTCTCCTGGCGTATCGATCCGTCGCGTCCGCCGTCTTGTCTTCCGCGTATGGCGTTTAGCCTTGCGCCCCGCTGCTTGTTGCGGCGTTACTTACCATCTGGATAATGCCCATGACGAGCTGGACAAGGAGCCATGCTCCTGCGACGATACCGAGATTCTTGCCGAAGTTGATCCAGATGCGCTTCCACGTCCATCCCTCTGGTGGGGTGTTGCCTTGGACATCGTTTTCGTCATAGCGTTCATCGCCTGGGTTCGGGTATGCGAGCGGCACGTGCCATGTGGTGTTCGAGTTCGCAAGGACGAAACGATCGAATGCCGTCAAGGCGATGCGGAGAACGAACAGGGCAACGGCAATGCCTACTGCCCAGCTCACGATACCATTGACCCATGTTGTAATCGTGTTTGCGTTGACATCAACAGGCTTGCTGCCGGATTGCTTGCCTGCATTATTGAGCATGCTGCTAACGTCCCACTGTGATGAGGACGCGGCTAGCGCTGGTACTGGTGCTGCGAGTATCGCTGCCCCAGCCGTGCCAAGTGCGACGTACATGCCGCACGTCACGACCTTTGTAATTTTCCTGATGTCCATTGCCATTCTTACCTCCGTGATGGACGCTGCCACGCTCCCGCAATGCTAAGGTAATCCTGTCCTGTGTGGACGTTATACTAGCGTGTCAGCACTGCAGGCTATTGCCTATGTGTACGCTATGAAAGTCTCTTGTGCCATGCTTTCATTCCATATCGCTTTTCTGAGTTCATGCTGGTACCGACGCGTATCAAGTCTTCAGTCAGGCATATCCTCATGACGCTGCCGTGTCAGGAAAGCAGCAATAGTGTCATGAGGACACGGCAGTTGCCTGTGAGAGCATGATGACCACGCCGAGCAGGACGCGCATGAGAATCCAGACGCCCGCTATGATACCCATCTGTATGGCGAACCGCTTCCATATTCTTCCCCATGTCCAGAGCGTCTCGTTCTTGGTGTGCCCATGCTGTGCCGCATATGCGTTGGCGTTCGCCTCGTCCATTTCGATGAGGTCGTCTGGGTCTGGGTATGCACCAATGAACGGTATCTCGGACAGCTTGAGCGCTGGAGCCGCGCCTTGCCCAGAGAATACGAACCGGTCAAGCGCCGTCATTGCTACCCTGAGTACGAATATCGCCACCGCAATGCCAACCGCCCAGTTTGTGATCGCTGTGAATATAGGGGCGATGGTCGCGGGCTGGGCGTTTGCTGCTGCTGACTGTGATGCGCCGACGGCGTCAGCCTCTTCCTGTACATCCCACCCGATAGCATGTGCAGTGACAGGCGTCGCTAGGCATGTAGCTGCCATCATGATGCACATCGTCTTCGCGGTTACGACGATTATGCGGTGTGTTTCGTTGTCCTTTTCTGTCTTCTTACGCATGCTTTCCATGTTTGTGTTCGCCTTACCTTATCGCTAGAAGTTCACGCCGAACATGTCCTGTGGTGAGAATGCACGACCACCGTTAGTCCCCTGTGCTGAGGTGAACATGCCGCTTGCAACACCAAGAATGACCTCTATGATGACGAATGCGGCAAAAGCCGCGAGCATGTACGCTACGAATTCCTTCATGAACTCGATATAAGGGTGATCGCTGAGGTATGATGGACCGGTATAGTTCCTATTCAGCTGGCTAAGCGGCTTTCCGCCACCGTTTGCTATGCTGGCGCCGCCTAGCAAGCCGCCCCTTACACGCATGATAGTCGGTTCCTTGATTGATGACCGCTCTTTAGCTGTCTGGAAGAACATCGGTATGTTTTCTACCGTCTCTTCGTCACGTGTGGTCATATCTACGATTGCGCGCCCGACCATCTTCACGGCGAACAGTACGATAAGCGTGCCGAGGAGCGCCGTGAATATCCCGCGGAACGCTGCCTGCGCGCTCATGAGGACGGAACTTACATTGCCCTTGTCATCGTATCCTGTCACACTGTTGTTCTGTATTGTCTGTGCTACCCATGCGTTGGCGTTTTCCGAGCCTGCTGCGCTCTCCGAGTTGAGCAGTTCATGGGAGTACGTGCTATCAGTAGCGTCAACCGCATAGGCGATGACGGGAAGCGACGCGTACCCGAGCGTCACGGCTGACATCGCAGCAGCCTTCGCTATGTTCTTGTATGGTATTGGCATCTTCTTCCACGCGTTCCATTCAATTGTGTTGCATGGCGAGGCGTCATATCCCAGGCGCATCTGCCAGAACGGACCTGTTGTTCCCATTGGAGTCTCAAAGAACGCATGATGAACGAACGTTGCAGCTATCGCGATTTTTCCCATGGACAGTCCCAAGGGCTGGGACTTAGACATGATGAATGATAGTCAGAGACAACGGCGTACCCCCATATTGTGCAGCGACGTGACACGAATGCAGGCGGGCATGAAATGCCTGACGGGATATCGCCGTTTCTCTGTGCTTCCCGTCAGGCATTTCATTCGTGACGCTGTCTGCCGTTTGCTTACCTGCGTGTTGGTCATGATGGGTCGCTGGCGACTTGCCGTTTGCATGGCACATCGCGCGATATTGGGCGGCACGTCCCCTGCCTGGTCAGTCCTGGGCTGATTCGGTCGTTCCGTTGCCACCGTTGCTACCGTGCGTTGTAACGCTGTCTGACTTCTCCGCGCCACTGTTCGTACTACCTTGCGATGCACTGCTACCGTTCGCGGAGTTGGACGATGATGATGTGCCATTCCCTGCGTTCGAGCTGCCACTCGTAGCGTTCCCGCCGCTGCTGCTTCCGTTCCCCGCATTGCTGGTACTGCTGCCGTTGGCGCTTGCATTGCCTGACGATGACGTTCCGCCGTTTCCAGTTGGCACATTATTCGTTTCCTTGTTGCCTGACGTGCTGGCATTGTCGGCATTCGATGACGTGCCTGTGCCGCTGTCAGCGCTCGTATTCTCCACGCTTGTGACGTTCCTGTTGGAATTCTCGGCGTCTGCGTTAGTTGTGTTCCTGTTGGTGCTCTCCTCATTCCTGTTCGTATTCTCGGCATTCACGTTATCTGGGTGAAATCCCTCGCCGTTTCGCTGAATGGCACCGTATGCCTGATTGGCATTATTGACGTTGCTATCGTCTTCTGTGACGCTGCTGACGGTTGGCACCGTGTACGTGTATGTCGGTTTCGTTCCGATGCCTTCACCGTTCGTGGTCGTGTTGATGACGACGGCGACGACTGCCATGCTGACGAGCGCGGCGGCTATTGCTACGATGATGGCCATCGCCTTCTTGTCATGGGCGATGCCATGCAGCACGCTCGTCATGCTGCTGCCGTCATGTTTCTCGCGTCCCTTCCTGCCACCGTTTGCCTGTGGAGATTCGCCTATCTCGTCGATGCGTGGCATCTTCATCGTGTCAGACATATTGCCTTCTGCGTCGCTTGCCAGTCCTACGGTCGTGCTATTTTCCTTGTCGTCGCTGTCTCCCTGCTGCCCCAAGTGTTCCTGTGCCTTGCTGGTGATTGCATCTATCGAGGCACTCATCATCCTCGCGTACACCTTCGAGGCGACGTTCGATACGATGCTTGCGACGACCGTACCTATGAGGCTACCAGCGATGCCTATCTGTGTGGACAGCACTGTTGCCGTGACAGCAGCGAGAGCCGTGCCTATGACGCTCGGCATGGAAAGCCCAAGCCCAGTATCATCCTTGGCGTTATTTTCGGTCACGGCTGCCTTTGCATCCGTTGGCGCTACTGTGGCATGCCGTGCCTGTTGCCGTGTTACGTGCCTATCAGTCTTCACAGTAGGCGTGGCGTGCCCAAGCTGCCATTCACCAGCTTCGTCAATGACGGAATTGTTTGCGTCGTTCGCTGCCCATTCGTTCCTCTGCGTCTCGCTCCCTGACATCCCTGTGCTGCTCTCCCATTTGAAAAAGGCGTTCTTCCTGCTGATTCGAGTTTCCCAGAGTCTAACATGCGATGCCCGTTTCATGCCATTCGGACAGCATATAATAATGACTCGCACTTACTGATGGCGAATTCAGACGGAACTTGGAGACTCTCTCACGTTGCGATATCATTGCGAGACGCGGCATTCATGCTCTCGCCTTTCCAGCCGACGACGATTGCCAAGGTTGCCAGGGTGTATGGAACAAAGCTGTCCATATTGCACCTGCGAACGTCAGCATGCCGCGTGCATTCGCATGAAGACAAAAAAAGGAGGATACATGCAGAACAAGATTCAACATGCCGTCGAGCGCAAGGCGTTCTCCGCGGCGATTGACGCAGCAATCAAGGGCGTGCAGGGCGACCATCCAGAGGAGTCAATCGAACGCTTCCTGTCTATGGGCGACAAGCTGCTCGCAGGCACCGCGCCTGACATGGCAGCATCTCTTCACTCGGCATTCTATCCCGGCTCGAAGTGGGAGAAGATGGTCATCGACATGGGCAGGAGGATTGACCCGAACATCCTGCATACCGCGCTGCTGAACGGGGCATACGAGGCGGCGTTCAGGGGACTGCGGGAGACGACAATCAGCGCGGAACACAACCAGTGTAACGTGCCGTGGATCATCCTGTTTGACCCGACGACGGCATGCAATTGCCACTGCATCGGATGCTGGGCTGCCGACTACTCGAAGGCAGTAAGCCTCTCGTATGAGGACATGGACAGCCTGGTGTCACAGGCGAAGGAACTCGGTACGCACTTCTTCATGATGACAGGCGGCGAGCCGATGATTCGCTGGAAGGACATCACAAAGCTCGCAGAGAAGCATGACGACTGCGTGTTCGGACTGTTCACGAACGGCACGCTTATCACGCAACAGGTATGCGATGACTGCAAGCGTCTCGGGAACGTGCTGTTCTCTGTGTCGCTAGAAGGCACCGAGCAGGCAAACGACGGCAGGCGTGGCAGCGGCGACTTCGCCAAGGTCATGAGTGCGTTCGATCTCATGAGAGAGAGCGGCGTGCCATTTGGCGTGTCGACTGCCTATACACGCGACAACGTGTATGCGGTCACATCAGACGAATACTTCCAGATGCTCGTTGACAAGGGTGCGCTATGGGCGTGGTATTTCCACTACATGCCAGTCGGTGAAGGTGCAAATGCCGACCTCATGCCTACCGTCGAGCAGCGCGAGTACATGCTGCACCGCATCCGCGAGATTCGCGGCTACGAAGGCGGCTATCCAATCATGGCGATGGACTTCCAGAATGACGGCGAGTTCGTCAAGGGATGCATCGCAGGCGGCAGGGCATACTGCCACGTTACCGCAGCTGGTGACGTCGAACCATGCGTCTTCATCCACTACTCGAACGCCAACATCCACGACAAGACATGGCTCGAGTGCCTGCAGCAGCCACTATTCCAGCAGTACCGCAAGCGCTACCCGTGGAACGACAACATGCTACAGCCGTGTCCAATGCTCGAGAACCCGGCAATCCTCCCGAAGATGGTACACGAGTCGGGTGCCGTCTCCACCGAGTACGTGACGCCAGAGGACGTTGACCACCTCAGCAAGAGGACGATGCCATACGCAAAGAAGTGGGCACCGGAAGCTCATCGTCTCTGGGTCGAAGAACACCCCACTGGCAAGATGGAAGAGGACAAGGTTGCAGACATGTCCGTGGAACGCAAGGGTAAAATCCTCGCGGACGAGGATAAGGATGGTTTCATAGTCACCGAGTAGGCACTATAGTGGAGGCGTGGCATGTATAAGCGGATTTTCGTCGCTGTAGACGATGATATCGAACGCGGCAAGCCAATCATCAGCAAGGCAATAAATCTCGCCTATATGGATAAGGCACACGTCGTCATCGGGCACGCAATCGATTCGACTGCGCTAGAAGTCGCTGGTGTGTATCCAAACGATTTTGTGCAGAATGCGGAAAGGGAGTTCCGAGATGGCATCGCTGACGTCGTGAATGATGGCATCGCCTCCGAAATGACCGGTGGTATCGACGTCGTCGTCAAATACGGGCGCGTGAGGGAGACACTCCTCGAGGAAATGATTGAGCCGTACAATCCAGACCTCGTCATCTGTGGTGCCCGTGGGCTTTCGCCGTTCAGGTACGCGCTTCTTGGCAGCGTATCGACGTTCCTAGTGAGGGCAGTGAAGTGCGACGTCCTGGTCATCAAGGAAGGCATTCCGCAGTCAAGCGATGACCTAGGAACGGAAAGCAAGTAATAGCAGCGTGCCGTCTACATGAAACACGGCATGCAGACGGCACGCTTTTGGCAGAAATGGCTGGGAGACAACGGACGATGTGCCGACCTCCCAGCCATTTGTCTTAACGTCCCTCGCTGCCGCCAATCATCGCCTGCAGCTCGGCAATCTCCGCCTGTGCGTCGGCAACGCTGCCTTGCATATCGATGATGCTGTCTGCAATGCGTTCCTCGCCGTTCATCGTTCTGATTGCTTCCGATATGCTGCTCGCATCGAGCAATGATGATATAAGCGTTCCGGAATTGCGATCCTTATATCCCCTGCTTGCTGCAGCTGCGAGCTGCCGCTTGGCACGCTCCAAGTGTTCCTGTCCGCCAGCAAGCTTCGCTTCGAGTGCGGCAATCTCATCAGTAGCCGCGAATGCCTTGTCGGATTGGCCGACGTTCAGGCTTCCAGCAAAATGCACGTCGAAGTCCAGTGGATAATCCACTCCATTAACCGAGCAAGAACCTGCCTGCCACATCATTCCTGTGTCAGGCATGCCAGTCGGACGCCCAGCCCATTGTGCTATCCATATCGGGATATCGGAGAGAGAAGCGTCCGTGAGGTATGACGTGAGATATGACTTGGATGCGTACACACCAAGCGGAACGTCATTCCCATACCCGTTACGCACGTCATCAATGAACGTGTTGATGATGCCTGCGAATGCGGAAGGCTGCCATCCTATAGCCTCTCCTTGGCGTGGTTCCTCGATGTCGTACCATATGCCGAGCGACGGAGTGCATTGCTTTACGAGCCGCAGCACGTGTGCGGATTCGTCAAGGGCATCATCTATGCTCATGGCATATGAGTACAGGTATATTCCATACGGGATGCCCTCTTTCTCGCAGCCACGCACGTTCTCGACGAAGCGGCTATCGTCATAGCTCTCCCTGTCGCCACCGAACCCACAGCGTATGATGGCGAACGATATGCCGGACTCACGCAATGCATGCCAGTCGAGATACCCGTCATGCTCGCTTACGTCGACGCCGAACGTCGCTTCATCAGCAGAGATAGATGTTCCGATGTTGCTGTACCAACTGCCATCATCATCGTGTCGCCAGATAACTGGACTGTCACCGAGGATGCTGTCATCTGCGACGGCGACTGTCTCTATTTTGCCAAGCGGGAGCATAATAGACAAGCCGACTGCGGCAATGGCAGCACGGCATGCCCTCAACATGGCTCGCCTCGTGATTGGTGTATCCATAATCGTATTCATATCTAGTATGATGCCAGACTGGCATGCCAATCATGCCGTTCACCAGTCCATCCATACAAACTACACACCAATAGGAAGATGCCTTGGGGCACCAGCACTCGGCTGTTAGCTGCCCCAAGGCATCGCATGGATTCCCTTATATCTGATTGACCACCAAACAATCTAAGTGGTTTTCATCTTGGCAAAGCTCCTAATGTCTCTTAGCATTAGCAGTCATCCTTGACAGACAGTCACTTCCTACTTCCTATTCCGCCTGACGACTGCGACGATGATGGCTGCCGCTGCAGCGGCTATGGCAATGCCTGCCAAGATCGTTACCCTCCCGTCGCCAGTCTGTCTAATGGATGACGCGTCCGCCGCCGTCGTGTCAGCAACTATGACTGATGCTTTGCCTGTCTTGGCATCGCTCGATGCTACGGTAACGGCACCGTCAGGCGATGAGACGGTTACGTTCAGCCTGAGCTTCCCGTCATCATTGACACCCATGTCGACGTCAATCTTCGCGCTGCCATCAATCGCCTTGTACCCGTCTGGGGCATGCGTTTCAGAAAGCTCATAGCTTCCGTCGTCGAGTGCCGGTATGATCGTCTCGCCGTCAACTTGAAAATCAGATTGTTCATCAACCCATTCGTTGCCGTTCCACCATTTACCATCGGACATGCGCTTCATCGAAAGCCTTGCCCCATCGATGGCATTCTTCGTCACCGCATCTACCTTGGTAATGCCAATTGCCACCGCAAACGTCTTGGTAATCGCAGGGACGGATGTAACCATCGTCTTGTCATACGGCGCGCGCTGGTATCCCAAGGTAACGACATTCTCGTTCGGATTATCCGTGCCCAGTGCAGCGTCTGCGTTTACGATCGCCGTATAGGAAACATGAAGGCTGTTTGATACAGATAGCCTTGGAACGCTTCTCTTGAGGTCGTCGGCATGCACCTTGAGCGTCGTCTTCCCATCATCGTCCCTTGTGACCGTTGTGAAATACCTTCCGTCATCTGCCGAAATCACAGTGCCATTTCCGTCTGACACCTTGATGCTTTCCGCGTCAAGCGTGAGTCCCTTATCGAGGACATCCGCCACGTCAATGGGGTATGCAGCGAAGGCGTCGTAGTTCGTCGGCAGGGTGATGGCAACGTCATATATCAGTTCCTCGCCGATACCGCTTGCCGTGACCTTCGTGCCGTTCACCGACTTATCTATGGATGGCGCGCTGCTCTTTTCGGAGATGCTTACATTCCCCTCGTTCCCATCGAACAGGTGCATAATCGGCGTGACGGATGCTGATGCGTCAGCCGTACCATCCTTACCATCGTCCTTGGGGATAAGGACGTACAGTCCATTCGGCATCATGACGCTGCTGCCATCAGATGGGACGGTCGCTGACGGGTTCAGCCCCGCATCAATCACGCTCCGTGACAGCGCGCTTGCTGCAAGCGTCGCATCATCGCCAGTGACAGATTCGAGCTTCTTCAGCGACTCGAACGCAGTGCCATCCCAAGGCTCTCCCGTGAGCTTGCCGATTGCGGCATTCATTGCTGTTCTCGCATCATCGGAAGCATACGCGACATCACTGTCCGCAAGATCGCCGTCCTTCGTGCCGTATGTCGTGTCGATTATCCTGTATGCGTCAAGCGGCGCCTTGGTCTGAGAATCCGCCGATATGCTGACCATAACGTTTCCCATATGTACGGCGCCGTTCGCCGCTAGCGCCCTTGCTGGCAGTATTGCAGCAAGCAGGCATGCTGCTATTGCGGTGATGCTTCCAATAGAAAGCCACCTATTGGGCTTGTGTTTCATAGAGGTTCGTCTCCTTCCTAAGAAGTCGGTCCTATGCTTGCTTATTGTCTGACGTTCAGCAGTCTCGGCGAAAGCTGAATGCAGCGTATCCGCAGCTTAGGCATGAATTCCATTCGCCTTGCCGTTGTCGTGCGTCCCGCAATCGGCATGCCCGCCCGCATCGTCTGACGCACGGGCAATATCTTGGTGCAGTGTTACGTGCTTTCGCACTCTCTGCGTATGACATTCAGTCTGCACGTTGCCATGCATGTCATTCCAATGCCCTCTACGAGGACGCTGCTTGGCACGTAAGACCTTGTCAGTGTGGTGCACGGTATCTATGCCATTTGTGCCATCACGCCCGTCAGAAACGCTCTCAGAGCGTCTTACGGCATTTCCATCCGATTTCGGCGCGGCGTCCCTCTGCCTATGTCGTCTCATGCGTCTGATGATGAAGATGACAAGCACGATAGCGCTGACCCCGACTGCCACGAAGAACGCTATGTCCCTGATGCCATAGTGCCTGTGTATCGGACTGCGTGCCTCCTCTGCCTCTGCCTCGTCATAGTCGGTACGTTCACAATGAACGAGCAGCCTGTGGTCATTGACACCATACGGGGTGCATGTGACGAGCGTGAGCATGTCCTTGCCGTCCTCCACTTTCAGGCTGTCCATCTCGTCTGGCAGCACAACCTCGCTTCCCGTCACCTTGTAGGCAAGCGTCTCGTCCATCGTGTGCAGCAGGACAAGGTCTCCTGCATGGAGCATCCTGATGTCATCGAACATCGTCGAGCCAGCCATTCCGCTGTGCGCCGTCAGAACGCAATGCGTTGACGTACCGCCTACCGGCAAGGATGTACCCTCCAGATGCCCGACGCCATTCATGAGCGTGTCCACGGTCGTGCCATGATATATCGGCAGGGACACGCCTATCGACGGGACGTCAACCCATGACATCATAGGATCGTGCTGATACGTGAGCTGTTGTTCGTACTGCCATATCGTGCCAACATCTGGGACGTCTTGCATGCTCACGCCAGCATCCCTGGCTATCATTGCGTTGTATGCGGTCGCCTGAGCGAGATACTCGCGTCTCGCTTCGTCGGAGAGCGCACCGACGGCACTCTCCGCGTGGGTCACCTCGTCAAGCATGCCACTTGCCGTGACCTGCTGCATGATCCATGGCCAGCTCATGAGTACGACTGCTGCGATCATCATGATGACGGTGAAGGTCATGTTGAGGCGACGCATGAGCCTGACATGTGACTTCCGCTTCGCAGTTACGGTATTGCCACCATCCGTGCCTCTTATATCATGCCGTACCGTCTCCCTCATGAAACCACCACTCACTATGCCCCGCCAATTGTCATACCGATTGTTTGCATACCACGTGTCGCAGATTCATTACACCATCATAATAATACCCCGTACACAGATTTGTGCCCGAAGACATCTCACAGCGGTGTCTTCGGGCACAAAATCATTTAATATCTCGCCCCGTGGAGCGGTAGGCGTGCTGTCAAGCAACCCCACAGGCTTGCCTGTGGGCATCAGTGAGCGGGGAAGTGCCAATGCTACTCGGCAGAACCGTCAGCATGCCTCTTCGTACGGATAATGTTGGCAAGTCCGATAGCGAGGACCGTGCCGCCAGCAATCCAAGTGAACGTGACGCCGTCCATACCAGTAAGCGGCATGGTGACACGCTTGACATCGCCAACGGTAATCTTGACAGTACCAGTCGCCGTATCGGCAGCGTTCTTGCCGCTTGCAGTCAGGACATTGTCCGTAGTCACGCCATCGGTGTCACCAGCAATGACGGAATCCGTTGCCGTAAGCACGTTCTCGAGCTTGGTAAGCGTCTGGTGGGCATCATCATAGGTCGGCTTAATCTGGAACGTGAAGCTGTCAACCTTGTCATACCCAGCTGGTGCCACCGTCTCTGTGACGGTGTATGTGCCAGCGTCAAGTCCTGTGACGTTGATGTTTCCATCCTTGTCCGTCTCGAATTCATAAGCGGTATCACCGAGTGTACCGTTGGACTGGACGTACTTAGTGGACGAACCGTCATCATCACCAGTCGCCTGGATCGTGAACTTAGCACCCTGGAGGTTCGTTTCCGTCGTACGGTCGATCTTGTGAAGCTGGAGCTTATAGGCAAAGAGCTTGGCAGTCTTCGGGGTCGTCGTGCCTGTCCCATCGGAGTGCGGGTTGTTGCTGTAGGTAAGGGTAACGGTGTTCACATTACCCTCTCCACCAAGGACAATTGCCTTGGACGGGTCAAGCGACGCCGTGTAATCAACGACGACCTTAGAGGAACCAGTGAGGTCGACGGTCGAACCATCAGTGTACTTTGCTGCCTTGAGGTCATCGAAGGAGACGGACAGCGTGTTCTTGCCAGTGTCATAGTGCTTCGTATAGCTATCGGTAGCAATCTCCTTGCCACCGATGGAGACCTTGACGGAATCCTCATTGGCTACAAGCCCTGTAGAGAGGACGTCGGAGAACGCATACTTGTAGGTATCATATGTCGCAACGTTGTCTGCGACGGTGCCGGTGAGTTCATAGGCGACGCTCTGCCCAGCCTCAGCGTCAGCGACGGAGGTAAAGCCAGCGCCGGTCGCGTCGTTCTTCACCTGCTTCGAGACGGTCGGGACGGTAGTCTTCTCTATGACGGTGACCTGCGTCGCACCACCAACGACTGTGAAGATTGGAGCGGTACCAACCGTATCGGTCTTGCTGTCGGTTGCGGTATTTGTCACAAAGAGCCAATAGCCTTCGTCAAGCGTTGCTACGGTGCCAGGCGTGACCGACGTGGTGCTTGTCTTGCCGTCGACTGCCTTCGCCAGCTCGTTTGCGAACGACGCCGCGTCGACACGCGTTGTGTTGTCAGTTTTGGTAATCTTGCCGCTGATGTACGTCGCCGCATCCTCTGCTGTCTTGCCGGCATAGTTGGCGTCTTTAGACTTGATGAGCTTCTCGACCGCTGTCTTGACATCGTCATTCGCCCATGCGACGTTCGTCTCGGTCTTGCCGGTGGCATTGTCTTCGGACGTGTCATCTGTAACGTTCGCCTTGAAGATCTGATAGCCGTCATAGGTTACGTCACCGTTCCCATCGACCTTGTTGATGACGATCGAGCCGGTGCCGTAGCTGACGGCAGCCATAGCCGGTACGACAGGCATCATGCTTGTCATGGCTGCAAATGACAGCCCAGCAGTGACAGCGATGCGTGCGATGCTAGTCTTTCCCATGTTCTTCCTCCTGATTTACATGTCAGTACGCATGGCATTGGTGAAATCTACATACCGACGATATGGGGCTTATGAAAACGCTCAAAATCTTGTGCCAACGCCTGAAAAGTATTCTAAAAGAAGTCTATATGTAATGTGATTGCCATGACTTGGCAATAAGTAGTGCGATGTCGATGCTATTCGTGTTCCTCATCGCCATGCCGCGTCCCGAAAGAGCGAATGGACGCGATCGTTACGAGAGCAACGGCGCCAGCAAACGATATGGCGATTGCAATCACTTGTGCTGAACCAGTGAACGGCAGAGTGAATTTGAGAGGCAGGGAGTTGGTGAACGTCACTGTAGCATCCTCACCCTCGTCCACAACCTCGTCACCATCACCGACGCTTCCGCTGCCAAGCGTGCCAGTGGCGAGTTTCTCGTTTGTGCCTGACGTGGATGCCGATTGTCTGACGAACGTTCCTGTCTGTCCGTCAGCCACGCTGATGTCGTACCGTCCTGCCTTGTCATTTGCCTGCTCTACAAAGCGGTATTTCGTCCCTACGGGAACGTCAGAGATCGTTACCGATTCCCCGTTCGCCAGGTATGCGAGCATGTCAATATTGCCATTGTCATCAGCATCCATGTTGCCTATGGATGACGACAGGCTGGCGTTCGCAGGAAGTCCCGAAAGCATAATCTCGATTGTGTACTTGATTGGCTTGCCGTTATCGTCATTATCGCTCGTGACGGCATTGCCGAGCGCATCATGCACGACCTTGCTGACAGTGAGGTTCTGTACCTTGTGTATCTGGTTCGTGAATGCGATTGTTATGTCCTCGCCGTTCTCAGCCGTCTCCTTCGCTGTCGATATGGGAGTATCTATCGTTGTCACGCTGCCGCTGCTTGATGCTATCGTGCCGCTACCGCTTGATGTGTTCGTGTCGGTAATCGTGTAGCTCGAGTACCAGCTGCCACCGTCCTCTGTGACGATATACTGCGCTCCTACGGGGATATCGTTTATTGTGACGCTCCCGCCATCCTTGAGCTGGAATGTTATATCCGCTGTGCCATCGTCTGCCGCCGTCACCGTCTGCCCATTTGACAGTGACAGGGACATGCCTGCAGTGAGTCCGATAATCGTGGCGTGCATCGTGTAGAGATCGGTATCAGATTTTGGCGTGCCCGTAACGGTCTTCGTGATGGTCAGCGGGACGTGTGTGAGGGCGCTCGTGTCATATGTCTGCTTGTTCGTGAATGCTGCCTCTGACGTGACCCCACTTGCTATCGTACCGGTATCGCCTGTCTTCGTCGTCTCGTAACCAGTGACTTCCTGTTCCGTCACGGCATACGACACGCCAACAGGTATGTTGTCGATTGTGATTGATTCACCATTTGCCAGGGAGACGTTGGCCACACCATCAACGAACGGCACGTTGCCAAATATCTTCGTCCCCGAGATGAGCTTCTGCGTCGTCGTGTTGGACGTGGTGAGGGTTATCGTGAACGCGAACTTGCGGGCGAGCGCGGCGGGTACGGTCGTATTCGTGACCGTCTTACTGATTTTCAGGCTTCCCGTCTGCTGCGTGGTATGTTGCTTGCTGTTCGTGATGGTGTATGTCTTTGTCGTGGTCTTGCCGGGATCGTTTGGCAGTGCCGCCGCTCCGTCACTGCCTGATGATGTATATCCCTGGTTGGCGAGTCCTCCGAGCATCTGTTCGTAGACGTAGTATTCTCTGTTGGCGTCCTCGACATCGAAAGTATATGTCCAGACGTCCCCGTTCTTCACGAGGGTGACGTCTGGCTTTCCGTCTCCGTCGGTGTCCATCGTGTAGGTGTTCTGGTCAAGCTGCACCCACTTGTGCTTCGACGGGTCGGCAGAGTATATGTAATCCTTCGTATCGGCAGCGAATGCCCTGGATGGCAATGCGAGCGCAGCAAAGACGCATGCGATAGCAATGACGGCTGCCGTGACGATTCCAATGCCAATGCCTCCATGCTTGCGCCCACAGCGCGAAAGCGACCAAGTCCGGTCTGCCACTCGTATCAGCTCCACAACAAATTCTCCCGACGTTATGATGCCCGAAGGGAAGAGATAGCTCTTGCTGCCATCACATAGACGTCCCCGTCGCTTCGGGCTTCACGGTAGGAAGATGCTACCGCTATATTTCAGTTTTCGTTCATGCACCAGTCTCACACGATTCCGGCGTTCTCCATATCCGCGACGCATGCATACGCAGTACAAGACGCAGCGGTGGCATAGTGGACAGTATGAGCACACCTATACAGACTATATGAGAGTTTTTCGCTTGCATTCAAGTTCAGATGCCTTGCGGCATTGGCATGTCATGAACGGCATTCCTGAGCGTAACATGCGATAAGCGGCAAGCACCAATCATGTTCATGCCGTCGCTGCCGGCATATTGGCAGGCGACGAGAAGCAGACGGGAGGACGCAATGGACGAGCAGCAGAACGAGAGCACCACGACATCGACACAGACGCAAGGAGACAAGAGCGGACAGCAGCAAGCAGCCCCACAGCAGACGTCATTTTCTGTGACGATCAACCAGGCGGGTGCTCCATACAGGGCAGTCACTAAGACGATCGACAAGAATGTCTTTACATGGGTGTTCTGCTTCCTGCTAGGCGGTTTCGGAGTCGACCGATTCGTACGCGGGCAGGTTGGACTTGGCATCCTGAAGCTTCTCACGGTGGGCGGCTGCGGTTTGTGGGCGCTGGTTGACTGGATTATCGCCCTGACAAAGGCGTATGGCAACGCTTTCAGCGAGGAGCGTGACTTTACGTTCATCAATGGGAAGTACGCAAGATAGTAGCCGTATCTCGACAATACCTGCAGGTAAACCTGTAGGTTGCCCCGCTAAATGTTTATGATGAGCGGCGGTGGAACATGGGAACCATTCCCAATTCCACCGCCGCTATTGTTTTACGTCGGGTGTCTGTTGCCAAAGACCCGCTTGTGGCTCAGCGTGCCGATATCAGCATCAGCTGCTGCTAGTGTTTGCTGTACTATACTTAGAGAGTCCTGAGATTGTGTAGGTCCCGTCCTTCTTCATGGTCACGACGTGCTGCTCTGTGTTCAGTTCATAGCCGTCGGGTGCCTTCGTCTCTTGCAGCACATACGATCCAGGCTCGAGACGCTCGAAGCGTACCTCGCCGATGTCGTCGCTTGCCGCTGTCATGCTCACGCTCGTGCCGTAGTCGCTCGTCCCCTTCAGCGAGAACTCCGCGCCCTCTATGGCAGACCCGTCATACGAGCTGCGCTTCACGAAGGTGATGTAATGGTATGGCTCGTCCTTGAGCAGGTAGTTGCCGTTGGCGTCCTTCTTCGGCTCGACGTTTCCATGCTCGACGGGTTGCCCTGTGACGACAGCGTAGTAGCCATAACCGTCACCGACGCCGCTGCTGTCGCTCCTGAACGCGAACGTGACCGTATCACCATCAACGTCATATTCCTTCGTGTTGCTCGTCGCTGTGTGCGAACCGCCGCCAAGCTTGCCAATGAGCGAAGTGGAATTATTGCTGGATGCGGTGTATGACGGGTAGCTTCCCTTCCACATGCTGACCCAATCATAGTTTGCACTCTCACCGCCGTACACAATCTTCACGTGGAGGCTCGTCGCTCCTGGAATGGTCACAACGTGTGCCTTCGTGGTGTCGCCACGATCGGTTCCCGTGATGTTCGCGTTCGACCAGTTGTTGCCGTAATTGCCGTTCTGCGTTCCATCGTCATTGACATTCGATGTATGGCTGTATTTCGTCACCGTGTCGCCATACGAGTACCCGTAGTAAGTGACCTTCACACCGCCTGTCTGATCTATCGTAACCGTGTATTCGGTGGTGTCAATGATATACCCATCTGGTGATGCCGTTTCCTTTAGGGAATACGTGCCCTTCTCGACATTGGAAAACTGCAGATGCCCGTTCGTATCAGTAGTGGCATACATCACGATGTCGTTATCATAGTCACTTGTCCCGCTGAGGCGGTATGTGGCGCCAGCGACCTTAATGGACGTATGGATGGAGTCGACCTTCGTGAGGTTTACATCGGCATGGACACGTGGCGTGTTTTTGACGACGAACGGTGTATAGGTATCGGTCGACTTCTGATACACGGTCGTCCTGTCAATCGTCACGTCCCCGTTACCGTCGATGACAACGGAATGTGGCGTGTGATCCTCCAGCCAGTCGGAGCTTCCCTGATACTCGGCGAGCGTGTATGTGCCCTTCTCGATGCCCTTGAAGTTCACAATGCCATCATTGCCGCTTGATTTTGTGATGTCAACCGATGTCCCATAGTCGCTGGTCCCCATGAGCCTGAACTGTATGCCGCTGATATTCCTGCTCTCGTCTTCCGAGCTTACCTTATGAAGCTTGAAGTTCGACGTGATGGCGTACCTGACTGTCGTGTATCCCTGGTTGATGTAGAAGTCGCTCTCGCCACCGAGCGTATCGACGACGGTATCCTTCACATACACGTTGTTGTATGTCAGAGGGTATCCCGTCTTCACGTCTGCTGGTGACGTGCTTGGGCTCTTCATGACCAATGCCGCTGCGATTGACTTGCCCTCGTCAAGCACGAAGGGGCTGCCGTCATCTCTCTTGGTGACGTCGATTGCTACTGCCTTCGCCGATGCGAGGCTACCGTACTTCGCCTTGAACGCGCTGAGCGTCAGCCACTTGCTGGTGTCCGTGATGTTTGTATTCCCCGCGCTGGAGTCGAGGCTCATGTTCTCCGTCGCCGACAGGTATACGATTGGTGCCGCGCCCGCTGCTGTGAGCTGCGACGTATCGACTGCTTGCAGCGTGCCATGCCATGTTCCCTTTGTGTTCGCATCTGGCTGGTAGTTCTCGAGCGAATCGAACAGGATGATGTTCTTTGCCTTCGTGATGTATGTGTTCGCGAAACGCAAACGGTATCTGTATATGGAGTCGGTAGCTACGGTCGTGTCATAGCTCCAGTCATCGTCATCCTCGGAGATGACCTGCTTCTGCAACCCGCTCTGCGCTGCCGTGATGGCACTCACCTCGTCGCTTGCCTCGCTGTAGATGAACCTTTTCGCGTCGGTTGATGGGTCAACGTCGGTATAGAGCGACTTGTTCGCTGCCGAGAGCGTGCTGCCATCGTCTGGCAGTCCGTTCGTGATGCGGTCGTTCCCCGTCTCGTACCCAACGGGGTTCTTGACGTTCGTGCCGTAGTCCTTCAGGGAATTCCATGCGTGCGTCGTTGTGTAATAGACGATGTAGCGGCTTCCTGGCTGCGTTATATGGATGATGAGCATCGTTCGTCCACTGTCGCGCCAGTTCTGCTGCAGTTCGTAGGTGTATGCGCTCTCGTCGAGCCTTGTGTATCCGTCGTTTACGACGATGGAATCCTGCTTGAAGTTCGCGCCGTCTGGGAGCAGGTCGTAGAACGTGCCGCTGTTTTGCTGCACGTAGTTCACGGTGCCTTGTCCTGTACCGCTCGTGTATGTCTCGTTCTCGGTGACACGCCATGTAATTTCGTACCGCTTCTTCAGTACGTTGTTCTTATGAGCGCTGACTTCCTTCTCGACGCTGCTATTGCGGAGCGTCCTGCGCAGGCGGTCGCCGATGATGCGGTTGAGGGTATCGATTTCCTTCCAATCCGTGCCGTCCTGCTGGTAGAAGCTGTAGCTTGCCTTGTTTTTCAGGAGCATCTGGTCCTTTGCCGTGTCACCACTGCCGATGAGCTTCATCACGGTATCGGTGTTCTTCAGGCTGAAGTATGGCGTGACGTTGATTCCCGTGTAGTAGTAATTGTTCGTTGTCGTGAGCCTGTATCCATCGACGCCCTCGGCGAATGTCAGCAGGTATGCGGGCGAGTATGTCGTATCGCTTGAGGAGGACACGGCAGTCACCTTTGACCCGTCAGCCTTGTCGAAAGTGCCTGTGCCCATGTGGAGCGTCCCTGCCGTGCTCCACGTGTCGCCGCTCTTCGTCTCGACCGTGATGGTGTCGGCATCCGTCAGCGTGTGCGTGGAGACGTCAAAGCCAGCCTTATAGGTGTCATATGTCGGCTTTCCGTTTGCATCCCTCGCCACGTCCATTGCCGACATGCGAACATAGATGCGATTAACATCGTAATCGGCGCTTGCAAGCGGCGTCTCCGTGCTTGCATTGGCATTCTCGTCAAAATCCCAGTTGCTGAACGTCGTGTTGTTGCTGTCCAGAAGATATACCGTGTCATCCGCGAGGACGTACTTGATGTTCTTCTGTCCATAGGTAGATGCAACCTTCGCCGGGTCGCTCGATGACGCATCCGATGAGCTCGTATCCTGTGTCCAGGGGAACGGGTATCCTACGCTCTCTATGTAGTACTTGATGTCATCGAGGGACGTCGTCTTCCCGTCTTGAAGCATGTCCAAATCGTATGAGGCATAGTCCCAGTAGTACGCGAACCTGCTTCCCCAGTTCTCGTTACCGTATTTCCACATCTGGAAGTGCCCCGATGGCGCTCTCCAGACTGGCTTCGTCCAGTCGAATGACCTTGTTGCCTTCGCCGTGGTATCAGCGTCGACACCGTCCTGTGGGTGCACAGTCGCTGTGATTTCGTTGTTGATTGTGTAATGGGTGATCGTCTTACCGTTCGAGTCGGTATCGAACGTTGACTTCTTGTGTCTGGTAATGACGAAGTCGTACCTCATGCCAGATGCCGTGCAGCCCGTCTGCGTCGGGTTCGTAGTGTATGTCGTGGTGCCCCAGAGCTTGTATCCGACAACCTCCACCGTGCCAGTGTCTGACGTGGGCACGTCTGACAGCGTGAAGTCGTATGCCTGCGTGTTAGGACGTGCGATATATGAGTCAATTTCCCACACAAGATAGTAATAATCGTCTGCGTCTGACGGCTTTGTGCCCCATGAGGAATCCCATGCGCGGCTCATGTCGCCAGAGAGCTTCTTGCTCGTGCTGGTAATCTTCGCTGACGTGTCGATGTACACCTTTTTTTCGTCTGACGACTTCGTGAGCGTCCCAGCCGTCATGTCAGCCTTGAACGCCTTGGAGGCGTCATCATATGATGCGTCTGTCTTCCCGTCGTAGTCGCGGTAGTGCTCGGTCGTTTCCGTGGTAATGTATGATATCTCGAAGTAGCCGTTCTGCGCCGCTGTCACGCCGTCATAGTTATAGAAGACGATGTCATCACCGTCTACGGAGTAAGCGTAGTGCTGATCCTTCTTGTCATCATCGCTCATCATCGAGAGCTCGTCGCCTGACGGCACGCTCATCTCGTAGCTGTCCGCCGCGTTCCCGTCCCTGTCCTTGAGGATGCTCTTCGGGACTCTTATCTGTATCGTCCCATACGAGCCTGCCTTGACGTTCCCATTATCGTCAAGCTCCGCACCAGGCACGCTGCCAGTACCGCTCGTTGCGAAGTTGACGCGGAATGTGAACCTGTGCCCTGACACGTCTGTCTGTGGTGTCCACACGTAATCGGTGGTGCCATCTGATGCCTTCTTCGCATCCGCGCCAGTGACGAACTGCGTAACGAACGTGTCTATCGACTTGATGCCGTCATTGCCGCCCGTGGTCGGCGCGCTTGCTCTTGCGACTACGGCAGTCGGTCTCGTGCCATTACCGTCGTTCCCATCGTTCCCCGTATTGCCATCCGCCGCGAACGCCGACATGCCGATGCCGAGGATTACGGATGCAAACGTCGCGATTGCCACAGCAATGGCAATGCGGAACGCTGTTCCTGCCCGAACACTGTGCCTGTCCGTCATATTCAGCTCCCTGCCTTCCGTCCTTCCAGACGATGTTCCGTTGCCTTCTGTCAAAAAAGTGCGCTGTGGATGTCTGCAATGATGAGTGCCCGTATGATGCCATGCTCAGACGGCAAGAACCGACTCCATGCATCCACGCCTAGCAATGCCGGGTAACCACAGTTCCACAGCTTCCTATCCGTTTAGGCAGTCTCAGCGTTAGCTGAGAGGAAACTGAGAGGATACGGCACGCTAGCGAACGCATAGTACAACACCGCAAACACGACCTGACGGAAACGCCAGCGGCATCAGCGGCGGCAAAGGCGAACAAGGCACTCATTGCCAATAAGGCACGACAGCATGAGAGGACGGAATCGCCACTGTACGGCAGGTATGGAGACAGATACGCAGACGCGGCGAATGGCAACGTGGTAGCATGCTGCCAGCAAAGAGGGGAGGACGGACGCTTTCCCATGTTTTCAGGATCTGGAGCGTACGTGCTATCATAAGTGGCGATTTTCGGACGCTGGGGCATATGAACCACTAGCCAACCAGGGACAGGTACGATACTATCGGCATGGGCAAATGAGACCGAGGAGGAAACCATCGCCATGGCAGACGAGAAGGATGAATTGAAGGACAAGACGGCAGAAGACGAAGCGAGTGACGGCAAGCATCCAGCCACGCAGCACGGTAAGACGGAAGGCGACACCAAGGGCAAGGGACGCACGAACGCATCGAACCACGGGAAAGCCAACCGACGCAAGTGGATGCCGGTAATCATGGCGGTGTGTGGCATTGCCGTTGGAGCTATCGGTGGTATCGGAGTGTACTCTCTCACACATGTGGACAAGCCGGTAAGCATCACGGAAATCTCCGCCGATGACGCGAAGAACGTCGTCGTCGCAAGGTACATGTATGACGGCAAGTCGCATGACGTAACCGCACAGGACATGCTGGACGCGCTTGGCACGAACGCCACGAAGAAGGACGACGGCAACTATGCGATGCCGTCCGCCGACACGGCAATAACCGTTGCTCGCAACAAGATCATCATGGCTGAGTGCGACAAGCAGGGCATCACTGTGTCAGACGACGAGCTGAACTCCTATATGGAAACATCCTATGGGACTACCGACATGTCAGAGGTAGCGAAGGAATACAACGTCGACGAGCAGACCATCAAGAATGGCGTCGACAAGTCAGCACGCTCCCACAAGCTCTACCTCAAGGTGACTGGAACTACCGACGATGGTGCCCCAGAGATGCCAGCAAGCGATGAGGACACGAAGGAACTCGGCGAGTACATCCTCGGACTGCTCGGTGACAACTGGGACAACGATAAGGGCACGTGGGCGAATACCAACAGCGACTACTACGACACGCTCGGTGCTGACTTCGACCCGTCAGCCGCAACGCAGGATCAGGCGCAGGCTGTGTATCAGCTCGCTTCACAGCACTACCAGGAGAACTACACGAACGCATACTTCAAGTGGAGCGACTATGTGAACGGGCTCATGTCCAAGTGCACGATTGACATCTACACGCTCGGAAGCAACCAGTAGTGCTGGTGTAATCCGCAAGGACAAAAGAACCACACAATTAGAATGCCGTGGGGCGATCGCGTAAGACCGCCCCACGGCATTCTTCAATGTATTTTGCTTCTCAGGTGCAATGGGAGAAGGCAGGCAATCGGCATGCAAGGCAGCAAGCAGACCGCACGTTCCTGACTGGCAACCTTGCAGCAAATGTCGTACCCTCTCCAGCCACCATGTCTCACTTCGATATCTTGTTCGCCAAGGATGATGCAGCGGGACTATACGGCTTGATGCGACATACGTACCCGCACGACTCCACCCATCCGACGACTTCACGTATCGTCTCACAGCTCCGCCCGCCCTTGCCAACGTCGCAGTGCAGCTCTACGGAAACGTCGTACCTGTCGATACGGAACGTCGTGCCGTCTGGCATGTCGATGGAGACAAGCAGTCCGACCACCTCGTCAGCAAGAGCGATGCTGTCACCCGTCTCCATGAGCATCTTCTTATGGATATTGCTCACCTTCGGGATGCGGGTGACGTCATAGAACACCATCGCACCATACCCGACACGATGCACGTACACGGCACTGACTACCTTCGTGTAGTCGAAATTCTGCGAGTCAGTGCCGATTCCGATGACGTAACGGTCATGTGGAGAATCCATGATGAACTTGGCGATGAGCTGGCACATCCTTGCCACACTCACCTTGCCATATGTCGGGCTTGTCATCATTCGCGTGGCATGACTATCGTTTCCCATTGGCGACCTCTCCCTCCTTGCTAGGACCGTCCGTAGTTGCCTGTGCTACTTATCACTTCGTACTCCGTCCCTGCTCTTTCATCGTTCCCTGCCATGATGCTATAGCGTGCTGCCTAGCATGCCGTTCCACTTGTAGTTCACACGCAGCCTCCAATGCTGCGGACATGCCGTAGAACGTGGTGGCTGCCTTTGTGGACTCAGTGCACCGCCGCCATGCTAGCCGCAGTCAACGTCAACTGCCGTCTGACGTCATTTGTGAACACATGATACCTCAGCGACTAGTGCTTGACGTCAATCTCGCAATCGCGGAATGCATCGGTGAGTGCCTGTGCTGCTGCGTCGTTGAGGATGTCGGCGCACTCATCGTTCAGGTGTGCGTTCAGGCTATCGTTGAAGCTGATAGTGAATGCCGCTCTCATATCATCGGGAATGTCAGCATCTATCTCGGCATTGGCGATGAAGTTATCTATGGCTTCGGCATCGTATGCCAGTGCGACGTTCTCCGATGGTGTTGCACTGAGGAGCGCACAGTAGTACCTGCGATGTACAATGACGTAATCGTCGATCATCTGCTGGAACTGTCTAAGAAAGTCATTATGCTTTTCCTCTGCCATCACTGTTTTCCTCTCTCACCACTGCTTATGGAGCTTACCAAAATCATGCCTGAACCTATTATGGCACAGCATGCCTCTCCGTCTCACAGCATGATAGACGTGCACGAAATCTTTACGTGCATAACGTACATGCGGCATGCGACAGGTGGCATTGAACGGAATTCCCGCTAACAAGGCGTACGAGAAAAGGGACTGCCGTTCCATCGCGGAATGTGGCAGTCAGTCCCTCATGCAATCATGGTCGGGGCGACTGGATTCGAACCAGCGACCTCCTGCTCCCAAGGCAGGCGCGCTAGCCAAGCTGCGCTACGCCCCGAACGGCGGCGAGATACGTCCATGGTACGCTCCCGCCCCGCTTCCCGCGCTTTCATGCCAATCCCATCATGCCTCGCAAGAGTCGGTCAAGCCTACGGGCACATACGACGGTCTCGGCTTCATACCACGTGCAAGCCGTGCAAAAGCATTGCAAGACGTCTAGTAGGCGCCACTTCGTGGCACGCCTACCCGCCCAGAGTGCTCCCCATTGGCGGCAGGAGCGCCCATCGACCAGGCACGCGATAAGGACCGACATGCTGACGCGCCATGAAAAACGAGAAACAAAGTGGCGCGTGGTCGCGGGAGGGGGACTCGAACCACCCGACCTCCAGGGTATGAACCTGGCGAGCTACCAACTGCTCCATCCCGCTAATAAAAAGTATAGTGCGATGTGGACGAAAAAGCGAGGCACTAGCAGACGTCTCCACAAAGCCGACACAAACGTGCCAGACGGCGGTGAGAACGGCATAAGGCAATTGATGTGGGCATTCGCGGAGCGCTCCAAGCAAGTTCCCGCTGACCTTCTCCTCTAATCCAGCGCTCAAGATGCTGGTGGCTTCTGCTGTACGTCTCAGGCAGATGACATCAACGGGAGATTCGACAAGCCAGATGTATTTAGATCGCAAACAAAGAGAGTAAGGTAAATAGGTCCGCTATGCCAAGCCTCTATGTCCATTTTGTGCTTTTCGCACTCGTGCCAATCACCGCATCCATCAGTCCTGTCATGATATTGCCAAGGACAATTCAATCCGTATGTAATGAAGCAGCGGTGTCCGACAACAGAACGTCATGCGGCGGCTAAGAGAGGATAACAGGATGGCTAATATGCACAGAGACAACAGCAACAGCGGCACGCAGAACGGCAAGCAAGACAGCAAGCATACCGACGAGCAGCGGGTCGATGAGCATGATGCGATCACGGACGCCAAGCAAGGCATGACTGCCGCTCTGCTCCGTTTCCACAGTGACGCCAAAACGCGACAAGCAGTCGGCAAGGCACTGAGAGAAGCAGCACGCGATGGGAGCATGCTTGGCGTCGACGGGTTCGATATGCTCGTGCGGAAGTGCGTTACGCAGACCGCTGGAATTCCGTTCATGAAGAGTAATGGATGGCCATCGCTCGAACAAATGGAGAGGAACGATTACGCATGGCTCGTGTGCCTTGCCGATCTCATAGACCCGGTAGCAGCCCCATGGATACCCAATGAGGTTGAAGGCGACGTGTATTGCGGCGGATGCGGTGCATGGATAGCTGAATACGCACGTCCGTCATACTGTGAGCATTGCGGGACACGCGTCATGGCACCGCAAGAGGAAGATCGCTATATACGATCAATATTCGACAAAAGCGAGCACGCTGATGTACGAGACGATGAGATGCACACAGCGTGAACAATCTGATGAGCATGCTGTGTAGCAATCTGCCTACGGGTATGCCGGAATGCCATATTCTTAGCAAGAGACAGTGCCTGTCATTATCACGTATTGCATGAGGATAGGCGTGTCCGTTACATGCAACGCATCAAGCGCCATTCAGTATGCTCCGCCATTTACGTGTGCCATTCGCACTCGCACACAACCACGGATGTACAGCAGTCGTACATCCGTGGCGATATGCTTATCAACAAGCATCCCCGTGCTCCCCGTGCGAAATGCATCGAACCTACAGCCGTCAGTGCATCGCTTTGCCGGCATGATGAATGCTATGAGCGTGGTGTTTACGGTTTACCCCCACAGCTACGTCCCAGAACCGCTGAAGGCACTTCCGTGCCTTCAGCGGTTTTTCTTCTCACTGCGTCACCACTGTAGGCAGTACTCCTTGGATATGGTGGATTCGACACGATGACGCGGCGCTCGCTTGACGACATGATGCTTGGCATCTCAAGGAGCATCACCTTCGGACCAGCACTAGGTTACCCAGAATTCTCCCCATACAACGGAGCGTACACCAAAGACCCGACCTCAGTGCAGACGTTCATGAAATTTCACTCCGTGAGCGGGGACACTACCGTCATAAGCGAGAGTGCCACAGCGTGCATGGACGACACGCATAGCGTGATAACCGGAACTGATGCTGGGACGGATGCGGCTGGCAATGCATACCGCTGCTTGCATTATGACAACTGGGCAACGATTATCTACTGGAACAAGGCTGACCCGCACGTCTATGACAAGTGCATCCCGAACCATTGTTCCAAGACGGTCGTCATCACGCCGAACGCTGGGACAATAGGGGACATATTCACTGCGATATTCTACGCGGACATGAGAGATAGCGTGCGTGGTCTGGTGGGTGATGGGCAATCATATATCGTGGAATCCCCGTGGAATAGGACTAATAATGTTGATATCACGCAGCCTGGTCAGGGGTATGCAGCTTCTTTTGTGCGTGCGAAGCTGGTTGGCGCTGACTCTCATACGAAGCTGGATGATAATTATGCTGGTGTGGATGCTCTGATAAGGCATCCTACCAATTCTTCGATTCTGTCTTGCTTCCCGAAGTCCTTGCGTGATGCCATTGGCGCGAAGGTGTTGTCTGGCGTGAGTGCGGCTAGTTCGGGTAGCGATATGCCGTATGATATCGTGAGTAATGATAGCGTTGCTGACAAGCTGTGGTTGTTCTCGTATGGTGAGATGACGAGCGCTGTGTACCCGTCGGCTGGCTTCAGGAGCAATTACGATAAGGACGCTAAGCGTTCAACAAATAATACTGATGGTTGGTGGTTGCGTTCGCCATCCGATCTCTTCTACGTGTGCGACGTGCACCATTATGGTTATCTCTACACGCGCGGTTCCGTAGCCCCCCAGAACGTCGAGGTCGCACCTGGCTTTACGTTGTCGTCAACGGGACTGTGAGAGACGTGTGGCGATGTTTCCATCGTCAAGCTCAATCATGCGACATTGCAGATGACATCTGCCAGCTTGCTCTCCGAGAACACGGTGTTGTTGAACGTCGTGTACGTAAAGCCCCACGCTGTCACATATGTCAAGCAACAAGAAATCCGGACTACTGACTGGATTCACACTAAGCGACGTGTCACCAGGCGTCAAATGTGGTCAGCAAATCGTTAAGCATCCATTCGGGTGTCAGGATTTCTCCGTGTAGGCGGGCACGTTCTCTCTCCTCTGCTGGCGTCTGTTTGGGGTATCTACTGCTGGTATGTGATTGCGTACCGTAGAACGTATTGTCGCCCTATTGAGGCAATCGGCACAATGTGGGCTGTTATATCAGCAAGGCAGGCATCGCCGCCACCATCAGCATAGCATGCTGTCTCATGCCGCAAACACATCGTCAGCAATCAGCCGTGCATCCTCCGCCACACATACGCACGCTCAGCAGCATCCAACCCCAAGGCATCGGCAACGGCATCATCATCCCACTCCCTGTCAAGCGGCAGCATCGGGACGAGCCCATACACCTTCCGCGTACCTATCGGAGAAATCTTCATGAGCGACACAAGGAAACGGAACGCATCCG
>Ga0256406_1000643_pt1 | contig 62284 bp, 91 predicted proteins | sample RumenRJG_03DNA_FD_185986 | JGI IMG/M metagenome (GOLD analysis project Ga0256406, IMG submission 185986) | Bovine rumen microbial communities from Lethbridge, Alberta, Canada - RJG_03 | ecosystem: Host-associated > Mammals > Digestive system > Stomach > Rumen | place: Canada: Alberta | collected... | reverse complement strand
TGGGCATGTGGTACAAGCCGAGCAGAGGCATGAGCGAAGCGAAAGACGAGCAATTATGCCAATAATGAATATTTTGGCTAATTGCGAGCGGTGCCGTTTATGGCGAGGCGCAGCATACAACCTTACAAATTGACAACTAAATATGGGCATGTGGTACAAGCCGAGCAGAGGCATGAGCGAAGCGAAAGACGAGCAATTATGCCAATAATGAATATTTTGGCTAATTGCGAGCGGTGCCGTTTATGGCGAGGCGCAGCATACAACCTTACAAATTGACAACTAAATATGGGCATGTGGTGGAATGGTAGACACGCCAGTCTTAGGAACTGGTGCTAACGCATGGGAGTTCGAGTCTCTTCATGCCCAGTTTATGACAATTTAATAAATTTATGATATTAGCAAAAGCGGAATGCGGTGTTATTATTAGGTTTTGACCGTCGAACAAAAGTTCGATTGTTAATAATTTCATCAATTCCGCTTTTTCTTTTTGTGATTGTCGCAAATATAATGAATACGCGTCTTTTGAAAGTTCGATTATTGTTTCCGCGTCTTCAATCAAATTTCGATTTGACGACGCAGTCTTTTCAAAAACAAAGCATAAGTCGTCAAGTTCTTTTTGCCATTCGTCCCGCTTTTTAAAATACAAATTATCGTCAATCATTCCGTCGATATGTTCGTCATATAATTTGCTCAACCGTCGATTTAAAACGTCAATTCGTCGTTTTATTTCGGCGGTTTTTTGTTCTATATAATCGCAATTTTGATTTATAAACGCTTTTATTTCGGTTTTTAAGCGTTCAAATTCTTCAACAGGCATGACAAGTTGTTTCAAAAATCCCGCGAACGCGTCTTCGATTCTATCTTCACGAATAGACGGCTTCGACGCGTCCATTTTTTTTGCGTTAGTACAATGATAATATATATATTTGCCTTTTTTAATTTCCCCGACAAGTTGACAACCGCAATTTGAACATTTTATCAATCCGTTATATGCAAAATCATGTTTGCGGGGTTTTGTGGGGTATTTTTGCGTTAATAATTTTTGAACGATAAAATATACATCTTTTTCAATTAGGGGGTCGTGTCGTCCGTCTGAATACAATTTGTCGCGATATTTGAACGCGCCTATATAAAACGGATTATTCAAAACGCGTTCAACAATTTTTTCGGTGCATTTATGCCCGTGTGGTCGGAACCCGTCTTCGGTTAATATTTTTGCGGTTGAAGCGTATGTTTGACGACCCGTTGCGTACAATTCAAACATTTTCTTGATATATGGCGCGGTGTTAGGGTCGGGAATAATTATTCGTTTTTTTGACGGCAATATTTCGTTTTTATATCCGATAGGGGCTTTATGCGGGTAATATCCTTGTTCGGCTTTTTCGTTTAATCCTTTTTTGATTTCTTCGGATAAATTGTCAATGTAATTTTTCGCCATAAGAACGCGGATTCCATGCATGAATTTGTCTTGACTTCGGCTTGAATCGCTTAATATTTGACCCTCTTTGACGAAATGAATTTCGACGTTTTCTAATTCGTCAATCGTAACATAGTCTTTTAAATTCCTATATAAACGGTCGGTTTTTTCAACAAGAATGATTTTAACGTCTTTATGCTTTTTTAAATACGTTATCATATTGTTGAATTGAGTTCGCCCCGCCTTTTTTGCCGTTTCCGCTTCGACAAAATCCCCGACAATTTTCAAATTGTTTTTGCTTGCATATTCCCGCAACAACTTTATTTGCGCGGGAATTGAAAACCCCTCTTTTTCTTGTCGTTCGGAAGAAACGCGGGCATACAATACGGCTTTGTTATTATTCTCGGTTGTCTTCAATTTTGATTCCTTTTTGTCTTAAATAGCTTGCGATTTTGTCGGCTTCAAAATGAATCGACTTGAAAATATATTCCGTTTTTGAACGCATGCGAATCTTGAAATACGTTTCGTCTTTATAGTCCCATATATCAAAATAGTAAATTGATTCAATGTCATTTTCGATTTTTTCTTCGCTTTGCGAAATAACAAACGAAACATCGTCAAATGAGATTACACAATCGCCTTTTTTGACGTTTCCGTCCTTTTTGCGTAAATTGCTAACACTACATAAAAAAGGCTTCAAATTTTCGATGTCAGCGGGCGCAGATTGATTCAAAAGAGCTTGAACACCTGATTTAATTGCAAAGATTGCAAAAATTAAAATAGCAATAAAAAGAAATAGATAAAACATTGCAACACCTCTTATAATCTAATACGCGGAAGAATACGTCCGAAAACTTTAAAATCGACATCGCGTTCGATGAAAAACGGTTCATATTCTTTATTTACTGAAATACATTTGATTTTATTTCCCGCGCGGTTAATTTCTTTGACATAACATTGACCGTCATATCGAAAAGCGTATATTTGACCGTCCGTCAAGTTTTGGTCGGATTCGTCTATTATTACGCGGTCGCCATGATGATATTCGGGGAACATGGAATTTCCCGAAATACGAACCATTTTACAATTTTTCGGATTGACGCGCATGCCCCGTTCGGACATTAAAAACCGTTCGTCAATTACAACGGTTTCGGAATATTCGTCCAACACTTCCACGCCATAACCCGCCGACAAATAAACGTCGGGGAAGTATTCAATTTGTGCAAGATTGTCATTAACTTGTCTTTTTTGTTCTAATTCTTCAATTAGTTTTGCAGTTTGGCATGCCGATTCAGTCAAATTCATATTAAAGAATTTTTCAAGTTTTTCAATTTCTTCATCGTTCAAATTAACGTTTTTGTCGCGTTTATAGTTAATATTAGAACGCGAAACATTAAGTGCCTTTGCAACGTCAACAGGACGCAACGGGGCTTTTGAGTGTTTTTCTATTAGTTCATAAACTTTGTTAAAACGCATTTAAAACCTCACTTTAAAACAAATGTAAAAATATTTTAACTTAATTGCTTGACAAATGTTTTAATTTTTAATACAATTGTTTCATAATCAAGTTGTTCAATTAAGAATTTATTAAATAATATATTAAATCAAGTACGAAATAAAATCAATACTTGAGCGAATTTGTATTGCGTAAATTCTTAATAAATTTTAACAAAAGTTTTAGAACAAAAGTGAAAGAGGTTAAAAATGGAAGATTTTAAAACAGGTTATTCAACAAGTATCAAAATTTCAACAATGCAAAAACTCGTCGAATATGCGTACAAATTAAAAATACCAAAGGCAGAGGTGGGAAGACGCATTCTTGAATATTTTATCGAACATAACGACGTTGAAGACTTGCAAAATTAAAAGGAAGAACAGGCATGGAATATTGTCTAAAAAAGCCCGTTTATAGCGGGAAGCGGGTTAAAGAATACGGATTGATTATTCGCTTACCGTCGGAACAATGTTCGGACGAAGAACGCGACTTCATGCGTGTCCGCTACATCGCAAAATTGCTTGAATGGAAACAAGCGGAACTATTAGAGGAAGAATCAGAGGCAGTTTAAAAAATGGCAGAAATCAAATGGATAAAAATTAGTTGTGATTTGTTCAATGATGAAGCAATCAGGCTTATTGAACAAATGCCCGACGGCGACGCGATAATCGTCATTTGGTTAAAACTTTTAATCACGGCGGGGAAAATTAACGACAACGGTTTTTTGTATTTCCGAAAAGAAATCCCGTACACGGACGAAATGCTTTCAACGGTGTTCAACCGTCCGTTGAATACAATCCGATTAGCATTAAGCACGTTTGAACGTTTCGGAATGATTCAAATTGTAACGCAACAAGGAATTTATATCACTAATTGGGAAAAATATCAGAATATCGAGGGAATGGAGCGCGCACGCGAGTTGGCAAAAATGCGCATGCGCAAAAGCAGAGCAAAGAAAAAACAATTGTTGCTTGAAGCAAAAAAAGAAAATAGTGACGCAATGTTGCGCAACAGTAACGCAACCGTTACGCGTTTAGATATAGATAAAGATATAGAAAAAGAATTAGATAAAGAAATAAATAAAGAAGAAAAAAAAGAAAAGAAAAAGAATTTTGTTGCGAAAAGTTTTTTTCAAAAACTTATCGCGGAAGACGAAGAAGCAAAGAAATATACTATTTTCTCAGATTCTTTCATGCGGTTTTTGCAATATAAAACGGACATCAAAAAGCAATATAAAACGGGTGATTCAGTCAAAAACGCTTTTTTAAAATTTGCGCGTATGTCCGAAAACAATGTCGAACTTGCGAATGCGCTTGTTGATAATACAATCGCGCGCGGTTGGCAATCAATATACCCGTTGTCGAAAGAAGACAAAATCGAATTTCAAAAGACGCAAAATCAAAATCAATCAGCGTCGGGGACTGATTGGGATAGGTATATCGACTAATGGAAAATATAAAATTCAGATTCGGCGCAAATGTTGAAACAATAAAGAACGGCAACGATTTAATATATTTGGAATCGTACGCATATTTTAACGAAAATTCCGAAGTTGCGCAACGCGCCCGCGAAATGTTCGACGAAAACGGCAACGTCAAAGAAGTTGACGAATATTTGAAAGAACAACGTCGCGTGATTTTAGCGGAAAAATACCGCAAACAAGCAAATATCAACAAGAAATTTTCAAAAAGAACGTTTGAAAATTACAACGTTGAAAATGCTATGCAGAAAAACGCAAAAGAAAAAGCGTTGAATTATGCGCAGAACATCGCAAAAAATATTGAAGACGGAAAAAATATTCTTTTTATCGGTCAAGGAAGCGTCGGAACAGGCAAGACACATCTTGCATGCGCGATTGCAAATAATATTCTTGACAACGGATTCCCCGTCAAAGTTTTGAATGTTATTTCGTTAGTTGACGAATTGAAATCTTTTGACGATAGCAAACGAAAAGAATTGCGAAATGTTGACGTCTTATTGATTGACGATTTAGGAAAAGAAAACGGCACGGTGTGGCTATGTTCCGAAATATACGGAATCATAAACGCGCGCTATGAAAATGAATTGCCGACGATTATCACTATCGAGGGCGGTTTGTCGGATTTAGAAAACAATTACGTCATTGATGTTGACGGGCGCAAATATAACAAAGGGCGGTCAATGGTTAGCCGTCTTCTTGAAAATTGCGTAACGGTCAAAATGCAAGGGGACGACTACCGTTTGACAAAGGGGGCAATATGCAAATAAACGATTTTGAAGAAAAAAGAATCAAAAACACAATTCGTAAAATGCAAAAATGCTTGTCTTTTGCGTTTCCCGACAAAACGGATTTATACATCGGGTTTTATGCGCTTATGACTTCAAAATATTTGATAAGTCGATATTTTGACGAGGATTGCGCGACAAAAGACGAATTTCAAAATGTCCGCAAATGCTTAATCAAAGACTTGTCGGAATATTCAAAAATGATATTTTCAAAAGAATTTAAGGGGGTAAAGAAATAATGTCAGACATCAATCAAGTTTGTATTACGGGGAATATAGGACAAGACCCCGACATGAAGTATTTTGAATCGGGAAGTCGCGTCGTTAATTTTTCCGTCGCAATTTCCGAATATGCAGGAAAAGACAAAGGGAACATCACGACATGGATTGATTGTCGCGCATGGGGAAACAAAGCCGATTTTATCGGGGAATATGGCAAAAAAGGAAGTACGGTCATGATAAACGGACGACTTGCGGTTGATTCATACAAAACGCAAGACGGAACAAATCGGACAAAAACATATATAAACGTAAACGAAATCAAGTTAATTGATAAAAAATAGGTGGTTTTAATGGATATAAGAGGATTTTTTGAGGGTAAAAAATTAAAAGATTTGTTGTCAAAGAGATTGACGCGTCGCGAAGTTGAAATATTGTCTTTGTATGCTTCGGGCTTCTCAGTCAAGGAAATTGCCGAAGTGTTGAACGTATCGGAAAATACGGCGCGCGTCCATATAAACAATGTATTCTTGAAAATTGCAATTCCCGCCGAAGCAAATCCGAAAATTACGCTATGTCTTTTTTATCACCTATTCAGAAAAGAAATAACAAGCATGGGGGGCTTTAAAAATGCAAAACGCAGTTAAGAAGCAAACACAGGAACAAAAAGTCGTTTCGCTATTGAAGCGTGGGTGGTTTTCAAATTATCAAATGCAACAAAAATTGAAATCAAGTTCGGCGGATAGAGCATTCCGACGCGCCCGCGAAAAAGGTTTGGACGGTTACGAGTTCAAACAACGACCGAAAAAGAATGCACCGACATATTGTCTTGAATATCGAATCGTAAAGGAAGAAAAACAGGCATGATAATTGACGCAATCAAAAACAAAATAATCAATGCGGATTTTCGCGACTATATTCGCGAATTGCCCGACAAATGCGTCGATTTATTATTGACCGACCCGCCGTATGCGATTGATATTACGCGACAATTAGTCAAAAAAGACCCGTACCACAAACATGGGTATAAATCGTGGGACTTGAAAGAATGGGACAAAGAACGACCGACAAAAGAAGACTTGTCGGAAATGATAAGAGTTTCAAAAAATCAAGTTATATGGGGCGGAAATTATTTCGCGGACTTATTGCCCGCAAGTCAAGGGTGGTTTGTTTGGGACAAAGGTCAACGCGATTTCAGTCTTGCAGACGGCGAACTTGCGTGGACGTCTTTTGATAAAGCGTTAAGGATTTTCACATATTCCCGCGCGTCAGCATTGAAAGACGGGAAAATCCACCCGACACAAAAACCCGTTGCGCTTTTTGAATGGATTTTGAAAATGCGTACAAATAAAAACGCGTTGATTCTTGATTGTTATTCAGGAAGCGGAACAACGGCGATTGCTTGTTATAATACGGGGCGCAATTTTATTTGTTTTGAAAAAGACCCCGATTATTTCAAAGCAAGCGTCAAGCGGTACGAAGACGAAAAAAGACAAATGAAATTTATTGAAGACGTGGAAGAAATAAGTTACGAACAAATGAGAATGGGGGACTTTTGAAAATGAAACAAAAAGCGATTATTTGCGATATTGACGGGGTGTTATTACACACGGGACATATATTAAAAAAGATTGACGAAATCGGATTGACAGGCGATTCAAAGTGGGAATATTTCAACAGGCATGCAAACGATTACGATGTCGAAATTGATTCCCGTGTCATTGAAATTGTTGAAGCGTTCGCCGAAAAAGGATTCCGAATTATATTCTTGACCGCAAGGGCGCAAGAAATCGAATCGCAAACAAAAGCGAAAATCGACATGGCAATCGGACAATATGCAAATAGGATTTTCCCTTATTTGTTGATAATGCGTCCGACAAAGAATTTTGACAGTTCCGAAAACGTCAAAGAACGGTGGGTGGAAATATTACGCGAAAACTATCATATATTTTGCGCGATAGACGACGACCCGAAAAATTGCGAAATGTTCGCAAAAAACAACATTTTAACAATGCAAGTACACAAATAAAAAGAGAGGTAACAGGCATGAAAGTAATTTCAATCATCAAAAAAAGAATCGAAAACAACAAAGCAAAACAACTTGAAAAAATGGAAAAATGGTTATTTGCCTATTATTCAAGACGTTTTCAAGTCATGAACTATGGAAAAGTAGCAATCCCGCATTTTTTGGAAGCGCAAAAAGAAATTGAAAACTTGAAAAAATACGGATTGATTGAAGAAACGTACAAACAAATTAAAAAGGGGTAAGGGTCGCATGTTAAGCGCAAAGCAAGCAAGAGAAAAAACGGACGAAAGCAAAGTCGCAAATTTCCGAAAAGAAATTGAAAACTTGATAAAACATAACATTGACAAAGGACGCGACGAAGCGAAAATCACGGGAACAATCCCGCCCGAAATTATATTGGAACTCATGGAAAACGGGTATTCAGTAGAAGAACAAAAAGGATTGACGAAAATTAGTTGGTAATAAAAAGGAGCAAAGAAAATGAAAAACACAAACAAAAAATCAAAAAAGAAAATGCAAGCAACATTTAAAATTGAAAAATCAATATTCAAAAAAGTTATTAAAGCAAATTTTCAAACAAGCGCAAATTGTGGAATAAGCAATTTGTTATCGGGAATCAAGTTTGAATTTGAAAACGGTGCGTTGCGTATTATTTCAACGGACGGAAATCGTCTTCTTGTTAATAAAATCACAGTCGAAGAAGCAGAGGGCGCATGCGAAGCAATTTACAACGGGGTAATGTTGGGGAAAATACAATTTTTGAAAAATATTTGTATTCATAGCGAACATTATGTCGATTATTTAGAATTTACAATGACCCCCGAAAATTTAAGAATCAATGACCCCGCAAACAAAATTGTCTATGTTGTTGATTCAATAGACGGGCAATATCCGAAATATAAACAACTATTCCCGAATCTTGAAAAGGCAAAAGAAAACGAATACACGCAAATCGCGTTGAATGTCAGTTTTGTTGAGGATTTAAAAAGAATGTCAGTCAATCCGCGAACAAATATTATAAAATTTGCGTTCAAAAACAATTCGCCGTTGTCGTGCGTCACGGTTGAATCGGTCAATGAGGCTGAGGGTGTCGAATCAAAATCAATTATTATGCCGATTCAATTAAGGGATTAAGGGGGCAAAATGGCGGTCAATCAAACATTAAGTCAATATATAAGTTCTTGCAACGACGACGAATTATACAGATTATTTGAAGTAATAATCGCCGAAATGAACAAAAGAAAGGAACAAGCGAAATGTCAAACATCATAATTATAATATTTGCGTTAATTCTTGCGGTTTTAATATTCGGGTTAAAAGGGTTAATAATGGCATGGTTAATCACTTCGGGTGCGGAATTATTCGGGCATGACCTATCGGAATATTTTAATTTTTTGTGGTTAGCATTTACGGTATTTTTTGCATTTATACCGTCAAATAAGAGGTAAACAGGCATGGAAATATTGTTAAATGTATTCAAATATTTGTTGCAAGTATTAGTTGAACGGGACGCAGAAATCGAAGCATTGAAAAAGGGTATTCCCGCGCCTGCGTCCGACAAAATTCTTGACGAGATACGCGCATTATGTTGTCAGAATCTCAAATATAGAATCAGCGCGGGCGGTTATAATCCGACGGCGTCAACGCGGGTATTTGAAAAAATAATTTGTATGATAGACGACGAAAGAAAACAACAAAAAGAGAGGTAAACAGGCATGGAAGAAAAACAAAGAATAATTAAAGCAGAAACGAACGAACAAAAAGAACACATGCGCGCCCACGCGCAAGAATTAAAAACCGAATTACAAAAATCATCGGCGGACGACATAATCAATCCCGAAATATACGGATATTTGAGCATAAAACAGGCGGGACAATTACGTCGGTGGGTCAATCAATTCATAAAAGCGAACGCAGAAAAAGAAGACGACGAATCAATCGTTTATCCGTTTATGAACGCAAAACTTCGTCGCGCAATCGCGGGAGTTGTTGAAAAAATGAAAGATAAACAAATAAAAGAACAATGCGAAGCAATCAAAAAAGCCCGCGAAAATATGACAAAATCAATCGAAAAGGCGGTGGAAAATGACAACAAAATTTGATTTATTAAAACAGTTGCCGACGCGCGATTTTGCGTATGCGGTCGCAGTTGATAACGTCGGGGATTGTCGCGGGGTTTGTCCGATATGTCAAAGACATTTTGACGGGAATTGCGACGACAGGTGTGTTGACGGGATTGTTGAATATTTAGAAAAAGAGGTGGGCGAAAATGGCGACAAATCTTAATTTACAAATGGGCGCGCGTAACGGCGCAAAACAAGAGCGTGAAACGTTAGACTTCTATGCGACGCACCCGCAAGCCGTTTATTTGTTTATGAATAGCGCGCTTGCGGACGGTTTGAAATTTAATCCGACAATTTGGGAATGTGCATGCGGGAACGGTCATATTTCCGAAGTATTAAAAGAATACGGGCACAATGTCGTTAATTCTGATATAGTAAGGCGCGATTATGATTGCGTTGAACTTGATTTTTTGAATGCGACAGTTGAAGACCGCGTCAGATTATGCCCGAACGGGTGCGATATAATGACGAATCCGCCGTTTAAAAACGCGGTTGAATTTGTCCGCAAGGGGCTTGAACTTTTGCGGGGGGGGGGATTCCTTAATATTATTTTTGAAGTTCCGATTTTTAGAGGGCGCGGAACGTTTGAAATTGTTTCGGGAATGCAATCCGCATTATGTTTATGTTCATAGTTCAAGGCAAAAATGCGCTATGAATGGCGATTTTGACAAATATTGTCAATCGTCGCCCACCGAGTTTTACGCGTGGTTTATTTTTGAAAAAGGTTACAAAGGCGAAACAATCTTAAAATGGATTGATTATCAATAAAGGGGGGATAATGTCAAAATTAGACATGAGCAAATGCGAATATTACGACGATTCAACCGTTTTTGATATGGATTTTAACGAAATTCCGAACGAATATTGTTTGTTGTTTGACAACGAATGCAAAAAAGTTAGAAAAACGTCAAAATGCGTTTATAGATTAAAAACGCAATTAAAAATCGCAAAATATTTTATAAAATGTATTGCAGAACGAAAAACAAATAATATTCCGTATTGCAAACAGGCACAAACAACACTTAAATTGATAGAGAAAGCATGACATGACAAATTATTCAATGCAAGACGATTTGAAAAAATATCCGCGTTACTTCTTTGACGAATTGACGCGGTCAATTTTACCCGAAGAAATGATGTCGGAACGAAATCCGATTTTATTTTTGAATTATCAAAGACATCACTTTGTCGAAAAAACAATCAGAAAAACAAATCCCGCCGAATATGCCCGATTTGAACATTTACAAAAGTTAATATTTGTTCCCGCCGAAATGAATTACGATTTGTCTTCGGGAATGGACGAAAAATATTTTTTTGAAAAGTGGGGAATTGAAAAATATAACTTGATTTTTAACAAAAAACGGTGGCTTGAAAAATAATTAAAAACAATTAGATAAAAATATCTAATTGAAAACATCTAATCAAAAAAAATACTAATTTTGATTATATATTTTTTTTGCAAAATGTTTTTAAATAAAAAATGTAATTTGCACGGACATGAGAAGTAGCAATCAAAAAGCGGGGACGCGCGAAAATCAGTTGACGGGCGATAAATTACGGGGGCTTTTGTGAAAATAAATCATTGTAACAACGATTTTAATTCTTATGACGTATGGTTTTTATATGACAATGCGAATTTTAGAAATCGTCGTTTACTTTTGGGAACTTGTCCCGTTTGCAAAAAAGATGTTTGTTGCTTGATTGAAGAAAGAAAATCAGACAACAAAATTTTTGTTCAAAAAGAATCGGGAATGAAAGCCGTTGACCTGATAGACAATGCAATCGAAAAACAAGACGTTGTTTATTTCGAATCAAGTTTGAAAATCAAACAAGGAAACGGCGCGCCGTTCGGGTTATGTTATGGCGAAAATAAAGAAATCAAAAACAACAAAGGCGAAGTCGTCCGAATCCGTGTCAAGCGTTGCGATTGGTACGGGCAAGACGAAATTATAAAGGACGACAAAATCGCGTGAATTTCAGTTGTAGCAACGAACAATATTTGAAAAACGTTCTTAAAACTTGCTTGAACGATTATGAATACGGGTCAACCGTTAATATTTCATACGAAGTCGTTAAGCAATCAAAAACTTTAAAACAATTAGGATTTATATTCGGCGGGTTAATCAAAGCAATTCGCCGTTATTTTCAAAATGCGGGTTATGATTTCCCGATTTACGCATTAAAAGAATGGTTATATCAACAATGCGGGGTTTATGAGTTGCAGACGTTACCGAACGGGGCAACGTTTGAAAGCAACAAAACACTTTCGGAAATGACAAAATCCGAAGCGTCGGACTTTATCGAAAAAGTTATTTTTTTTATTGATTCGTCAGAAATATTCGACGGTTTTATTTTACCGCCCGAATTGCGCTATTGTTGGACACAAAACATTGACGACGAAAAATTGCACAAAATAAAGGATTTTCAATTCCCGAATTTTGATTCATATTATTTGCTACATCAAAGCAAATTGACTTGTATTCGTTGCGGGGCGCGCGGGGGAATGGTTTATCATTTACAACGACCCATGAAACGCGATTATAATTCCGTCCCGTTATGCGCAAAATGCCACGATTACGCATTGACGCATGGCGAATCTTATTTGATTAAAGATATTAAAAGCGTAACGAACGGAATGTCAATCGAAGACTTTTGTTTGTATGCGTATTATTTATATAAGAAAAAGTTTTAACCGACGTGCCAAGAAGCACGAACGGGTATTGACGCGTTACGGCGCGTCTTTTTCAAGTCTTCTTTGTTCATAAGAACATAAAATCCAAGTCAAGCAAGGCGCGAAAGTTCCTTGCTTGCATTCTCTCAATTATGATTCATTTATTATTGTTTGCGCTTTTTATTGCGCTTATTGTTCGGGATAGTTAATCAATGGCGCGTAAGTTTGCAAAACCTTTTTATAATTCAAAAGCGTGGAAAGAATGTCAAAAAGCATATAAAGCATATCGCATGGGGATATGCGAACGTTGCGGAAGCGCAGACGGAACGGAAGTTCATCACAAAATAATGTTGAACGAAACAAACATCAACGACCCGAATGTTGCGCTTAACTTCAACAACCTTGAATTGTTATGCAAGACATGCCACGCGCTACATCATAATCAAAAGCACGGCGCAACGCGCGCGGGGTTTATGTTTGACGAGTTCGGCTTTTTAATACGAAGACCCGAAAAGCAATCACGACAAGGGGTTTGACGATTTTCAATCCCCCCTTTGTAAATTTTCTTAACAAAAACACAAAAGACCGCACCCCCACATTCAAAAAATGCGCGTCAAGTTGCATGGGGGGTGTGGTATAAGGAAAAATTTTCAAATTTATGGCAAGTAAGCAGAAAAAAAATCAAAATAACGACGTTTCCGAAAACATAGAAGAAAATAATATTTTTTCGGATTCCGAAGACGAAGCCGTTGCAAAATTTCGACTTGCAAAAAATGATAAATTAATTAAGTCGGAAAAGAAAAAATTGCTTAAAATTTTATCAAAAATTGACGAAAATTTGATAAAAATTACGGATTCTTTAATTGAAAATATTGCGTTCATGTCCGTAACGCTTGACGACTTAATGACGACAATCAAAGCAAAAGGGGTCAAAGAATACTATTGCAACGGAAAAAATCAATTCGGATATAAAGAAAGCGTCGAAATAAAGATTTATAACACTATGCAAAAGAATTTTCAATCATCAATGAAAGTTCTTATTGACATGTTACAAAAGGACGATTCGAGTGGCGACGAAGCAAAAAAACAACTTGAAAAATATTTCGCAAGGGGTCGCGCTTAATCCGATTTTTGAATATTACGAAAAAATAAAATCGGGCGAAATTGTAACATCAAAAAAAGTAAGAAAAATATATAAACATATTGTCGAATGTTTAAAAAAAGGCGACCGTTTTATATATAACGAAGAACGCGCAAATCGGGCAGTCGAATTTATAGAAGATTTTTGCAAACATTCAAAAGGAAAATGGGGCGGTCAACCGATTGTCCTTGAATTATGGCAAAAGGCTTTTATTTGCGCATTGTTCGGTGTTGTTTATAAAAAAACAGGACACCGACGCTTTAAAGAAGCATTTTTGGTTATAGGCAGAAAAAACGGAAAGTCGATTATTTCGTCGGCAATCGGTTTATATATGCTTATAGCAGACGGCGAACAAGGCGCGGAATGTTACGCGGTCGCAACAAAACGCGACCAAGCGAAAATTGTTTGGGGCGAATCTGAAAAAATGATTCGCAAATCGCCCGTATTGCGAAGCGTTACAAATATAACAACAAACAATATTAAGTTTGCGGAAACCGAATCGGAATTTAAGCCGTTATGTTCCGACGACAACACACTTGACGGTTTGAATCCGCATTTTGCTTCATTAGACGAAATCCATGCATGGAAAAACGGTTATAAACTTTATGATGTAATCAAAGACGGAACATCAGCGCGTGAAGAACCGATTATCCTTGCAATAACGACGGCGGGTACAGTTCGCGAAGATTTATACGACGGGAAGTATAACGACGCGGAAGCGTTATTGAAAACGCTTGATTCAACGTCCGAAGATTTTTTCGACGAAAACTTTTTCCCCGTTATATATGAACTTGACGAACGTTCCGAATGGACAGACGAAACAAAGTGGGTCAAAGCAAATCCGAATTTGAATGTCAGCAAATCGGTGGCATATCTCAAAAGGGCAGTCAATAACGCAAAACTTGACCCTTTAAAAGTTACAAATTTGTTGACGAAAGAATTTAATATCCGCGAAACGTCGCAACAAGCATGGTTGACGTTTGAAGCGATATTGAACGAAGAACGTTTCAATATTGAAGATTTTGAACCGCGTCCGCAATTTTATTTCGGCGGGGCGGACTTATCAAGAACAACCGACTTGACGTCCGCAAATATTCTTTTTGGTTTGCCCGATTCCCCGAAGTTATATTGCAAGCACATGTATTGGCTACCCGAAGACTTGTTGGACTTGCGCGTCAGAGAAGACAAAATCGCGTATGACAAGTGGTATTCAATGGGATATTTGCGACTATGTAAAGGAAGTTTGATTGACCCGTCCGATATTACGGCATGGTTTGTCGAACTTATGAACGAATACGGATTATATCCGTTCAAAATAGGATATGACCGTTATTCCGCGACATATTGGGTCAAGGAAATGACGGACAATTTCGGCGACGTTATGTACCCCGTCGCGCAAGGAAAACAAACGTTATCAAATCCCATGCGCATGTTAGGGGTCGAATTGACAAATAAAAATATTATTTATGACAACAATCCGATAACAAGATGGTGTTTGTCGAATATGTCCGTTGATATTGACAAAAACGACAATATTCAACCTTGTAAAACATCAAATCCGCGTTTGAGGATTGACGGTGGTGCGTCGTTGTTGGATTCATACGTCGCATACAAGGATTTTGAATCAGAATATAAGGCGATGATTACGAATGAATAAAATGTTTGAATTAAGACATCTTATAACAGACTTTTTCGGAAAATCCGCAAAAAGCGAATTGACGGGTGCAACAAATTTTCAGTTGCTTAATCAGATATTCGGGCATGTTACAAGTTACAACGGCGATATATACGACGACGCAACAATCCGAAGTTGCATTCATGCTATTGCGACAAATTGCGCGAAATTAAAGCCACAACACCGCAAAAGCAAAAAAATTGTTGACGACAATCTTAATCGTTTATTATTTTTGCGCCCGAATAAGTATATGAACACATACGATTTTATATATAAAATCGTTACGCAATTATGTTGTTGTAACAATGCGTTTGTGTATATTCATCGTGACGGCTTCGGAAATATTATCGGCTTTTATCCGATAAACTTTTCAAATTTGCGATTGTTAGAATATAAAAACGAAATGTTTGTTGAATTTTCGTTCATGAGCAACAAAAAAGTTTGTTTGCCTTATGACGATTTAATCCATATCCGCCGACATTTTAACGAAAACGACATGTTCGGGTCGGCACAACGTGAAGCGTTGCGCGCCCCGTTGAATGTATTGACGGCAATCAATCAAGGGATAATCAATTCAATAAAATTATCATCAGGTTTGCGGGGATTGATTCAATTCAAGTCAGTAACACCGAACGAAAAGCAAAGAAAAATTAAAGACGAATTTGTCAATTCTTATTTGAATATAAACAATGCGGACGGATTCGCAACACTTGACCCGACGGCTGAGTTCAAAGAAATAAAAGTTGAACCGAAAACGGCGGACGACAAACAAATGTCAATCGCCCGCGAAAATGTTTATCGGTTTTTCAATATTTCCGAAAATATTATCACGTCAAAGTATAACGAAGAAGAATACAACGCTTTTTATTCGTCAGTTATCGAACCGATAGCGATTCAATTATCGCTTGAATTTACATATAAAACGTTTAGCGATAGAGAAATCGGGCATGGAAACGAAATTGTATTTTCAACGGAACGATTGACTTTTGCAAGCAACGCGACAAAAGCGGAAATCATATCAAAGTTAATGCCGTTGGGAATTATAAGCATAAATCAGGCATGCGAAATTATGGAAATGCCGACAATCGAAGACGAGTTCGCGGACAAACACTTGATGTCATTGAATTATGTTGACATCAAAAAGGCGGACAAATATCAAAAAGTCGATAATAACGACAAAGACGGCGACAACGAAAATCAAGGGAGTATAAAAGAAAATGACAAATCAGACAACAACGACAACGAATCCGATAACAACGGAAACGAAGCCGAATCAAAAGTTTAACAGGACGATTGAAATTCGCGACGCGAAATTTTCAGAAAACGAAGAAAAACAAAAAGTTTTAGAGGGTTACGCGGTTGTATTTGATAAACCCACCGTATTGTATGAATATGACGGCATAGAATACAAAGAAGTTATTGCAAAAGAAGCATTCGACAAAGCCGATTTAAAAGACGTATGTTTGAAATACAACCACGGCGACAGCGCGGGAATATTAGCAAGAACGCGAAACAAAAGTCTTGAAATATTTATTGACGAAAAGGGTTTGAAGTTCCGCGCAACTTTATTGAATACCCCGTCAGCAAACGAAATTTACGAAAATGTTAAAAACGGTTTACTTGACAAATGTTCGTTTGCGTTCCGTTGCGAAGAAGACGCATACAATCAAAAAACACACACAAGAACAATATTAAAAATCAAACGTGTATATGATTTAAGCGTGGTGGATATTCCCGCTTATGACGACACAAACGTTGAAGCACGAAATTATTTTGACGGACGAGCAAAAGAAATCGTTGCTATGGAAAGAGCAAAAGAAATTCAACGATTGATTTGTGAAACGTATTTATAAAATAAAAAGGAGTAAAAAATGAAAACTTTAAAAGAAATCATGGCAAGAAAAGCCGAACTTCGTTCTTTGTTAGAGAGCGAAAAAGATGTCAATCTTGAAGATGTTAAAAAAGAATTACGCGAATTAAGCGAAGAACAAAAACAGATTGAAGAACGCGCGCAAATCGCAAAATCAATCGAAAAAGGCGAAGTTGTTACGACAGTTGTTGAAAAACCCGAAGAAAGACAGCAAGAAGCAGTCGAAGATATTGCGTCAACAAAAGAATATCGTTCAGCATATTTCAAAAATTTACAAGGTAAAGTTTTGAACGAAGCAGAAGAAAGAGCATTGACAACCGCTTCAAGTTCAGTTGGTGCAGTTATTCCGACGCAGACTTTAAATCAAATTATTGAAAAGTTGAAACAAGAATCAATCGTGTTGCCGTTGGTTACTGTTTTGCATATTCCGTCTAATGTTTCAATGCCTGTTGAGGGTACAATCAACGACGCGGAAGTTAAAGGCGAGGGAGTAAGCGTAACAGACAAAGCCGACACAATGGGCAATTTGAACTTGACCGCATACAAACTGATTAAGACAATCAGTATTACGGCAGAAGTTCAAGAAATGTCAATTGACGCATTTGAATCGTTTATCGTTGCGCAATTGGTTAAGAAAATCAAAGCCCTTGTTGATTATTTAATTATCAAAGGGTCAGGAAGTTCACAACCTACGGGGATTATAACCGCAATCGGAAGTGATAAACTTCAAACATCAGCAAACACAGGCTTTACATATACCGACCTTATGACTTTATTGGGCGCATTGGGCGCGGGGTATGCAAAAAATGCCGTTCTAATGGCGAAGCGCAAATTTATTTATGGAACAATCGCGTCAATTTTAGATGATAATAAACGTCCTATCTTTAAAATGGAAACGGACGGCAAGTTTGAGGGTAAATTGTTAGGTTATCCCGTTATTGCAAACGATGATGTTCCTGACGATACAATTATTTTCGGTGACTTTGCGTTCTATTTCTTCAACTTCGTGAAAGAACCGACCGTCGAGGTTGACAAATCCGTCGGTTTCCGTTCAGGCGATGTATGTTATAGGGTTATGGCATTAGGCGACGGCAATGTCGGCTTGAAAGAAGCGTTTGTCGTAATGACAAAAAAAGCGTAGTCCCCGCCGTAGCACCGACACTTGCACAATTGCAAGCGTTAGCGGATAAGTTGGGCGTAACTTATTCGGCGGACGGGGACGAAGCAGACACCGCAGAATCATTGACAACAAAAATTCTTGCGGTAACGCCGACAGATACACAATTAAATGCATGTACCGTTGACAATTTGAAAGTTCTTGCGGAACTTTTGGAACTTGAATACGAATACACAAATAAGCAAGATTTAATTGCGTTAATCAAAGCAAAATATACGGAATAGAAAAAAGGGGAGTATTTGGGACAGGCGCGGACATTCCCGCGCCCCTCTTTTTAAGTTAATCAGATTAAAGGATTAAAAACAATGTCGATTGCACTATCAGACATCAAAGCATATTTAAGAATAAACCATGACGTTGACGATAGGTATATCGAACAGTTAGTCGCGGTCGCCGAAGCGTTTATCAAAGAACAAACGGGCGTCAAATATTCCGACAATGACAAGGTATATAGACAAGGGGTTTTATTTCTTGTCGCGCATTTATACGATAATCGTTCAGCAGTAACAGACAAGACGGTAAATTCCGTCCCTTATACGTTGGACGCAATTATAAAACATATAAAATTACGCGGGGAACTTGAAGACGACGGGGGCGACAATGACGACAACGAACAGGGGTAAATATAACCGCTTAATTGATATTTACGAAGTCAGACAAAGCGACGTTGAAAACCGATTGGGCGAAAAAGACGAAGAAACGGTCAAAGTTGCTTCTTTATTCGCATGTATCGAAACGCGCGTCGGCGGATTGTTGACGGGTCGTCCCGCCGATACAGTCATGACGACCGTTACGCATAAATTTTCATGGGATTATAACAATTTCCCCGAAATATTGCCCGACAAACATATTATCAAATATCAAGGGCATACATTCAAAGTTAATTATTCACTTGATGACGGATTCAAACATGAAGAATTGCAAGTTTTCGTGACCGAAAAAATATAAAAGGGGTTTATTATGTCAACGCAAGAGGGCTTTTTATTTTCGGAATTGTCCGAGTTTAAGCAACATTTAATGCAAGATATAAAAGAAAACTTCCCGAAAGAAACGGAAAAATTTATCAAGCAAGAAGCGTCGAAATGTTTAAAAGTAGCAAAGAAAATCGCCCGAAAAGAAGTCGGAACTTCAAAGGGCAAGAAAAAGAATTGGATTGAATCAAAATCATATCATAAAGGATTTAAAGTCGGCAAGCCGTACAAATACGCGAATGATTTGTGTTGCCGAGCATATAACAAATCGCCCCATGCCCACTTGATTGAATACGGGCATGTTAATGTTCCCCGCAGTTCAAAGCGCGCGACTACACGCGCGGGACGCGCCGAACAAGCGTCAATGAAACGCGGGACGGGCTTCACTATGGGAAAATTTATATTCAAAGACGCAGAAATTGAGTTCATAAACGATTTTTTGAACGACGCGGAAATGTTCATGTACAAATATTTTGACAATACGGTGGACATGAAAGGCAAAAAGGGCGCAACCTTTACGGGAGAAATGAAAGCAAGTTGGTGACGTTATGATTTCGACAATAGAAATATACAGGGCGATTCGCGAACGACTTGAAGAAACGTTCCCGAATATAACCGTTCAACAAAAAGACATCAAAAATATTGAACACCCGTCTTTTTATATTCAATATATCGGCAAAAATTTTGAACAACAGGCGGTGGAGTATTACGAAGACCGAATTTCATTCAATATAATTTATTTTGCCGAAAAAGAAGAACTTTTGGAATTATTAGAAATTGAAGAAACGTTCACGCGGGCTTTTAACAAGCCTTTATTTATTACGGACGATACAAACATCGTACAAGTACAAAAAGACGCGTTACAAAGCAATCTGAATGAAGAAGATTATTTCTTGAATTTGACCGTTGATTTTGTCTTATCGCAAAGAATGTCAGAAGACGAAACGGGCGCAGATATAGAACATATCGACATGACGGTGGAAAACGAAAACGAAGCCGAATTGACGCAGTATTCAGACGACCCGTCGGGCGATAACGACGAAAACGACGACACAATGTCGGACATAGGTATAACAACAATATAAAGGAGTAAAAACGATGACAATTACTATTGATGACATCAAAGCGACGATTGAAGTTATATTCAAACAGCGCATCGCAAATTTAATCGCAGCCGGGACAAAAGGTCGCGTGTTATTTTGTATTAAAAATACAGAATTAGACGAAGACGAAACATTCAGAAAAAGGGTGTTCGGGTCGGCGGTTTTTAGTCTTGACAAAGACGAAGCACAGTTGGAAAAACAAATCAAACAAATATTTAATGGCGGTGCGATTCAAGTTACGGTATTAGAATATAAAACGACTTTGTCGTCCGTTGTTGAACAAATAAATTTGCTTGATTGGAATTGGTTATTTACAACGGATTCAACCGAACAAGCGACAGTTGCGTCTTATTGTAAAGAAAAAAAGAAATTCGGACTTGTATATAATTTACAAGCCGATTCAATGTATGTTGTTTCTTGCAACAATCCGTCCGCAGTTTTGGCAGACGATAACGCAACCGTTATCAATACCGTTGAATTGTTGCCGATTCTTATCGGGGTTATTGCGGGGTGTCCGTATAATCAATCAATATCATACAAAGTATTTAACGAATTGAAATCGGTTGAATTGCCGTCCGAAATCAAATACGGGCAATGCACATTATACAACGAAGTAGAAGGTGTCAGAGTTGCAAGCCCCGTCAATACTTTGTTGACTTTGGGCGAAAACATAACCGAAGACATGAAATCAATCGCAATCGTTGAGGACATGCAACGTCTTAAAGAAGATATAATTTACGCATTCCGCACAGGCTACAAAGGAAAATACAAAAACAAATATGATAATCAATGTTTGTTCTTTTCCGCATGTAATTATTATCTTGAACAACTTGAAGATTTGGGAGTTCTTGACCCTGAATATGACAACCATGTTGACGTAAATGTCAAAAAACAACGTCAAATGTGGATTGCGGTCGGAAAAGACGCGGACGAAATAAACAAAATGTCAGATATGGAAATCAAAAAATTGACATTTAAAAAGATGATTTATCCGCTTGTAAATGCGAAATTCCTTGACGCAATCGAGGGAATGAGCATGGAAGTAGAAATGTACTAATTCAATATAGGAGAATACAAAAATGCCATTCAAAACAAATGAAACATTGAACGGTACGGACGGACGCTTGTGGATAAACGATATACCATGCGCGACAATTCAATCGTTCGTATTACATCAAACAAATGTCTATGAAGACATAAACAAATCAGGTCAGTTGACAAAATCCCGTCGTCTTGTCGGGATAGAATTATCGGGGACAATTTCAAAATTGAAAGTTGATAATTCAATCGCGGGTATTATGCAAGAATACAAAAACGGCGATACCCCCGAAATTAAGTTAATCGGCTTAATGCAAAACGCGCAAACGGGCATGATGCAACGTGCCGTTATTAAAGGGGTTACTTTTGGCGAATTAGACTTAATCAATTTTGAACAAAAAGTCGTCGCAAAAGAAGAAATCCCGTACGAAGCGGAAGACTACTATTACCAAGACTTGACATAAGGGAGTAAACGGGCATGGGAAAAAATAAAATCGTAACAACCGAAATGATTTTGGCAAAAAAGGGGGTTATTGAAAAAACCCCCGCGCCTTTTCATTCGGATTTATTCGACGGCGACATCGTTGTTGAAAACACACACGGACAAAGTGTTATTGACGTAATACAAAACGCGCAAAGTTCAAATTCGGGCGATGAATCGTACTATTATTCGCGCTTGATATATGAAAATTGTCCGATATTCCGCAACAAAGATTTATTAAAAGAATATGAAATCGACGACCCGTACTTATTGCCAAAAACGATTTACGGTTCGCACGTTGTCGAGTTTCTTTTATTAGGAAACTACATTCTTGAAATTTACGGCGCAAATACGGCAGTTCAAAATATTAAAAAAAAATAAATGAAGACGGCGAAATGCGGTTTTTGCATTATTGGTTGCAAAAAGGATTTTCGCTTGATTATTTGAACAATTTATCAATTTACGACAAATATTTCATGACCGCGTCAATGGTCGTGGATTATGAAGAAAAGGGGCAAACATGGGACGCACTATCGGTCTTATAATGGCATTACAAGACAAATGTTCGCCGAACATTAAAAAGATTGCTAATCAATTGAATATGTCCGAAAAGGAAGCCAAAAAATTGAACGCGCAAATTGGCAAATTGTCAAAGGATTTGGGCGGGAAATTAAAAGGCGCTTGCGTTGCAGTTGGCGCGGGATTTAGCGCGGTTGTTGCGGGCGCGTCCGTTCTTGTTAATAAGACAATGGAAGCGGGCGACCGTATCGACAAAATGTCCCAAAAAATCGGATTGTCGCGCGACAGTTTTCAAAAATGGGATTATATAATGTCCCAAAGCGGAACGGACATTGAAAAAATGCAAGTCGGCATGAAAACAATGTCGCAACAAATGGTCGCGTCCACGAAACAAGGTAGCGAAGCGCAAAAAATGTTTCAACGTTTGGGCGTTTCCGTTAAAGATTCAAACGGGAATTTCAAATCGCAAGAACAGGCATTCGAAGAAGTTATCAGAGCATTTCAGAAAATGCCCGACGGAATCGAAAAAGCAAACATGGCGCAAAAACTTTTCGGAAAAACGGGGAGTGATTTAAGACCGTTATTGAACGGCGTTCGCGGTGATATTGACGAATTAAGCAAAAAATTTGTTGATTTGGGGTTGGGAATGTCAGACGACGCAATCAACGCGTCGGTCAAATTAAAAGACACAATCGACACCGTTCAACGCGCTTTTCAAGCGTTCGGAAATCAAATTGGCGCGGAACTTATGCCGACAATTCAATCGTTGGCGGACGAACTTATCGCACATTTACCGCAAATCAAAGCGACATTGACGCCCGTTTTGCAAGGTTTAACGAATACAATCAAATTTGTTATTGAACATTTTAAGGGTTTAAGCGTTATTGCAAGCGCCGTTTTAGGAACGATGATTGCTTATAAAACAATTTCAACAACGATTGCGACAATGCAATTATTAACAAAGGCAATACAAAGCGCAGGCGGGGCAATGCAATTGTTTAATGCAATATGTGCAAAGAATCCAATCGGTTTAATTGCGCTTGCGGTTGGCGGACTTATTGCGTTATTAACCGCGCTTGTTCAGAATTGGGACAAAGTAACGGAAGCGGTCGGAAAAGCAATCAACGCAATTAAAAAGTTTTTCCATATTAAAGGCAAAACCGAAGTCGAAACAAAAGACGGAACAAAAGTCAAAAAAAATGCCGTCGGAACTTCTTATTTTTCGGGTGGTACTACCCGAATAAATGAGTTCGGCGGGGAAATTGTGGACTTGCCACAAGGGTCGCGGATAATTCCGCATGATATTTCCGAAACTATGGCAAAAAACAGCGGTGGCGGTTTAACCGTCAATGTTTATATTGCGGGAAATATGATTGGAAATAACGAATTTTTGAATCAGTTGACGGACGCGTTCGCGCGAAAATTACAAAGTGCTATGGCGGTAAGATAACATGTATATAACATTATCAGACATAAACGGAACAAATCTTTTTATTGTTCCTATTGTTCCGCCCGATGTGGATTTCAAAGACGGCGGGGAAAATGACACAACAAAAACGGTTAAGGGCAATATACGTCTAATCGGCAAAAAAGGCTTGAAAACGGTCGCGTGGTCGTCAATATTTCCCGTCTTCAAAAATTACGGATTCATGGCGGTTGGGTCAAGGGTCAACGGTTGGGATTATGTCAATTTTTTAAAAGACGCGGTGGACGCAGAAATCCCGATTCGTATTGTTATAACATCGTTAAGCAAAAAACCGATTTGTAATATGTTGGCAACGATTGACGATTTTTCGTATGCGGTCGATACGGCAAGCGATATAAAATATTCATTGTCTTTGACGGAATTTCCCGAAAAAGCATGGGACTATGTCAACGGGTCGCCGACATTAAAGCAATATTTGAAAACGATTGCAATTCAGAGCGTCGCAAAAAAAGCACTTGCAAAGGTGGGGTTGATATAAATGTCGTATAAATATTTGATAAACGGGGAAGAAATTTCAAATGTAATCGCGCCCGAATGGTCGGACGATATAGACAGTTACGCGAATACATTTTCTTTTTCAACGTGCGAAGCGTACGAAGTCGGGTCAATGTTTCAAATAATAAGCGAAACGGGCGAAACCGTCTTAAAGGGGCTTATTACTGATTTTGAACAATCCGAAGCAAATATTTTTCATTATTCGGGCTATGATTGCGGATTTTATATTAATCAAAATGAAATTATTGAACAATTCAAAAAAATCAAAATTTCAGACGCATTGACGAAACTTTGTCAAAATTACGGAATCCCCGTCGGGACGATTCCCGAAATATCCGCAACAGTAACGGAAATTTTCAAAGACAAAAAACTTTCAGACGTTTTCAGTCAGTTAATAGAATACGCAAAAGCAAAAGGGGCAATCAAAGACGTATATTTCACATGCGCAAAAGGTCAGTTTGATTTATTACCGTATGAAACAATAACGGATTTGACAGGCGACATGGGTATTTTTTCCGTTGCGTCGCAAAAAACAATAAATTCGACAAATATTAAAGTGTCCATGCAAGATTTACGAAATCGCGTAATAATTGCGGATAATTCCGACAAAAACCGAAAACGCGTGACCGTAGAAAATACAGAATCAATCGGAAAATACGGACTTTTGCAAGAAGTCGAAACAATAGACACATCAAAAACAAACAACCTTGAAAAAATCGCGTCCGATAAGTTGTCAACATTGAACAAATTATCAAAATCAATATCTTTGTCAATGTTTGGCGATTATAGAATGCACAAAGGTGTAATAATGCCGATTGATTGCGAATTATACGGAATCAAGGGCGATTTTTTGATTACGTCTTCACATCATCAACCCGACGGAAACGTTGAAAATGTAACCGTCAATTTAACAATGAGGGAATAACAGGCATGGAAGTTGGCGAAGAACAAAAAAACTTTTTTAATCTATTAGCGGACAATCTAAAAAAAAGAGATAATCCGAAAGACTTAAAAAGCGGAATTATCGCCCGTGTTGAAAAAATTGACCCGCTTGTTATTGTTAGTTATGCAGACGGCAAAATCATGTTGACCGAAAATGAAGAACTTTTGATTTCTGAATTTTTCCGTCTTCGTTGCAATATAGACAAGACGGGTGTTTTGTCTTCAAGCGTTCCCGAAAATACAGACAATGCGGAAGCAATAAGCGAAACGCATTCATACACGGGGTCGCCTTGTCAAATGCCCGACGCAATTTCATATCTTGCGGGCGCGATTTTAGGAGTTCGCGACGAATTACTTGCTTTAAAATGTAATTTGCAAATCGGCGACCATGTGTTGATTGCAAGTTTAGAACAAAAAGACAGGTTTGTTTTAATAGACAAAATATTAAACGAGGTGCAAGAATAATGTTTCCGACAATTATTGCAGAAACCGAAAACGAAACGCAAACAAAGCGCGAAAAAGTTATTTCAACAAGTACGGATTTAGGATTGACCCCGTCTTTTGACTATGAAAAAAAATCTATCATATTTGAAAATGGAAGCCCGAAGCAAATCACGGACGTTGACGCGATTCGTCAATGGATTACATTATTTGTAATTACCCCGCGCAACGTATATGAAATATATGACGGAACAGGATTCGGGACATCTATTCGCAAATTATTCGGACGTAAAACTTTAAATAACGGATATGAAGAAGCGGAAGTTGAACGCGAAATCCGCGAGGGTTTGCCGTTATGTCCCGCAATTAATCGCGTGACAAGTTTTAATATGGAAAAAGTCGGGAAAATAGTCAAAATATACGTTCAAGTTGAATTGTTTGACGGTGAATTGATAACGGAAACAATCGACGTGTCGTATTTAATCAAATAAGGGGATTTTATAAATGTTTCTTAAAATCGAAAAAACCGCCGAAGAAATGGCTTCGGACATATTGACGGAAGTTCCGTCAAAATATCAAAAGTCGGTCGGCTTTTGGTGTTGGGATTATGCGTTAGCAATCGCAAAAGGCGGACTTAATGCAATATATGACAAGTTGAAGTATATTTGCACTATGGGCGACATAAACAATTTTGAATATGACGACCTTGTAAAATTTGTATATCAAAGACGCGGAGTTGTTGCGAATGTTGCAACATACGCAACAGGAAGTTTGACCGCAACAGGCAACGGAACAATAACAACGGGCGATTTGTTTCAAACGGAATCGGGATTAAAATTTGTGGCGACCGAAACAAAAACAATCGTTGAATCGGGAACTTTCGCGATTCAATGCGTTGAAGCGGGTGCGGTTGGAAATGTTCCCGTAAATTCAATCGTTGTAATTCCCGTTAGTATTACAGGGATTTCAAGCGTAACAAACACAAACGCAACAACAGGCGGTTACGACAAAGAAACAAAAGAATCAATTATCGAAAGATATTTGGAAGATTTGCGTCAACCTATTACGTCAAATAATAAATATCATTATAAAAAGTGGGCGAAAGAAGTTGCGGGAGTTGGCGACGCAAAAATAAAACCGACATGGGACGGAAACAACACCGTCAAAGTTGTTATAATCAACACAGACAAAGAAGTCGCAGACAACGCGCTTGTGAACGAAGTTCAAAAATATATTGACCCTTACGGGTATAAGGTATCAAACGGAACAATAACGGGATATGTTCAAAATTATAACAAAGACGGTGTCCAAGCGGGCGAAAAAGTTTATTCCGATTATGATTTGCAAACAGGCATGAAAACAGCCGAAGCGGGCGAATTTTCTTACACGTCCGCTATAAAATACGGTTGGGGTTATGGTAACGGGCAAGCGTCCGTCGGGGCATATACGACAGTTGAGAGCGCAAGCGCAAAAGAAATCAACGTCGATGTTGATATTATTTTGAAATCGGGCGCAGTTCTTACAGATGTTACGGAAAACATCAAAAAAGAAATCAAAGAATATTTAAAAACAACCGTCTTTACTGATTCTTATATCAGTTATGCGCAAATCGGGGCTTGTATATTAAAAGCCGACGGTGTTCTTGATTATGACAAAGATTCATTAAAGGTTAATAACGCGGAAGACAATATCGTTTTGACAGATTCAAACGAAAAAGTCGAAATTGCAGTTTTGAATAATTTAACCGTAGCAAAATTCGAGGGTTAGAATGACAATAAAAAACGAAATTATTGCGCTTGTAAATGTTGTATATAGGAAAGACCCTTTTATAAATGACTTTACCGAAGCAATTTCAAAAGTATTTAATAATATTAGTTTGATTTGTGATTCAATCAAGAATAATTGTTTTTTTGATAGTTTAGACGAAAACGGCGCAATGTGGTGGGAAAAACATTTGCAGATTGTCCCCACGGATAATGATTTGATATACAGACGGGCAAAAATTCAGGCAAAGTGGAACGCAAGCCGACATAATGACGTCAAGTTGATTCAAAGCATTTGCGACGCGTGGCGAAACGGTCAAGTTAAAGTTGATTTTTACAGGGCAATTCGCAAAGGCGAAATTGACGGAATTTTGACAAAAGGCGAAATGGAATCATACAAAAATGAGAGATTCGCAAACGACGGAATAATAAGAATTGAGTTCGTCAGCGAATACGGAATCCCGCCTGATTTGGAAGACTTAAAAGCCATGGTTGATGATTTCAAACCCGCACATATTATCGTTTCATGGGTTTATAACTTTTTGCTCAAAAAGAATATAGACAACGTTATGACAAAAGGCGAAATGGAATCAACAAAAAAGAATTTGTTTTGTTACATAGAATAAAAGGAGTATAAAAAATGGGGACATACAGCACAAACTTAAATTTGTATAAAACAAACATGGAAACGGACACAAACGACACGTTTTCATTCAAAAGAGATTTAGACGACAATTGGGACAAAATCGACAACGCATTTGGAACGCTGAACAGTACCGTTAGTGGTTTGAGTAATAACAGCGCGACAAAGAATCTTGATAACTTGACCGATTCGGCGGTTAATATGATTCGCGCGTGTAGCGACGGATTATACACCCCTGTTGACTTATCCGTTAAACATTCCGCAGAAATTGAAGCAAGTTACAACGGGGACGTTTGGGCATGGATAAAAGCAAGAATCCAAGCGGGCAATTTTAGCGGAATACATATCGGCGATTATATCCCCGTGACTTTAACAGGCGGAACAATCGGCGGTGCGGTTACAATTCCCGCAAATCAACAGCACAAAATGCAAGTAGCGGGCATTGATACATATTACAATTCAGGCGACGAGCCAATCCCGCACCATATCGACTTTGTATCAATGAACACAATCGGCGCAACTTGTATGTGGAACGAGGGGAACACAAACAACGGAACATCAGCCGAGAAAAACCCATGGAAATCTTCAAGAATTTATGCAGTTTGTAACGGGGTTAATAATTATTCAACATCAGCGCAAGGAAGTTTAAAACACGGCTTGAATTGTGCTTCGGGCGGTATCTTACAGATGTTGCCGACAGCATGTCAAAACGTTTTAATACAAAAAAGGAATTGGCAAGAGGAACAATACGACGCAAACAAACAAGTCAATTATCCGACGGGTTTCAAATGGCACGACATGGGCAAAATTTGGATTCCGCATGAAGTTGAGATTTGCGGTTATCAGCCGAACTCATACAACAGAAACAACGACAATGCGAATCTTGATAACTTGACCCGTAATTTGTCGAAGATGTACCCGTTATTCAGACAGCAAACGAGAGTAAAAACAAGCGCAATTGACGGCGCGCGTTCAACTTATTGGTTGTGTTGCCCGTCGGGTTATGCTCCGGGTAGTGTGTGCGGTGTCGGCGCGGACGGTCGTGTCACCAATAACTATGCCACGCACGCTAGTATTTCGGTTTGCTTCGGCTTTCGTATTGGCTAATCTTTGAATCAAGAATCCGCCCACCTCGTGTGGGCGGTAAGGGGAATTAAATGTCAAATGTTTATAAACGTTTGAGAGGGGAAACGGAAACGCAATTCATAATTAACGCGCTTAAACTTCAGGCGATGTTGACGAAGTATTGTACAAAAGAAAAATTTGTCCCGAAAAAATATCGACTTTTAATCGGCGTGCCGATAATAAATAAAGTTAATGAAATGGTGGACAATATAACTTTTGCAAATTCAATATTTCCGACAAAAGAAAATTTTAAAATCGAAATGCAAGAGCGAAAAGAATATCAAGTCAAAGCAATTGCAAATTGTTTTCAACTTCAAAATTTAGTTATTGCATTAGAAAATACAGTCGATACGGTAACAATTAAAAGTTTAGACGAGATTATCGACATTCTTTGCGTCGAATTATCCTTGCTTAAAGCGTGGAAAAAGTCGGACGCGTCAAGGAAGTGTCAATAATGGGTTTTTTGTTGAAACACCCGTCGGGTAATGCTCCGAGTAATGTGTGCAATGTCAACGCGAACGGTAATGTCAACAATAACAATGCCACGAACACTAATATTTCGGTTTGCTTCGGATTTCTAATCGGTTTGACGTAGTAGCGGAAACGTGAAATCAATACCATATTAAGAAAGGAACAAAAGACCCTTGAACGCAAAAACCGTTCATAAATTGGTGTCATGTAATCGACAAATGTTCGCCGTTAATTCGTGCATAGCAAAGAATTTGACCGATTGATATTTGTTTTATATTTGGCGATTCCGTAGGCGAAAAATAATAAAAAGGTCAAGACAATATTGTCTTGTATTATCTACACATGGCATATTATGAGCAGAAGAAGCAAAAGACGTGAACGTCGCGAGTTGAAACGACAAAAACCTCCTGAACATATAGAACAAATCGCAAATTTGCAATCTTTGTATAACGCATGCAAAAAATGCAGTCGGCTCGTAAGGTGGAAACAAAGCGTCCAAAGATACAATATAAACATTTTATTCAAAATCTATGAGAGCCGAAACGATTTACTTGCGGGAAAAGATATCCGCAAGGGTTTTTCAAAGTTCTATATTTCAGAACGTGGAAAAACAAGAGAGATTCAAAGTCTTAAATTTTCCGAAAGACTTATTCAATCGCTTATTTGTTCCGAAATTTTAATGTTGCGATTTGCGCCGTCATTCATAAAAGAAAACACGGCAAGTCAAAAAGGCAAAGGGACATTATATGCAAGCAGATTGTTTGAAAAACATTTGCGTGATTTTCTTCGGAAATATAAAACAGGCTACATATTAACGGTCGATTTTAGAAAATACTTTGAAAACATACAACATCAACCGTTAATCGACTTCTACAATTCAAAACTTGCAGACGAAAAAGTCAAAAATTTAATCGTCGGCGGAATTACCGCATACAAAACGGGGTTGGGATTAGGAAGCGAAACAAGTCAATTTCATGCGATTTTATACGTTAGCAAAATAGACCATTTTATCAAGAATAATTTTAAATATTACGGTCGCTACATGGACGATTCTTATATATTGTGTGAAGACAAAGAAAAATTAAAAGAATTTTTAAAAATATTAAAAGAAAAGTATTCCGAATTAGGGATCATTGTTAATGAAAACAAAACGCGAATTGTTCCATTAACTCAACATTTTGTATTTTTAAAAACGCGATACAAAATCGGCGAGAATAACAAAATAATTAAAAAGCCTTGTCGGTCAAGCATTACGAGAGCAAGGAAACGTTTTCGTCGAATGATTAAATTATACAATGCGGGGATTATGACAAAAGAAGAAATTTGGCGCGCTTTTATCAGTTGGCGCGGGTCAATGATTCGCAGAAATGCAAGAAAATCGGTGTACAAAATAGAAAAGGAGTTAAAACATGATTTATGCTTATAGTTTAGAAACGGGCGAATATTCCATGACAATACCATTTGAAGACGAAATCGGCGAGGGTAAAACGGACATAAAACCGCCGAAGACGAAAGACAATGAAGTCGCCGTTTTTGACGTTGAAAAACAGGCATGGCAAGTCTTCAAAGATTATCGTTTCACGCATAGAATGATAAAAGACGACAAAATTTATGTAATTGAAAACTTCGGGGATATTCCGTCGGGTTATAGATTGATAACCATTGAAGAAGCGGAAGCAATAGAAGAACAAATCCGCATTGATAAGTTGACTATGACCGCGCTTGATTTTATCGGGGTTTTAGTATCGTTCGGATTGACGCTTGAACAAATTGACGCATATTTGAACGCACATCTTGAAATCAAAATGCAATTACAATTTTGTCAAAATGTTTATTGCGGAGTTGCAAAAAGTTTAATGCCGATAGAGTTCGGGGAACTTGTTATCACGGCGGATATGGTCGAACAAGCATTCAGGGCGAAACACGGCGAAGTTTAATATTTTTTGGTTGGGTTGGTTGGGTATTCGGCAAACGTCGCGCGATTTTGTTTGTCGGAGTTCGGGCAGGGCTATTTTATAGATAGGCCGGGGCAAAATGCTTAAAAAAATCTATATAAAAATAGACGATAAACGCGAAAAAGTGGAAGATTTTATCGCGGACAACATTTTGAAACGTTGGGACGAATTGAAAAACGTTGACGATTTACGAAAAGCGGGAACACTTGCGGTCATAAATGCGGTCAGCGCGTATGCGCAAACGTACGGATTGCCCGCATTGACGGACGACATCAAAGAAAAAATCGCGGAAGCGAACGTCAAAGTCTTAAAGAATTTGAACAATCGTCTTCAAAAACAATTAAAAAAGAAGTCAAAAGCATATTTGAAGCGTAACGGGGGCGAAAATGTTTAATTTTGATAATTTAGACAAACGTCGGACATATATCGGGCTACAATACGGAACGTCATTTATTGCGAAACAAATCAAAAAATATTCGCAAGAATACGCGCCCGATTCAAAAGACATTCCGACGCATGTTTGCGGTTTAAAATACCGATATGGAACGTGGTGGATTTTTGAAAGCCATGCAAAAGGTTATAAAAATTTAGGAGTTCCGCAAGGTGTCCGCAGAATAAAACGCGAAATATGGGAACAAATCGAAAACAAATCAGAATTTCGTGTTTATCCGTTGAAGTTAAGCGTCCGAAAACTTGAAGACTATATCGGGCAACAATACGGAAAAGGCGACATAAAAGAGTTAATGAAAGCGTCAATATTTCATTCAAACGGCAAACAAAAAGACCGCGACGGCTTGATTTGTTCCGAATATATGGCATTATGTAACGACGATATATGCAAATATTACGGTTTACCCGCTTATTGCATAACACCCGCGCATTTTCAAAACTATTTTGACAAAAAGGGCATACAGGCAATCGGGGGGCAAGTGTAATGAATTTGGCAATAATAGGGGCGGGCGTTGCCGTTATTGCGACAATCGTCGGATTGATTGTTCAAGTTTTAACGGCGGGAATTTACATCGGAAAATTAGAGGGTTTTCAACGCCTTGTCAATTTCCGATTTGACGAACAACAAAAGAAACTTGACGCACACAACAATTTTATAACGCGCGTTTATGATTTGGAACGAAAAGACGGAATCAAAGAAGAACAAATCAAAGTTGCAAATCATCGCATTGAAGACCTTGAAAATATAATAAAATAAGGATAACAGGCATGTATATATGCAAACATTTTAATATTAAAGAATTAGTATCAAAACAAGTTTTTGAATATTTTTCAAAAAGATACGGTGCAAATTTTTGTTGGAAGTTTTTTCAAGAACAATATTTGAAAGACCTTGACTTGATTCGGGAATATCACGGGCAAGCGGTCATTATAAATAATTGGCATATCGGTGGCAATTTAAGTCAATGTGGCTTGCGTTCAAATGTTGACCCGCTTGTTAAGGCAAAAACAACCCCGTATTGTTCGGGGCATACTTTGGGAATCGCGTTTGATTTGCACAGTTCCGACAACAAAAAACTATTCAAGGACATTGAAACGTTAATAAATGCGGGGCGAATAAAATCGTTCAAGCGTCTTGAAAGTCCGCAATCAACAAAATATTTGTGGGTACATGTTGACGGCTTGCAGACACAAAACGGAAAACTTGAAATTTTTGTCGCATAATTTTTTCATCTTTTAAGTGGTGCTTATATAGTGCCTTTTCTTCTGTTTATAGGGAATAAAGTCCGCAGAAATGCGGGCTTTTTTTATGCGCATTTTTTATATTCGCGAATGCGGGACAAATAAACAACATCGGACAAAGACTTAACAAATTCTTGAATATAAAAGTTCGATTTTAGCGACGTTATCACCACCATAAAGGACAGAAGTTAATTCTGTCCTTTATTTTTGCTTATTTTATAAGTTAGAGTTTTTATCTGTTTAATAAATTGAAAGCCGTTGAGTTAATAATTACCTTTTAACAGGACATTTGGTCGGAAGGTATTCATGTCATTGCGAGGGCGAAAGCCTGAAGCAATCCAGCGTTTGCCAATTTATTATGGTCGGAAGTTGATTAAGTTGAAATGTCCGAAATGTCCGATTTTGGTAACTAAAATGTCCGTAAATTTGTACTTTTTGTCCCAATATTTGCACTCAAAAAGCTTTTGTTGGGCAAGTATGCCCAACCTACAAACTATGTAATCATCGAGTATTACCCAACACATATGCTAATTAAAACCGAAATATTTATTTATTGCAATTTCAAGATTATTGTTTCTTTCATTATCTTTATACAGTGTTCTGAACCACATTTTATTGTTAGGTAATTCTACTAATTTTAATGAATTACCGACTTCTTCTGGTAACACGTAAACAGGTGTACCTTCAGGTAATTGTTCTGCTAAATATTGTATATCTTCTGTTTTAAAATTAATACAACCTGTAGATACTCCTTTTCTTTTTATTTCGGAGTTAAGGACTTGTAAACGCTGTTCATATACATTGTTCGGAAATTGATGTAATGCTAGTGAAGTATTTTGGCCATAGCTGGCGGGGTGCATCACTCCATTTAATAGCACAATATTAGTTTTTCCATTAGCTATATAATCTGATTTATTACCACAATTTTCAGGGAGCATAGCAGTTCTAAATTCCCCTGAAGGAGTGGTTCTACCAACTTTCCCAAATGTCTTAGTCGCATAATTATATGACACATTATTTAAAGTATCTCCAATAGATTCACCAACTCCAACATCAAAACGTGTAATTACTTTATCTCCTTCATAAAGCATGGCTTTGCTATTAGCTTTATCTATAACTACAAATCTTCCATTCGGACGTGTTATTTTGTTATATTCTACTATTTTTGATAAATCATCCCCGATAGAATTTATTAGTTCTTTCAAATTATTTCTTGTTGCTGCAAATATCCCAACTGTCCTTTCTGGTACATTGCCAATATTAATAGATATTTGGGGTGCTTCACTTAATCGTGTACTAGGAAATAAACCACATCTTGATACTCTAGCCTGATTTAATCCTGTTTCCATTGCATCTCTTGTTGCTCCAGACAATTGTACTGTACGTGAGTGTTTTAAAAAAGGTAATACTCTTTTAAAAGGTATTCGTGCACAAATATTTTTACATAATGACAAGTTCATATAAAACTATTCCTGTGTTTCCCCTATGTTTATATAAAGTCATTTTCTTTTTAGAAATTGCCTAAATGTAACGAGCAAATCAAGAATTGTTACAAATAATAAGAAATTCCTTAACTTGTTCAATTGTTTCTTCTTCGTGTAAGCAAAGATGAGCAAATTTAACAATATCATTTACCCCTGGTTCGAAGCAAGTAGGGTGCAATTTTTTGCACGAAATAGTTCTCAATATATGTGTTCTTTCTTTTCAAACCGACTGTTATTTTACAATAATTTCAGCACTTTTTAAAGTTCTATCGACTCTTACAGTCTTTGTCCTTTAATTTATCAGACTCATGCAAATCTCTAAGACAAAATATCAATTTTGCAAATAATTTCAACTGTTCTTCTTTGGACACAACATTACCATCAAAGGCAATAGCATAATTTAATTTTTTATTTTTCATAAATATCTCCTATTTGTTACAAATGTTACTAATATTTATTTTGTAAAACTTTTGTGATAATATCCCTTTAGAGGGTCAAAAAAGTTTTTTATTTGTTTTATAATATATAGATACAAAGATAAGGATTTTTATTATGGTATTATATGAACCGATTATTGGGAATACTGTATTTAACAATATTTTAGAGTATCCTGAACTTATTAAGTTTATCAGGAATACCGATCTCAAAAAAGAGTATGAAAAATATACAACAGAACGTAAAGTAAAAAATAGAGATGGGCAAAACAAAAAATAAAAAACTCCATTATCTAGTTCAAAAAGAAAATGAAGTTAGTAGGTTATTTAAAGAGCAGAAATATATTGAGGTTTTAAAAACTGTAAAAAATATGCAAAAAACTATTGATTTAGGTTTTTTGGATTATTCATATTTTAACAATAAGATTTCTTGTCTTATATATGCAGCTTTAAGTTATGCTGAGTTAGGTTTTTATAAACGGGCATATAAAGTTTTTATAGATATAAGTAAAAGATTTGCATACTTAAAATTTTCTAAAATTACATTAAAGGGAATGACTAGATATCCTGATAATAAATCCCAAGCAGATATGGCAAAAGAACTTTTAGTAATGTTAGAAGAACAAATTAATATATTTTACTGTACAAATCATAGTAGATTTCTTTCAAATTTTGCATATATCTGTTATAAATTAGGAAATTATCGAGATGCAATTGTCTATTATAAAAAAGCTTTATGTCGTAAGAATAAAGATATACAACTAAATTTAGGTATTGCACAAGCTCAATATTACTTTTATAGAAAAAAGTTTAAATATGATTTTTTAAATAACCTCTTTTGTAACAAATTACCTAAAGAAATAGAAAATCAATATAAAAAAACTATTGAGATGCTTTTTAAAATGGAGACAAATTTTGATACTTTATTGGCATTAGGTAAAATGTATTATTTTTGTGGCAAATATTCAAGAGCTTTAATTTTTGTTCAAAAAGCCATTGAAATAGCAAAAGATCAACCAAATGCAAGAGTACATGCATACGATTGGTTATCAAGAATTGCATTCAAAACAAAACATCACGAGGTTGCAGCTGAGTATTATAATCAAATAATTAAAGAGATAATAGAATGTTCAGATTATACTCAAGATACAATACACCCAAAACCTAACTTATATAAGATGCTTGAATATCTCACTGAGAATAAAGAAAAAATAAGAAAGCATGATGTACATTATATCAATAAATCAATATGGGGTGGTATAATTGCAGCAATTATATTGGAAAGTTTTGAAATTTATTCAAATGGTACCCATAGTGCATTTTTATTATTGACAATGGTTGTGATTGTATTATTAGTATCTGTGTTTTATATAAATGTATATAAATGATATTTAGGCAGGGATTTTTATATTTTGATACTCATCAAGTAAAAAATCGAGGTATAGTATACTATCTGATTTTAATTTTTGCACGAAATTTTTACACAAAAGTTCTAGTTTAGCATCTTTCTGCCCAAATAAAAGTCCCGTTGGGTTTTAACCTGACGGGATTTTTATTTTGCAATGAACGAGGCGAGAAGCCCCGTTTTTCGGAGTTCGAGCGAGGTGTGGGTATTGTATGTTGGGCATACTTGCCCAACAACAATGCCATTGCGGGAAAAGCCCCCTCCTAACATCACCGAGCATGGGTGGTACAAATTTTGTCATTCTGAGCGCAAGCGAAAAATCGCCTTGTTGAACAATTTTAACGGTGCGGAGCGCAAACGCACCCTACTTGCTAATCTTTAATACATACTGCCTGTTTAATCGTATAGTACGGAATGTTATGCCAATATCCGTCTGTGCCAGATTTATTAAAATTTCTACCATGCACCGCCTGACCGTTACAGCAATTATTTATATCTGATGACCACAAATAAAAATCAGAAACAGAAGCATCTAACCCTAAACTTTTATATACTTCGTCTTTATTCTTCATCGTTAATCCCGATATACCGGTAAAATGATTATTAATCGTTTCAATGTCCGTATCATACAAGTATGCGGCAATTTGCGCAAGTTCCGCTCCTGTTGGCATGTGCCCGCCTTCGATTTTTTCACAATAATCCATCGCCATTTGCCAGTTATTATTTTGAAGAACATTATCATTATCAACAATTGTCGGTCTTGTATAATTCGGGTCTTTTTCTTTTAGCTTATTATACATCTCGTCATACGCCTGCGCACTCCCGCCTGCTGCTTTGCCTTTTATACACAAATCACCCACTTTGCCCGTGCAGCCTTTCGCCTTATCTTCCGCAGTCTGTAATTCTTTACAATCAGATGTTATATCTTCACGTCCCGTTAGTTTTTTATCTACCCTTACTGCTAATTTTGCCCAGCAGTCTTTTATTTCAATCTTTCCTCGTGCAAGGATTTTCATTGTAAATTTATCAAATCCGTACTTTCTTGTATTCGGGCATTTCGTTGATTGGCTCGTTTGACCACAGTTTGGCTCTTTATCTCCATTAACATCTACCGTTAAATAAATATATGAATTTGGTATGCCTGCTTTTAATTCCGAATTTGAAAACGTCCATATCATTCCATCTTTAGTAAGAATAGTTTTGCCGTTATCTTTTATTTCTTTAACATCCAGTTTACTTGCAAATAATGTTAATAGTTTTTCTTGTGCATTATCCTTTTCACTTTGACCATCTACAAACTTCCATTTTTCACATCTTTTATATACTAATCCGTCATCTAGACCGACTCTTGCTCTTTGTTTAGCATAAACATACCATTTGGATATGGATTATGTGGGAAAGAGTAGTCGGAACTCGAACTTTTGATGTACGTGAGATTGTTGAAATGAAACCGAATATTATGGATATTTTAGAAGTAAATGAAAAATGATTAAAATGTTTCAAGATTTATTTCGTTCTTTTCTAATCTGCTGTAATTCCTTCTTAGTAGCTTCGTGAGCATTTGTTAATAATGCTTTTACATCTTCTATAAAAGTATTGTTATCAAACATTGAAGGAATATTGATATGTCTGATTGGATGTAAATCTCCCGCAAAATTAGCAAACATAGTAAAATCTGTCTTACTATTTAAATCAAAACTATAATTACTCAAATCAAAGATTTCACTACCATATTTTTCAAGTATCCCCTTCTGTAAATTAGTAAGAAAGCGTTCATATTCTCCCTTGATATATCTCCTATTATTGAAGTTAACTAAAGAAGCAAGAGAAATTATTTCATCTGCCGTTAATCCTAAATTAGCATTCTTTAAACATGCAATATATAGGTTATTAACTTCTATATCGCTTTTCGGAGAGACTTCAATAAATCTTTTAAATAAATTAAAATCCTTATACATGATACAGGCATATAGCAAAATCTCTTGGCTATAACTCATAAAAGATGTGTTCTTATGATATTTCCTTAGTTCTAAAATTGTTTCAAATGCCGTTTTATAATTACCTTGTAGAATATGTCTTTCTAAACCGTAATAAAATAAAAACACATATCCTATCTCTATTGGCTGTGAAATATCTGATAACCAATTTAAATATACATAACGTTGCTGTGGTGATATATCCCAATATTTAGGATAGTAATCAAGTTTTTCTGGAACTCCTGCAATAACTGGTAAATTTGTTAATATTACACTTGGCTCAATGTTACTTGTTGTAAGTGAAATAAACCGACCACTATCTTTTAATGGTGCTTCATAGTTTTTATGTACAGAGTCAGCAAACCACAGTAAGTCTTTTATATTCTTTGGTATAGTTTCAATATAATTTAAAGCATTACCTTTGTTACCACTATGTATAAGATTGTTAATAACCTTTAGAAAGTTCATTAATTAATAATCCTTATTAATGCTTTTTATGTACAGTTTTTGTATGTCCTTTAACAACCTTACCATTCTTTTTAACATACGAACCAACGTGTTTTTTAGAAGAATGATTATAACTTTTTGCCTCAACTATTGGGGCAACAAGAGTGAGTGTAAAAAGCGTTAAAATAATTCCTGCAATAATTTTCTTCATAATTTACTCCTTAATTTCCTTAAATGCTGCCATTATAGCTGCACCTATAACTCCAATAAATAATCCATGTATACCAATTCCTAGTATTGCAGTTATACTACAAACAATTTCTCCAAAAGGTGTAATTGGTGTTATGTCGCCATATCCTACTGACGTGAAAGTGATAATTGCAAAGTATATGCACTTAGGGATAGACGAAAATACTTGAGGTTGTGCATTATGTTCAGCAAAATACATAAATATCGCAGACAATAATACAGATACTGCAAGTATTGAAAAAGTAATAACAAGTTCCTCTTTTTTGGAAAGAAACGCCTTCTTAATATTTTCTATTGCTTGAGAATATCTCGCTATTTTAAGAATGCGTACAATTCTCGATAGTCTAAAAATTCTTAAGAATATGGTATTAACATTACAACAGCTTAAATAATAAGGGAATACAGCAAAAAAATCAATCAACATCATTGGTTTGAAAATTTCTTTCAGACTTTCTAAAATTGTTAAACGCAAGATATATTCAATTGTAAATATAGAAATTGAGAAAAATTCAAAGCCACGAACCAATCCACCAAATTGATTATGAAAACCTGACATTGTATCTAATATGAAAACAATTAAGTTTAATACAATTAGTGTGAAAATTGACTTTTCGAAAATGGAATTATTTAGTACGTTTTTTATTTTTTGTTTCATCGTGTATAGCTCATATTTTTAATGCAACATCTTTAAAACTGGTATTATAGGCATAAATCTTTGCATATTGCTTTTTAGCTTCTTTTTCTTTTCCTAGTAACTCAAAGCAATGAGCAAGAGCATACCTAAATAAGCACATATCATTGTCCATTTTTCTCCTTGAAATAGGTCCATTAGATAACACTTGTAATGCAATATCCGTTTTACCAACTGCTATAAAAGCTTCTGCTAACTCCGCATATAAAGAGGGTTTATTGTCTTTTTCTTCTTTTGTGTATGATGACTGAATAAACTCAATAAGGTCATCATATTTTTTGAGTTCTTGCAATATTTCTTTCTCTTCTGATTTGGTAAAATATACATTATGTTCAACAGCATAATTATAAGCAGTTTCTAAATCATTATTATACTTTATGCAATAAAAGATTATCTTTGAACATTTATCAGTTCTTTCTGGGCTTATTTCTTTAACCGCATTAAAGTATTCTATCGCCTTATCATACTCCTTATTATTTTTTAAATCACAAGCAGTTTCATATATTTTATCTACTATGCCATCGACATTAAAATATTTTAACCGTATATGAAAGAATGAATATATGCCAAATAATGTTGCAAGTATTGGGTGATGGGTAATTATTAGAGTCAATAATATAATAGCAGATATTATACAATATTTTTTAAAACGTTTTTCTGTTTGTTTTGCATATTGTTTAAAAATGGGATTATCATAATTCCCTTCAGTTATTACTGAATTATTTTCCTCTATAGATTCCCTACAATTATTGTCATTCTCGTTCAATTCAATTTTTCCTTGATTATCTTTTGTATTCAAATTCTTTCTATAGTACAAACCGTACCTACCTGCATTAAGTTGTGTTTGTCCATTTGGTTTCTGTGCAATACGAAAACCTTTTACACCATACGAAATTCCGATACCAGATTTTGACAGATTTAATGACACGCCTTTGCTTAATTTTATTCTCTTTCTAAGAAAAAATCCCATACTATAATCCTTTACTTATATTTATATAGATATCTTTGAGCAAATTATAACATAAAAAGTGGGTTAGGCAATATCAAAGGTAGATTTTTACTTTCATACGATGATTCCCCTAAAATCAGAGAATTATATAAAGGCTTTGAGATGATAGAAGTTGAAAGATTAAACGGGATTAACAACCGTTCTGATGTTGAAAATCGCAAAAAGATTTTTAAAGAATTGTTGATTGCTAATTACCCAATTAAGGAACTTCATGAGCGACAAACCGATAGAGATTGAATTTGATAATAAAGAAGTCCACGAAAAACTTCTTGATCTTGCAAAAAAGACTGAGAACCTGCGCCCTTTAATGAAAAATATTGCCGGCATATTTGCTTATTCAACCGAAGAGAATTTTAAGGAAGAAGGCAGACCTGACAAATGGCTTGATTTGGCAGAATCAACTAAAAAGCAAAGAACTAAAAAAAGAAAGTGGCCGGGACAGATTTTGCAAGTTGAAGGTAAACTTGCCGCATCAATAAATACATATTATGATAGGGTAACAATATTGATCATTTAATAAATCGCTTATTATTGTTTCTGTTGTATAAAATGCTCTCTTTGCCATAACGACATTTTGATCAGGCAATAAATTGTGAATTATAGGCATGGAAATTGCAGTCAATATCGCTATTACGCCTAAAGCTATTAGTAATTCTGATAATGTGAAAGCACCGATTTTTGATTTGCATTCACCATTCAGCCATTTCATGCAGTCGATTTGTTTCATTCATTTACCCTTAAAAATAATTTACCCGATATATATAAACTATAGTTTATATATTTATTTTATACTTTATAGATTTAATAAAGTCAAGGTTATAAATTTAAACTATGAATGATAAAGAATTGCTAAAAACTTTTGGGTTCAATATTAAAATAGAGCGTATGAAGCAAAAAATCTCGCAAGAAAACCTTGCCGAAATTTTGAATTTCAGTTCCGTATACATATCAAACGTTGAAAGTGGTAAACATAATATTTCCCTAACCAATGCACTCAAATTTTGCAATTATTTTAAAAAACCTGTTGAATATTTTATAAAAGAAAAAGTATAAAACCGTAACTCTTAATGACATTCTGAGCGTTCACAATTTCTGACTTGCTATCTGCCATTGCGGGAAAAGCCCCCTCCTAACATCACCGAGCATGGGTGGTACAAATTTTGTCATTCTGAGCGCAAGCGAAGAATCACCTTGTTGAACAATTTTAACGGTGCGGAGCGCAAACGCACCCTACCATTTTTGTTGTCGGCATAGCAATGCCGACCTACAGCTGTTCCCTTTTTCCCAACAATGGGCGAGGGTTAATAGAAAGTATGCATAAACACTAAACAAATTTTCATTATCAACTTTCAATTATAAAAAATATTTTCAAAGCAGTCATGAAAAATTATTTTTCTTCACATTTGATTTACAACAATATTTTTGTTAATATCTGATTGTAGTTTAAATTAAGTTTTTAAGGAGAAGTTTAAAGATGGATTTAATGAAGGGAAAAAAAGGTTTAATTTTTGGTGTAAGTAACACTCACGGTATTGCTTACGGTATTGCAAAACAAATTCACGATGCAGGCGGCGAAATCGCTTTCACTTATGCTAACGCTGCTATGGAAAAAAGAGTTCGTCCGATTGCTGAAGGTTTTGGAGCTAAAATCATCATGGAATGCGACGTAACTAAAGAAGAAGATGTTAAAAGAGTTTTTGACGAATGCGAAAAAGTTTACGGCAAATTGGATTTCGTTATCCACGCAGTTGCTTTCGCTAACAAAGAAGATTTAACAGGCAGATTTATTGATACTTCTCGTGCAGGTTGGGATCTTGCTATGGGTATCAGCGCATACTCTCTTGTTACAATTTCTAAATACGCAGAAAAAATTATGGGCGAAGGCGGATCAATTTTTGCAATGACATACCTTGGTTCAATCCTTTCATTACCGGGATATAACGTAATGGGCGTTGCTAAAGCAGCATTAGAATCTTCAATGAGATTTTTATCTGTTGACCTTGGCAAAAAAGGTATCAGAATTAACTGCTTATCGGCAGGTCCCGTTAAAACACTTGCTGCAATGGGTATCGGTGGATTTTCGAAAATGCTTAAAGCTGCCGCAGCTCGTTCTCCGTTAGGCAGAAACGTTGCATTGGAAGATGTCGGTAAAGCAGGTTTATATTTAGCTTCTGACCTTTCAACAGGCACAACGGGTGAAGTTATCTATGCAGATTGCGGCTGCCACAGCGCTTACGCTTCAGCTAAAGAAATGGATATCTTATCTAATAATTTAGAAATATAATAACTTCCAAAAAATATACAATTACAAAAAGCGGTTTCCAAAATGGAAACCGCTTTTTGTATAAAAACTTCATAACCCGAACACTACAAATTTTTTCCATTCCGTTCGAGAATAATTAAAATGCATCGAACGAATCTTTGAGCGGGTTTTTGAATTTCGTAATATTTGATTGGAAAAGTAACTTGACCGTATCGACAGGTCCGTTTCTGTGTTTTGCAACAATAATTTCAGATAAGCCTTTTGAATTTGCCTTTATGCTTTCTTCTTCTTCCGATTCTTCGGGTTTTGCATAATAATCAGCACGGTAAATAAACATTACGATATCGGCATCCTGTTCGATTGAACCCGATTCTCTCAAGTCTGACAACATAGGTCGTTTATCGTTTCTGCTTTCAACCTGTCTTGACAACTGCGAAAGTGCAAGTACGGGAACATTCAATTCTTTTGCAAGAATTTTCAAACCTCTTGAAATCGCAGAAATCTGCTGGATTCTTTCTTCCTTGCCCGAGCTTTCAATAAGTTGCAAGTAATCAATTACAACAAGTCCCAAATCCTTTACCTGAGATTTTAAACGGCGCAATTTCGTTCTGATATCCGTGATTGTCAATCCGCCCGAATCATCTATATAAATTTTTGATTGAGAAAAATCGTCCATTGCCATTGTAAGTTTTTCCCAGTCTTTTTGCTGCATTTGACCTGTTTTTAATCTTTGAGAATCAACTTCAGAGTATGAACAAAGCATTCTTTGTACAAGCTGATCTGATGACATTTCAAGAGAAAATATACAAACGGGAACTTTTTCTTTTATCGCAACGTTTTGTGCAATGTTTAAAGCAAGCGCTGTTTTTCCCATTGCAGGACGTGCTGCAAGAATTATTAAGTCAGATTTATGTAATCCGTTTAAGAGTTTATCCAAACCGTCAAAACCCGTACTTACTCCGCCTAATTCGTCTTTATGGTTGTATCGGTATTCGATTTTATCATAAGCATTTAATACCAAATCTTTGACAGGAATCAGGTCGGAAGTGGTTTTGTTTGAACTGATATCATAGATAAGTTTTTCAGCCTGTTCAATAGATGCTTCGCTCGGTTCCAAATCGTAGCCTTTGCTTACGATTTCTGACCCCGCATTGATTAAAGCCCTTTTTATAGCTTTTTCTTTGATTATTTTTGCATAATATGCAACGTTTGTTGTTGTAACGGTGTTTTCAGCCAAATCGTTAATATATGCTCTGCCGCCAGCGGCTTCAAGTTTTCCGCTATAGCTCAAAACGTCAGACACAGACACAATATCAATATTGTCGTTATTATTGAACAATTCAAGCATTGCATCATAAATATATCTGTGAGCCGGTTTGTAAAAATACGATGCTTGCAAAATATCAGAAACCTTTGCAAGTCCGGCAGGGTTAACCAAAATTGCGCCCAGAATTGCTTCTTCGGCCTCAATATTTTGCGGTATTAATGTTTCGTCTACTTTCTTTTTTGATATTGAAGGCATGTTTTTACTTTCCTCCCGTTAATAAACATGATATTACATAAAAACCGCATAATCTTTTCATGTAAATAAAATGTTTACAAAATAAGTTCAAATTATTTTAAAACTTTTCTTGTCATAATGATTCTTCCGCTCTCATCATAACAATTTTGACCGACCCAATGCCCTATGAGTTTCCCAATCGGCGAAAATATAAAAGTTTCATTTAATGAAACCCGCAGCGTCATATTCACAAGTTCGCCTTCGGGGGAATATTTATAAGTTTTATACGGATATTTTGTACCCGTTTTAACTTCAGCATTAATAAGCTCGCCGCCTTTATTGTAATACCATACATGCATCGGGTCATTATTATAAATTATTCCGTAACTCCCGTCAGAAAATATCGCAAGAGTTCTGTCTTTGAGCTTTGTAATACCTTTTAACAGCGCCGAATAATTTTGTGCATAATTATCATCAATAAAATTATTTTTTGTAAACAAAAAATCTAATGACGACGGACGATTATTTTGAAGCTCAACTCTGGCATCATTGACGGAATATTCAACCTCGCCCGTTAATACCGCAGCATTTGCAGGCAGCATAAAAAATAAAAGAAAAATAATAAATAATTTTTTCATATATTTTATTATAACAATTTATTTTAAGTATTCAAGATTTTGGGTTTGAAGTCAGTAAAAACAATGGCAAAACCGTTTTAAATGTTGCCCGTTGAGCTGTTTTTGTCGTCCTCTAACTGTTTTATGTCAATATTTGAATCATCGTCATTATAATTGTTTATCGTTGACATATTAGTATCAATTTCGACGTTGACTTCGGCATCAACCATTTCGATATCTCTTTTGTCAAATTCTTTTGTCTTGCCGTCTTCCATTTTTACGGCAACCTTACCGCTCAAGAACTGCAATGCGCAAACCTTACCCAAGCCCTCTGTTGTCATTACAGATGACCCGATAGGCGGCATTCCTTTTGCCGCTTCAATATAATTTGAATATTCATAAGTCAAACAGCACAGCAATCTTCCGCAGCTGCCCGAGATTTTCCCGGGAGCTATCGGCATTCCCTGATCCTTGGCAAGTTTGATATTGATAGATGCGAATTTTCTCAAAAAACCTCCGCAGCAGAACGGTTGTCCGCAAATTCCGACCCCGTCCAATATTGAGGTTTCATCTCTTACCCCGATATGTCTTAAATCTATTCGAGTTCTCGGGAAAGTTTGAGTTAAATCTTTTAACAACGCTCTAAAATCGACTCTTTCAGGTGCCGTATAATAAAAAGTTATTTTTCTTCTGTCGAATGTAATTCTGCATTGAACAAGATTCATAACCAGTTTATGACGTTTGACAAGTTCTTTGCATTTGAAAAATGCGGTAACTTCTTCTTTTTTGATATCATCAAGAGTTTGTAAATCCCTCTGGGTCATTATTTTTAGCAAAGGCAAGGGTTTAGGTTCTTTGCCTGATTTATCCCAGATTTTTTTGATTTTGGAATTTACAATAAATACTTTTAGTGCTTCTTCGCCTTTTTCGGTTCTGGCAATAACCATTTGTCCGTCGGACAATTCTACATTATCAGCCACATCAAGGGGATAAAAAGTATTTTTTAAATATCTTACTGCATATTTCATTTATACGTATCTTTCTTCTTGTTTAAGTTTTCTGTTCATCAGTTTTGACAGAAGTTCTTTAGGAGTGATATCTGTGTAAACCGCTTCATATATAGCATTTGAAACGGGGACTTCAATATCAAGTTTTTTTGCAAGTTCGCAAATTGCTTTTGAAGTTTTGACACCTTCTGCAACCGAGCCTAACTCTGACAGTATATCATTAATTTTCTTGCCTTGCGCAAGCATTTTGCCGACTCTGAAATTTCTCGAAAGAGGGGATGAACATGTTGCAATCAAATCACCTATGCCTGACAATCCGTATAAAGTCGAAGGGTTAGCGCCCAATTGAATACTTACTCTGACGATTTCTGCCATTCCTCTTGTTAAAAGTGTACCTGCGCAATTGTCGCCCAAGCCCATTTCGTGAGCAAAACCGGATGCGATTGCTATAACGTTTTTCAAGCTGCCGCCAAGTTCAACCCCGATTACATCGGTATTTGTATACAATCTGAATTTATCTGCAACGTTTAATTTTTGTTGTACGAATTTTGCCGTTTCAATATCTTCGCAAGCGATACAAGCGGCTGTCGGTTTGCCCTGCAAAACTTCCTTTGCAAGCGTAGGGCCTGACAAAACAGCCAATTTTTGTTCGGGCAATACATCTTTTATAACCTGCGACATTCTCATCAATGACGGCAATTCAATACCTTTTGATGCGTTAACTAAAATTTGAGAATTTTTTATTCCCGATTTTTTAAGATTTTCACAAACATCACGTGTTCCAGATGTTGCGATTACAGACAAAATAATTTCCGCATCTTTAATTGCCGAGGACATATCGGAAGTTATTTCAATTTTTTTATCAAGTTGAACTTCTAAAGGTTTAGAGGTGTGTTTATTATTTATTAAATCTTCGGACAAATCCTGTGCTCTGCCCCAAACGGTAATATTTTCAAAATTATTTGTTAACAGATATGCAAGTGTTAAACCCCAGCACCCTGCGCCCAAAATTGTTAATTTCATAAGCCTCCCCCTTTTTTATTTTATATTATCATAAAGAATTGAAGTTGATAAGTTCATAAGTAATTTACGGTGCTGTCGCACATAAAGATTTATTTAAAAATGTCCGAAAGGACTGAAATGAACTTATCAACTTATAAACTTTCCCTTATGCCGTTGTTTCAACGTTGAGCAATCTTCTTAATACCCCGCCGTATTTTCTGAGTTCTTTTCTTGCACCCTCGGCATCGGTATTCATTTTCAACATTACAATTGCCGTTTTTATTTCCCAGTCGCATTTCAATAACGCTGCAAGCGCATCGCTGTTTGACACATCGGAAATTTGAGAAACAATCCTTATCGCACGATCTTTTAGTTTTTCGTTGACGGCTTTTAAATCTATCATAAAGTTTTCGTAAGTCTTGCCAATCTTTATCATAGAGCCTGTTGAAAGCATATTAAGAACCATTTTTTGTGCCGTTCCCGCTTTCAATCTGCTTGAACCCGCAATTACTTCGGGTCCTACCTCGGTACAAATTACATGACCTGCCTCACGGGCAATTGCACCTTTTGAATTGCATGTAACGGCAATCGTTGCACAGCCTATTTCATCAGCCATATCAAGAACCCCGAGCAAATATTTAGGGTTGCCGCTTGCCGAAATCACAACGCAAATATCTTTTTCTTTTAAATCAGAAGCATCATGCCTGCCTGCCTCAAAATTATCTTCCGCACCCTCTACAGCGCTTAATAAAGCTTTTTCGCCGCCCGCAATTCTTCCCTGAACCATAGACGGATTTACGCTGAACGTCGGAGGACATTCCGATGCATCTAAAACACCCAATCTGCCTGATGTTCCTGCTCCGAAATAAAACAATCTGCCGCCTTTTAAAAACGCTTTTGCAATCATATCTATCGCATAAGCAATATCGGGTGCAACATCTCCGACTACTTTTGCGACAATCTGATCTTCTTCATTCATTTTTCTGACCATGTCAATTGTGGACAACAAATCAATGTCTTTTGTGTTCTCATTTCTGTACTCGGTGATAGCTTCACTCATTTTTCAATACTCCTTTTATATGCAGTAAACGTTATAATAATTTAATCAGATTAGCCATTTCAATAGCAGTTCTTGCAGCATCAGAACCTTTATTTCCCGCTTTTGTTCCTGCTCTTTCAATTGCCTGTTCGATATTTTCCGTAGTCAATACGCCGAACGTAACGGGAACACCTGTTTGCAGGCTGACTTGCGCAACACCTTTTGCAACTTCGCTTGATACATATTCAAAATGAGGAGTTGCACCTTTAATAACGGCACCCAATGCAATTACGACGCAATATTTGCCCGAAGCTGCGACTTTTCTTGCAATAACAGGGATTTCAAAAGCTCCCGGAACTCTTATTACATCAATATTTTCTTCTTTTGCGCCATGTCTTTTTAATTCGTCCAATGCGCCCGATAACAGTTTCGCACCGATAAAATCATTAAATCTGGCTAAAATTATACAAAATTTATCGCTTTCACCCGCAATAAGTTTTCCTTCATAAGTTGTCATAATAAACTTTCTCCTAATCAATATCAACTGTAAGCATGATACAACATTAGAGCTTATTTTACAAGGGTTTTACAATAATTAAAGTCTACAAAATTTATAAGTATTTATTTTTAAAAAGATGTCATTGGCACAACAGACAATAGATCGTGAACACTTGTTAAAAATTAATACTCAATGCCTTTTCTGGCATGAACACCTTTATCCCAGTAGTGTTTTACAGGCTCAATTCTTGACACAAGGTGAGCAATTTCAATAATTTTAGGGTGAGCATTTCGTCCGGTTAAAACAATTTCCATTTCGTCAGGTTTATTTTTCAAAACCTTTACGACTTCATCTACATCTAAAATACCCATATCAATAGCGATATTTGCCTCATCCATAATAATCATCTGGTATTCGTCGTTTTTTATAGCTTTTTTGACAATATTCCAACCGCGTTTGATTTTTTTATGGTCCTGTTCGCATTCGTTTGACTTGTATATAATACGGTCTAAACCCGCCTGAACAATGGTTAAATTATCCTCAATTTTATCTGACAACTGACGGAAAGAGTTTAATTCGCCATAATCATTACCGCCTTTGGTAAACATTACAATCAAAACTTTCCAATCCCTGCCAAGTGCTCTCATAGCAAGCCCGAGCGATGCCGTCGTTTTTCCCTTGCCATCTCCCGTGTAGACCTGAATATATCCGTGCTGATCCCAGTTCGGATTTATTAATTTCATTTGCTTATACATTGTCATACTTTTATTATATATTAAAATTATGGATAATAAAATCGATTTAAGGATTGAAGCAAAAAAACTGCGCAAAAAACTTCCGATGAAAGAAATTTCGTCAGAAATAGTCAAGCTTTTGAGAAAAAACAAAATTTATCTTAATGCGAAAAACGTCATGCTGTTTTACCCGACAAAATTTGAAATCGATTTAAGAGAACTTTTAAATGACGATAAAAATTTTTACCTGCCGAGAGTAAACGGCGATAACCTCGAAGTTTGCCCTTTTAGCAGCAATACCCCGCTTATAAAATCATCTCTGGGGATAAATGAACCTGCTACAATACAAATCGACCCCAAAATTTTAGATGTCGTAATCGTTCCCGCACTTATGACAGACAAAAACGGCTATCGTCTGGGCTATGGCGGAGGATTTTACGACAGATTTATTAAAAATAACAACTTTACAACAATTTGCCCGATTCCGAAAGAATTAACCGTTGATTCTCTGCCCGTTGAAGAATTTGATGAAAAAATCGATTACATTATAAGTTTTTAATTTGTACAGAACAGTTTCATTGTCGGCATAACACCCTCAAGGGTATTTACATTTTTTAATGAAGTGAACTGAGAGATTTTTTGCCTACAACTATTGTCCTCTTTTTGGGGGGCACTTCAAGTATGCCCAACCTAGAACTCAGAATGACGATTTAATACCCTCGCCCCCTTGGGGAGCAGGGAAGAATTTCAACTTGAGCTTTTGCGAAAGTCAGAAATTCGGGAGAGGGGCTATAAGTTAAACTTGTCCGCATTTTGTAGCCCCTCTCCTGTCCTGCGGACATCCTCCCCCCAAGGGGTGGAGGAAAATGAATTTGTAACTCACTTATGAACTTATAAACTTATAAACCTATGAACTTATTCGTACGACAAGTCAATTCTTCGGGCTTCGCCCTCCCCAATGACAGTATTTCCTACAGGTCAGGCAAGTATCATTTGCCAACATTATAACTAAAAAAGCAGGTGTGCCGATTAGGGTACATCCTGCTTTTTAAATATTTCATTTATATTATACCTATTGTTTCTTAGAAGATTTTTTTGACGGAGAATCTGTCGGCTTTTCCGTTGCGGGTTCTTCTTTTATTTCAATAACGAGTTCTGCGGGTTCTTCTGTTGCAGGTTCTTCCGTTATTTCGATAACAGGCTCGGCAGGTTCTTCTGTTGAGGGTTCTTCCGTTATTTCGATAACAGGCTCGGCAGGTTCTTCTGTTGAGGGTTCCAAATCTTCTATTTCTTTTTCAGATTTTTCGGAAGTTTCAAGCTCTTTTTCTGAAGTTTCTTCATCTTTATCTTCGTCATTTTCATCTTGTTTTTCTTCGTCTTTGTCGTCTGACTCTTTGTCAGCCTCTTGAGCTTCTTTATCTTTTTCTTCGATTTCTTTTGCTATTTTTTTAGCTTCTTCTTCCTCTTTGAGAGCCTGTTCGATTTCTTCTTCATTCTTTGCTCTGACTACGGGAATTGAAAGCATCAAAGCCATCTGCTCGCCTTCTTGACCGATATTCAAATCAAGTGCATCTTTATCAAGAACAACATAACGTGAAAGAACTTCTATCAATTCCGTTCTCATTTTGTTCATAATTTCGGGCGTAAGATTTGTTCTATCCTGCATCAAAACAAGACGTAATCTGTTTACCGCAGTATTTTTTGATTCATCTTTCGTATTCTGACCGAACAGACCCAGAAGTCTGCTATAGATTTCTGCAAAAATATTATCACTCATTTTATTTATTCTCCTTTCCCTTATTCAGGAATTTCGAGAAGAATTTTTTTACTTTGGTGGTAAATTTTGCTTCTTCTTCAAAATCTATAATAGGTACATCTTCACCGATAATTCGTTTTGCAACGTTCATATATGCTCTGCCGGCAAGCGAATTTTCATCGTTTACGATGGGTTCGCCTTTGTTTGTAGATGTGATAATCCCCGTATCTTCGGGTATTATACCGATTAAATCGGCTGAAAGAATTTCTACAACATCATCTTTGCTCATCATATCTTTTGAAGCAGCCATATTCGGTCTGTATCTGTTAATAAGCAATTTGTAAGATTTAATTTCTTCTTTAGCTTCCAAAAGCCCGATAATTCTATCCGCATCACGTACAGCAGACATTTCGGGAGTGGTAACAACAATAGCTTCCGTTGCACCCGCTACGGCGTTTTGGAAACCTTGTTCAATACCCGCAGGGCAGTCAACAAGAACAAAATCAAATTTTTCTTTTAATTCGTCGCAAATATTTTTCAATTGTTCTTCCGTTACTGCGGTCTTATCTCTTGTTTGAGCAGCAGCAAGCAGGCACAAATTAGGATTTTTCTTATCCTTTACAAGTGCTTGTTTAAGTTTGCATCTGCCTTCTACAACATCAACAATTGTATATACAATTCTGTTTTCCAAACCTAACAAAAGATCAAGATTTCTTAATCCCAAATCGGTATCAACCATGACAACTTTTTTGCCCATTTTGGCAAGTGCCGTACCAATATTAGCATTGGTTGTTGTTTTACCGACCCCTCCTTTTCCGGAGGTTATAACTATTACTCTTCCGGTCATTTATATCTCCTTAATTTTCATTATGTATCTTTTTTATAATTATGCTTCCGTTGTGAGTGAAAGCTTCTTCCGGCGTATATTCGCTTGTTTTTTGTACGAACGGTATATTTACGCTGTCGGGACGTCTTGCAAAAATATCACCTATTCTGATTTGAACGGGATTTAATTTAAGCGCTCTGATTCTTGCGTAATTGTTGCCGTCAGATCCCGCATGTGCAATTCCGGCAAGTATTCCCCATACGGTAATATCTCCTTTTGCAATGATTTCTGCGCCCGAATTTACATCACCTATAATAACAAGATTTCCGTCAGAAGATATGCTCTGCCCCGAACGAATTGTTCTTCTTATATAAAGAGTGGGCAAATTTTCGGGCTCTTTTCTTAATTTTTTAACATCTTCTTCTTCATCTTCTTTTATCTCTGGTTCTTCAATTTCATCTTCATGTTTAACAACTTTAACCGACTCGTTTTCTGCGGGTTTATCCTCTCCGAAGATGTTATCAAGAGCCTTAACGACTTCTGAAGAATCCTTATCTTTATCATCAAACGACGGAGCAGAAATTTCATTTGTAAATTCCGAAATTTTTATTCCGAATTTTGTTGCAGTTTCAAGAGTGGCTGCCGAACTCGTGCTGATATAAGCAAGCGTTGATTCCATAAGTTCAATCAATGTTTTTATGCTTGAAAGTTCGGTTTCGTTTAAATCGACCGCACCTAATTTTAAACATATATGTTTATTTTTGGCATCAGGCATATCAAGAGCTTTTGAAAGTTCATAAATAATTTCTGAAACTTTCTGAGCATGCGTTAAATCTATGATAAAGCCATTATCCGTAAATCCTTTATCCATAATTTCCTTTCTAAAAAAACGGCTACAATATAAAAAGTAACTTAAAAAAGATTAATCTTCAATGTTTTTTATACTTTTGTTTAGATTTAAGAAACATGTTAAGATTTTGCAATAAAATTCCTTGTATGAAGTTATATTAAATTTTAAAAACACCGTAAAATAAGGACTTCCCGTTAAAAAGCCAGTTTCTTTTTAATAATTTGGGAGGGATAAAAGCAATTTTTATTTGCATATATTTTTTATATACATGAGAGAAAAGCAAAGTGTGCTTAAAAAAATAAATATACGGAGGACTGTAAATGAGTACAGACAACATTCAACCTGTGCATATTACCATTAAAAAAGGGCAAGGCGTAACTCAAGCTCTGAAAGAACTTGTTACAAAAAATAATGCCAAATTATCCGACGGCTCCATATCAAAAGATGAATGGACTGCCACGGTAAAAGCACTTGACGAAATTCAGGCTCAAAGAAAACAAGACGGCAAAACAAGTATTTTCGGAGATAATTATATTGTTTATACAGGCGATGAAATAAATTTCACCGAAGAAGAAACCGAAAAATTATACAAAGCCATGGGTGTTGAGATTTCCCAAGGTGCCACAACCGAAAATTCTAAAAAAGTAGTAACAAAAAGCGGCAGAGAAGCTTTCAAAAATAACGACGGAACGTATGAGTATCGTGCCGCAGACGGAACGGAACTCAATCCCAAATATGCAAGACTAAAAGATCCCGAACTCGGGAAACTAAAAGACAATAGATTTGATAAAGATCAAAATATGATCCCCGGTGATTATAAAAATCAAGATAAACTCGCTAAACAGGAAGGCTCCAAAACCACTCCTCACGAGGGCATTTACATGGATTCAAACGGGCATTTCTTTAAATATGTACAAAAGCTGTTAAAAGACGGAAGGATAGTAAACGAAAAAGTCATGCTGCCTGATGTAACAAAAATTTCTACACATTGCTGGTGGGATAAAGACGGACAACATACAGGCAGACCTTAATAATAAAAAACAAAATTATTTAGCAAAAAAGACGAAGTATTTAATAAAATATTACTTCGTCTTTTAGTTTAAATATTATCTGTAAAAATGTTTCATTTTCTTAACATTCCAATCATTAAACTAGCAATTAATCGCCAAAACGATACTTTATATACATGTAGAAAAGGTAGGATAAGTATATCATGCAAGTATCAGGTCAAAATAATGCATATATTCCTCAAATGCAGTATAACGGCAGCGCCGTAACAAATCCTGCAAACGGGTATATCAATCCTGCGGGCAATTTGCGAAATCAGGTAAACGGTGTTCCCGCTCAGCCTCAACAAGCTGTACCCGTTGCTCCAACGGCAAACGGTGCTCCTCAACCTTGCTATTATCAGCCTCAAATAAATGTTCCGCCCAATGCAAACGGCGTAAACATTCAAATATTTAATCCGACCGTATCAACTCCCGGAGCGCAAAGCCACAACAATGTAAACGCTCCGAATTACTACTGTTATCCGCCAAACTATTACACATCTCAACCCGGCGCAGATAACGGAACAAATCAGGCAGGAAATATAAACGGTTCGGCTAACAATGCCGCAAACGCAAACGCTGCAAGTGCGGCGAATGCTGCAAACTCGACAAACTCAACAACTTCAACTCAAACAGATGAAAATTCTCAGAAAAAAACCAAGAAAAAACGTGTAGTTGTACTTGATGATAATTATATCAGGAACCTTGAAAACTATTTGAACAGTCCTGATAAAACCCAAAGATTGAATGCCGCAAAACAGGTATTTGAAAGACTTGATGAAGATCCGTCAAGAAAAGATGACAAAGCATTAACCGCTTTAGTTAACAAAATGCTTCAAGATCCGTCCCAAGAAATCAGATTACTTGCCTTGAGCGCATTAGACGGCAGAATTTGCAACGGCGATCAATTGACGGTACAATTGTTGCAGCAAATGCAAGCTCATCCGAAAGATTACGGATTTGATGCAAGCGATGCGTCAAAAATATTATTGGATATGTCTGCCAAAACAGCCGACAAAGAAGTTCCCGTCGACCCCGACAAACGAACAACAGTCAAAAAAGAAGTAAAGACTGAAGAAAAGAAAGACGAAAAGAAAAGTCAAATAAAATCTAATAATTAGAAGGACTAAATTATTATGGCTATACTAACCCGAATAAGAAATGTTTTACCGAGTGCCACGACCGTACTTACAAAAGGTGCAGGTCTTGCGGCATTGGGCATGGTTGCCTATGATTCTAATTATTTAGGCAAAGTTCAATCCGATTTATATGCAAGTTCGAAAGATGCAAAATCAAGCGTATATTATTTAAATAATTCTATGCATCTTGGCAATATGAGCAAATTCCAATCAAAAATAAAAGATATGTCATATTCAACCGAACTTGATCAAACATGGAAAAGATTTTTTAACGAAGGCATCGGTTATGTCAAAGGATTTACCTCAATGCTTGTAAATCATGCAGTACCTCTGGGGTTAGGACTCGGAGCATTGTTAGGCGGCAAAAAGACGTCCATTGCAAGCGCTTGCGGCATCGGTGTATATGGCATTTATTCATTTATTAAAAACTTCTTTGGAATCGGTATTCCAAACAATTTGAAAATAGATCAATAATTAAAAACTCTTTAATTATTTCTATTTAAAATAAATGAACTAATTTTCGGCTTTCGGGGTAGTGCCATTGGGGCTTTTGTAATCAATACCCATGCTTTTAAGGGTTTTGATAAAATTCTCGGCACATAATCTTTGTGCTTCGGGAGGCACAATTCTGAGGATTTCAACTGTTTTTGATATAACAGGGTCTTTGTCATACCATCTGTTATTCGCATTTACAGGCTTTACCATTGCATAAAACTTATCAATGGTTTCTTTGGAAACTTTTTCTTCTATTTTTTGTAAAAATATTTCCGCCTGTGCTCTTAATTCTGTTTGATAATTTCTTAACAAATCGATTACTTCAAGCAATAACGGGTCATGATCGTACCAACGCTTATAAGTAGGACTCATTATGTTTAACCTCCGTAAGGTTCATTTGGGAATTATCTTCTCGTCTTTCTATCTTCCCTCCAAGTAATCTTAACTTATTTTCGAAATTTTCGTATCCTCTATCTATATGATGTATTTTTTCAACAACAGAATTTCCGTCAGCCATTAAAGCCGCAACAACCAAAGCCGCACCTGCTCTTAAATCACTTGCCGTAAGAGTTGTGCCTGACAACTTCTTAACGCCTTTAATAATTGCGTGGTTTCTATCTTGGTGAATATCAGCGCCCATTCTGTTCAAATCGGGAACCTGCATAAATCTGTTTTCATAAAGACTTTCGGTTATAATTCCGACACCGTTTGCCGTGGTTAACAAAACCATTGCCATTGACTGCAAATCCGTAGGAAATCCCGGATAAGGCTGGGTGATAAAGTTTATGGAATTTAATCTGTTTTTGCATGATACTTCCATTGATGTCGGGTCTAAAAGTTTGATATTTGCGCCCATTTTTAGCAATTTGTTTGTATAGAATGTCAAATGAGCGGGATAAATATCTCTGATTATACCTTTACCTTTGGTGGCAATAATTGCCGTCATATAAGTTCCCGCCTCAATTCTGTCGGGAATTGTCGTATATTCGATTGAATGTAAATGATCCTGTTTAACACCGTTAATTACGATTTCTGACGTTCCCGCACCGTTAACATCAGCACCCATTGTATTTAAGAAGTTTGCCAAATCAACGATTTCGGGCTCTTGAGCAGCGTTTTGGATTCTTGTTGAGCCTTCTGCCAAAATTGAAGCAAGCATAATATTTTCCGTTGCACCGACTGACGGAATATCCAAATAAACTTCCGCACCCGTCAATTTGTTGGCTTTTGCGATTACATAACCGTTTTCAATTTTTATTTTAGCACCGAGTGCCTCAAGTCCTTTGATATGGAAATCAACACGTCTTTCGCCTATTGCGCAGCCGCCCGGCATGGCAACTTTCGCTTCACGACATCTTGAAACCAATGCCCCCAATACAACAAACGATGCTCTCATTTTGCTGACAAGTTCATACGGGGCAGTAATTCCCGTCAAATTGGTTGCATCAATTACGACAGATTTTTCTTTTTTATCGTAATCAATTTTTGCACCAAGCTGCTGAACAACTTTTAGCATAATATTTACATCGGTAAGTTCGGGAACATTGTATATTTTTGTACATCCTTTTACAAGTAAAGATGCAGCTATTAATTTTAATACGGAGTTCTTTGCTCCTCCGATATGGACTTCACCTCTTAAAGGTGTTCCGCCTTTTATATAAAACTTTTGTGCCAATTCAAGCCTCCAAAAGAAATCTTTTTCACTTTTCAAATATAATAATACAATCATAAGCGCTTGTTGTAAAGAGGGTAAACATATATATTAACACTATTGACTAATTGTATGTTATAGCATACAATATTAATATAAAACAAGTAATATATATACTATACAACTTCAGATGGTAAATGTCCTTATCTCAATGGGTATAATGCTTTGGATAACAGCATAAAGCTGCGTATTGATATGAAAATAGATAAACTTGAAGAAAGGCTTTACGGTGATTGTAAATGTATTGCACAGGACTTATTTGAATTGCGATGTAAATTCGGTTCAGGATACAGAATTTATTTTACAGAACAAGAAGATATTATTATTCTTATTTTATGCGCAGGAGATAAATCAACCCAATCAAAAGATATTAAAAGAGCTAAAGAAATAATTAAAATGATAAAGGAATAAATCATGAAAATAAAACAAGAAATTTTAGATCGTGGCATAACGCATGAACAACACATGCACAAAAATTTAAAAGACAAAGATTATCAAAAAGAATATTTGCGCTTGAATTTAGAAGAATATGCAAAAAACGGGGATTATTCTTTGTTTTTTAAATCCCTTGAAAGAGTTGTAAAAATTCGTACAACAGTAAGTCAACTTGCAAGAGATTTAAACATGAACCGTTCGAACCTTTCAAATATTTTGAAAGGAAAAGTCCAACCCGGATTTGATACAACAATGAAAATTCTACACGGGCTCGGCGCTGAAATAGATGTAAAATTCGCCTGATTTTACAAATTACCCCAACACTCTTTCATAAATTTTATCAATATTTTTCAAAAATTCGTGGGGATTAAAAACATCTTCAATATCTTTTTCGGTCAGGTATTTTAAAACTTTTTTATCGGAAGTTACATCCTTTTTGAAATTGCCGTGATTATTGAATGCATCAAGCGCATCTTTTTGAACGATTGCGTAAGCATCTTCCCTTGTTAAGCCTTTTTCAACCAGTTTCAAAAGCAATTTCTGCGAATAAACAATTCCGCCAAATTCCTCGCAATGAGAGAGCATATTATCTTTATGAACAACAATATTTCCCATAATATTATTAAATCTGTTGAGCATAAAATCAACCAGAGTCAAACTGTCAGGGAAAATAATTCTTTCTGCCGAGCTGTGTGAAATATCTCTTTCGTGCCACAATACGACATTTTCTAATGCGGCAATCGAATTTGAACGGACAACTCTTGATAATCCGCACAAATTTTCGCTCAAAACGGGGTTTTTCTTATGCGGCATAGCAGATGAACCTTTTTGCCCTTTAGAAAATCTTTCTTCAAGTTCCAAAACTTCTGTTCTTTGCAAATGGCGAATTTCCGTTGCAAACTGTTCAATTACGGCAGCAATCAGCGCAAGCGATTGCATAAAATGTGCATGGTAATCACGTGCAATAATTTGGGTCGAAATTCTGGCGGGTTTTAAACCTAAATTTTTGCAAGCAATTTGTTCGATTTCGGGCGGAATATTGCTGTATGTTCCGACAGGTCCCGAGATTTGCCCGACTCTTATTTGTTCTGTTGCCTGTTCAAAATTTTCTTTTTGTCTTTGCAAAATATCTATCCAGTTGCAAAGTTTTACACCAAAAGTCATAACTTCTGCATGAACACCATGCGAACGACCTATGCAAAGGGTTTTGCGGTGTTTGTCAGCAAGTTTCTTTAAGGTACTTATTAAAATTTCCAAATCTTTATGAATAATCTTTGCGCTGTCTTGAATTTGGAGTGCAAAAGCAGTGTCAATAACATCAGAACTTGTCATTCCGACATGAACATATCTGCCCAAATCTCCTAAACTTTCATTTACACAGGTCAAAAACGCAATGACATCATGTTTTACTTCACGCTCGATTTCGTCAATTCTTTTTACGTTGAATTTTGCTTTTTTGCGGATTTCTTTTACAACATCTTTCGGAAACCTGCCGATTTGCGCATAAGCATCACAAACCGCAAGTTCAACATTTAAATAATATTGAAACTTTGAATCAAGTTTCCAAATCTTACTTATTTCTTCTCTTGAATATCTGTCTATCATTGCGAATATATTCTATCATGAATATACAAGATTTTTTGTTAAAATTTTTGAAAGAATTTTTAAAATAAAGGCAATTTTTTCATCTCAAAATACTTTATTAATATGTAGGTTAAAGGTTAGATGTTTCTATGGGAAAAACGGTAGAAGATATTTGTAATTTGATTGCGAACAATTCGGCTCGTGAAATGAATTTTGACATCGAAAAAAATGATGCCAAAACATTATCATCGTCTGTTGCCGCAACAAACCCGTTTGAAATAGGCGGGAATTATAATCCATTGTACGATTTTGACGGGTTGTACAATCCGACCGAGCGAATAATCGTCCAAAAACTTGCAAATGCAATTGATAAAAATTCGGCATCAGAGATAAAACAATTAAAGAAAGAATACGGAAATTTGAAAGAATTTTCCGATGCAAGAAAAATCCTTAACCAAAAATGTAAAGAAGTTTGGAGCGTATATGAGCCTGTTAAAAACTTGCCCCGCAAAGCGATGAAAGCGCTCGGCATCACAAACGAACCCGAATTGGATTTTCTGCTGGATAACAGCGTAAAATATTACGAAAAAGATAATTCCGATACAACATCTTATATAATTTCATCGATTTTGAATAATAAAAATTTATCTTACACAATGGATGAAATTCACTCATACCTGAAAAATATGAACCTTAAATCAGGCTGCAAATATAATTTCAAAACGGTTCAATATTTAATCACCGCACAAAATTATGACACTCAAAAATTAAAAGACCTCGGGGTTGAAGATAAAACAATAACAGACGTTTTAAAGAGCTTATCGTTAAAAGTAAGCTTGAAATTCAAGCTGAATAAGGCGTTGAAAAACCTTAAAATTAATTCATAAATAAGTGCAAAATCTGTTTTGTTCTGCTTTAATATTATTATGATTAATTTTGAGATTTTGAGAACAAAGCCTTTAAAATTTTACAAACAGGAGGGATTCAGATTTTTTGAACCGTTCAATGCGGTTGATAGCGAAATGAAACCGCTCAAAGTTTCGATAAATCACCCGCTTGAGGCATCAAGTCCGACAATTGTTGCAAAAAGTTCTCACGATAAAGAGCGCAGCATTTATGATATTGAATTTTTGCACGGCAATACTTTAGACGGGGGAGTAATTGTTGCAAACCCCAAAAATAAAGGCATCGGAGAAGTTTTAAACCTTGCCTCAATTATTGAATTTAAAGAAAATGCGTTTAATAACATTCACGTTTTTTCATTAAAAGATGCCGTTCAGTTTTTTGCAAAATACGGATTTAACATTGTTTCAGATAATCTTGATGAGGTTTTGCATAATTTAAAAATTTTAACCAAAGCCAAAGATAATCAATTTTTAGATAAAAAGATTTCAGCGAGATTTTTAAGAAAGCATATCGACTCGGGGAATTATAAAAACGCAGCAGATATCGCAACTACAAGTAACAACCTCGTAAGCGATTATATAAGAGAGCTTGCAAGAAGCGGCAAAAGGGTTGATAAATACGATTTGTACGACAACACTTCCATGGAATTTAACACCCTTGATATGATTAGAAATAAAGATTATTTAAACGAGCTTTTGGATAAACACAAAATAAATTACAAAATATAAATTATGAAAATTGATAAGTTTAAAGTAGAGGATTGGTTTAACAAATACGAAAGCAAGGCTGTATATGATCTTGCGGATACATGCGTTGAGAGTTTATCGATTGATGAATTGTTTGATATCGCAGGCAATAAAGAAAAATGCTTAGAAGAAATTTTTCAAAAAAAGCTGAATTACGGCGATATTCACGGTTCTGCCCGATTAAAAAATGCGGTTTGTTCTTTGTATAAAGCCCAAAAGCCGCAAAATATCACAATTACCCATGGGACAATCGGTGCAAATCAACTTGTAATGCTTAGCTTGATTGAAAGAGGGGATAAAGTCGTTTCGGTTATACCGACCTATCAGCAGCATTATTCTATCCCGAAATCAATCGGGGCAGAGGTTAAATTGTATTATTTGCAAGAAAAAAATAACTGGCTGCCTGATTTGGAAGAACTGGAAAAACTCGTCGGAAATGACACAAAAATAATTTGCATGAACAACCCGAATAACCCCACGGGTTCGGTTATTCCTGATGAGATGCTGCAAAAAATCGTATCAATCGCACGCAAATCAAATTCATACATTTTGTGCGATGAAGTTTACAGAGGACTTGCACATTCGGAACCCGATTTTAACACATCGATTGCCGATATTTATGAAAAAGGAATATCGACAGGCAGTACATCAAAAGTCTTTTCTCTTGCGGGATTGCGTCTGGGGTGGGTTGCAGCACCGATTGAAGTTATAAACGAAATCAATCACCAAAGAGAGTACAACACAATCAGCGTAGGGATTTTAGACGATTATTTCGGAAGTATTGCTATAGAAAATAAAGACAGGATTATAAAAAGAAATATTTTTAAAATTTTGCAGGGTAAAGAGGTTTTAGATGATTGGCTGCAAAGCGAATCGCACGTTCATTGCGTGCTGCCAAAATGCGGAACAACAGCATTTGTCGGATATGATATGAACATTTCGTCCGTTGAACTTTGTAAAAAGCTTCAAAAAGACACGGGGGTAATGATTTTACCGGGGAAAACGATGGAGTATGACAAATATTTGCGCATAGGTTACAGCAAAAACACCGATCGCCTGAAAACCGCTCTTGATATGTTTTCGCAATGGATTAGGGATAATTTTTAACAAATGTAACAAAAATTAAAAAACAGGCAAATCAGGCTACACAAAAAACTTTATATAAATGTAAGTAGTGTGAAAGGTTTTGTGCTGAAAAATGATTGATTTCTCAACATTGTTATTCTT
>Ga0256406_1000642_pt1 | contig 62364 bp, 59 predicted proteins | sample RumenRJG_03DNA_FD_185986 | JGI IMG/M metagenome (GOLD analysis project Ga0256406, IMG submission 185986) | Bovine rumen microbial communities from Lethbridge, Alberta, Canada - RJG_03 | ecosystem: Host-associated > Mammals > Digestive system > Stomach > Rumen | place: Canada: Alberta | collected... | reverse complement strand
CTTCTATAATTATCTTCATAAACAAGATATTGATATGGTATCTTAAAGTTTTTTAAATCTTCAAAATTTACATTATAAGGTACTGCTCCTATTCTAAATCCACCAGGATAATATCTAAACATGTCTTTTATTAGACCATTATAATCACTTTCTGGATTTTTTAGGAATATCTCTGTGCCCAGACAAGTCTTTACTTTTTTACCATCTTCTTTCCTTCGTTCACCAGTAAACTTCTTATTAATTAGGTCAACAAATCTACTTTCTTTTAAAGAAACACTTAATTTTTTCATACTTTAAACCAATTTTGTGTATATTCATAATATTCTTTAATGTGATTGAGATTATTAATATTAAGTGGTAGACCAATATTACAATGATCTTCTTCATAACTCCAAACTATAAAATCTTCATATTTTAACTCTGGATATTCATATATAATATCATCTTTGAAATACCCTATATAATCCTGACCATCATATTTATCTATATTTTTACAAAACCATTCATATGCAGGATCCCCACCAATAAGACATAAATGATAATCTTCTGTATATTTATCCGCACGTAGGTAAGAATTTGAGTGATCTCCTTTAACATATGAATGAACATATTTTTCACTTTTAGGAATATATTCAAGTCGTTCACCATTCTCCTTTAGTTTTTCTGAAATACTTCTACATATTTCATTATAATCAGATTCATCATAAATTTTAAATTTATCTTCGATTTCACCTTCACATTTACTATAAGGTAAAAATTTACACATTAAACTTGTTCTATAATTATCTTCATAAACAAGATATTTATATGGTATCTTAAAGTTTTTTAAATCTTCAAAATTTTCATTTTGAAGAGGTCCTATTGAAAATTTTAAGCCAAATGTACTAAAATACATAGAAAACATGTACTCTATTAGATCATCATACTTACTTTCTGGATTTTTTAGATATATCTTTGTGTTCAGACAAGTCTTTATAACATCTTCTTTCCTTCGTTCACCAGTAAATTTCTTATCAATTGGGCCAACAAATCTACTTTCTTTTAAAGAATCACTTAATTTCTTCATATATAGTTAAATATTATATAGATATTTATGTTATTTTGTTATATTTAATTCAGATGCTTAAAAAGATTTATTAATATAAAACTGAAAGAGAAAGGTAATTACCTCTCTCTTTTTTTTTATTTATCCTTTACTAATCTTGCTGACAGTTTACTCTCTTTATTCACAACAGGGAATGGGAAACTTCCAATATTAAGTGTCCTTGAAAATATTGAATATCTGATTACATCATAATTATCTACATCAGCAGTCCAGCAATCTACCTCATGAGGAAATTGTATTCCTTCACTTTTTTCAAACACATTGATATATCCATGTGGATAAAATGTAAGAGATTTACCATTATTTGTGAATATATATTTACCATCCCTGTAATCTATTTTATAATTTTTTAGTTCTTCAACTTCTGAAACTGTTGGTAATCTCCATTCTGAACCCTTCAACATATCAGTTACTTCATCAAATGTGAATAAGTATTCACCATCATCACATAAGTCATCATCTGCCCACAAAACAGATGTTCCAATGTCAACTGGTTTCAGTTTTTGTAGATTTCCGATCAAATCTTCTTTCCTGATTTCATCAGTAAATTTCTTATTAATTAGATCAACAAATCTACTTTCTTTTAAAGACACACTTAATTTTTTCATATATAGTAATATTATTATATAGATATTTATGTTCTTTTGTTATATTTAGTTTACAAGAAAATAAGTTTAATTTAATATAGTTAATATGTTTGAAAAAGTTAATCCAACACATCCTGACAAAGTAGCAGATAGAATCGCTGGTGCTTTAGTTGACATAGCTTATGCTAATCAAGAAAATCCAAAAGTAGCCGCTGAAGTTCTGATTGGACATGGTTTGTGTACAATTATTGTTGAGTCAAGTTATGAGTTCACAAAAGAGAATGTTTTACCAGTAGTTCAACGAATTGCAGGTAAGAACACAAAACTTAAATTGATTTCTGTTCCGCAAGATCCACATCTTGCTGACAACCAAGATGGTGAAATTCGCTGTGGTGACAATGGTATCTTTAAGGGTGTGCCAATGACAAGTGAAGAAATGGAATTGAGTTCAATCGCACGGGAGATTTATAGTATGTATCCAACAGATGGGAAATATGTGATTGATGAGAAACAAAGGACATTAATTGTATGTCAAAGTTGTTGCGATAGCAAAGAACTTGGTGAGTGGTTACATTTTAAGTATCCTGATTATGAAATCACAGTAAACCCACTTGGTGATTGGACAGGCGGACTAAATGTTGATAGTGGTGCTACAAACCGTAAACTTGGATCAGATATGGGCAGTTCTGTGACAGGTGGTGGACTTTGTGGTAAGGATATTAGTAAGTCAGATGTATCTGTAAACATTTATGCTTTCCTTGAAGCACAAAGAACAGGTAAGTCTCAAGAGTTTTTCTGTGCTATTGGTGATACTGAAATTAACGGTGTACCATATTCAGAGATTGTAAAGACTGCCAAGGAGTATATTGACAATATTGGTGGATTTGAAGCATTTGCTGAATACGGTTTAATCTAAAAAAAGATATGGATTACAACAGGATTAAGTTAAAAGACAATGAAGGTAAACTGGTTGAGAAACTGTATGAGAATGATAAAATTATCAAGTGCAAGTGGACTCCAGATGGTATTGAGGTTATCGTGAATACAGATGACCACCAATATAAAGATATTACATGTAAAGAAATTATTGTTTATTAAAAAAATGGAGTGATTTTTCACTCCATTTTTGTTATATTTAGAATATGAATGATAATGTAAAAATATGGCTTATTGCAGATACACACTTTGGACTGAAGAGTGATGATCAAGATTGGCTTAATGATTATGCTGGTTATTTTGAGAACACTGTGATTCCAATGATGAAAGAAAGAGTTGGAAAGAATGATATTCTTGTTCATTGTGGAGATGTATTTGATAATAGAACAATCATTGGACTTAATACAATTTCAAGAGTTGTATCTTTGTTTGAGAAGTTTTCTGAAGTTTTCAATGATATTAGAATTGTCATTGGTAACCATGATATGTATAAGAAATCATCAAATGATGTAACATCTGTTGATGTTCTGAAACATATACCTAATGTAAAGATTTATTCAGAACCAACCGTTGAAGTCATTTCTGGAAAGACTTGTCTTTTCAATCCCTGGATCGAAGATGTTGAGAAACAGGTTGAAGTGCTTAAAGGTGTTGATGTGAATTACATATTTGGTCATCTTCAGATTGGTGGGTCAAAGTCTATTGACAGAAAAGGAAAGTGTGTTGAAATGAAAGGCGGTGTGAAGAAAAGTGATTTCAAGTCTGCCCAAGTATATGCTGGTCATATACACATAAGGCAAGATATGAAGAATGTACATTATGTTGGCAATCCATATCATAAAGATAAAAGTGATATAGATAACATAAAGGGCATCACTGTTCTTGACATTAAAACTGGAGAAACAGAGTTTATTGAGAATACGGTTTCTCCAAAATTCATATCAGAAAATATTTTTGATATATTTGAAACAACTATTGGAGAATTAAAAATCAGATGGAAAAATAATAGAGTTGAATTACATTTAAAAGGTGAAGATTCAATTAGATGTAATTTTGACGAATTCAGATCTTGTCTTAATGATTATTATAGGAGTTTTGAAACAACCTGTGATAATGAAGTAAAGATGGAGATTGGACAGCAAGATGTTGATACTGATTTAAGTCACGCAAAAAGTAATTCTGATCAGATGGATGATTATATTAAGTATTCTGATGTTAGTCCAGAAGTGGCACAAAGAGTAAAGAATAGAATTTCAAGTTATATAGAACGCATATGATAAAGTTACAAGCAGTAAATGATACCATCATTATATTAAAAGATAGTGGGGAACAAACTTCACCTATAATTATTCCTAAACAGGAATCTCAAAGTATATATGAAATCCCTGAACCATTCACAGGAGTCATTGATAGTGTTGGTGAAGAGAATGAATGGCAACCTGGTGACCATGTTGCTTTTAGTGATATGGGTCCAATATATATTAAACTTGAAGATAAGGAGTATGTTGTGGTTGTTCCACAAATGATAATTGGTAAATTTTGATTATGGATTTTGACGAGATATTTAATGAAAGTTTTGAGAAAGCAATCTTGAAAAAGAATGATGTAAAGAAAAAGATTGATGAATGTCGCAAACTTGTATCAGATAAGTTTGGTGATATTAACTTTGTTGAAGAAGGTCATAGATACTCTATTGGTGATGTTGAGTACACTCCTGTAAGTAACATCATTAAGAAGTATGAACCTTATGTTGACTGGGATCAGAAAGCTGCACAAAATGCAGTTAAGCGAGGACTGAAGAAAGAGGATGTTCAAAAAGAGTGGTTCTTGAACAACAAGAAGGCAACTATTTCAGGAACAAGAACACATGAATTTGGTGAGAGTTATACCAACTTATTATGTGGTCATCCTGAACTCATTCGCCCACAGAACAGACCTCAATACATCCCAGAGTATAATACTCTTGTTTCGACTTATCCAAAGGAAGATGCTGTTAAGAAGTTCTATGATGAACTTCCCAAGCACATCCATCCAGTTGGTGCGGAGTTTAAATTGTCAACAAAGTATATTGATGGTGCCCAGCCTATTTGTGGTACTTGTGACTTGTTGTTTTATGATAGTGAAAGAGATGGTTATATGGTATATGACTGGAAAACAAATAAGTCATTAATCAATGATTACAATAGGAAGTATGGTATAATGATGACTGGATGTATGTCAAACTATATTGATGAAGCATTTTCACATTATATGCTTCAGTTCAATATTTATCAAAGGATGCTTGAATCAGTTGGCCTGAACATTATTGACAGAGTTCTCGTATGGTTAAAGGATGATGGAACTTATGAAACATACTCAATGAGCAAGATTGATGATAAAGTAATTGACCAGATTTTAAAGAATTGATAATTAAAAGGCACTGATGTTCAGTGCCTTTTTTTTCACATAAATATTGTAAAAATAATCTGCAATATTATGAATGAAATAAGAAAAGAAGATAATGTATCCTCAACATTTAAAAAATCCCTTGATTCAATGATTGCTTATTTTGCATTTACGTGTGTTGAATATCAAAAAATTCATCCAAGTCTTGATGACTTTATAAATTTTATTGAACATAATCATCGTTATGCAAAATCAGGAAAAGATTGTGACGATATTATAAAATATGCAAAAAAAAATTGGGACAAAGAATTAAGTAAAGATATTGATGATGTTATTGATCAAGCACAAAAGCAATATGATGATGATGAAGCCGAAGATATGTATGAATGTGATGTTGTAGCACCTAATGGTGGTGCCATATTTGGTGATGTCGCAGGAATTGGACCAATTACATTTCCAGATGAATGTGACGAAAAAGGTTCTGGTGACCTACCAACTCCATCAGGAAAAGTTTATCAACAGGTTGCTCCATTTGGGCAATTCATAAAGATGAAGAAAAGAAAAACAAAAACAAAGGGAAAGAAAAAGAAGTTTAGGAAAGAAGATGAACCATGTGTTCATTCAGAAAATCCTCCAATGTATAATTATGTTGATGATTTCAGGGATTATGTTGACAGGACATATAATAATATAGATAAGAGGAGATGAACAACATAATGTCATATGATGAATATCTTCATGGTTCTTGTCACCAATGGGTTCTTGATAATTTCAGACCTGGTGATAAGATATTTGTGATGACAGATTATGATTATGATATTGCTGTTAAAGTGTGGTCGAAAAGTGATGTTTTAAAGAGAGAGACTGCAAGAAAAAACAATTTGAATTATTTAGAGGTGTTTTCAATGGATGTAAATGATGTCATAAAAAAATTCATAAATACAATATCAATATTAAAAAGTAGTTATGAATAAAAATATTTATATGAGTAAGGGTTATTACCCTATTTCTTTAATAACTGAGAGTAAAAAGGCAAAGGACATTCAGGTTGTCTTTTTGTCATCCAGGGCAGAGAAGACTACAAAGAGTTCCAATTCAATGTTTTTCTTTGAGGATGCAGCAAAGAAGGCAGGATTGAAAATGATTGTTATTGATCCTTCTTCTTCAAACATTTCAAAGGGTGCAAATGGAAATTTCACTGTTGTTGAGAATGGATCTTCAAAAAAGACTTATATTCTCAATCCCAACAACACGATTATCGTTCCTCGTCGCACTGTGTTGAAAAATATTGAATCAAGGGATTTCCTTTCTGATTTACAAAAGTATGACTTCTTCACATTGAATACACTTGAAGCGATTGATAACTGTGAGGATAAGTTCATTACTTATAAGAAGTTATCTGCCGCAAATGTCCCAACTCCAAAAACTGCTGTTGTTACACATTCATCAATGAGTAAACTTGATGACAAGGTAAAATCTGTTGGTGGAAGTTTTCCACTTATTGTGAAGATTACAAAAGGTACACAAGGTATTGGTGTTGCTCAAATTGACTCAATGATTTCTTTGAAATCAGTTCTTCAAGCAATATTTGCTTTGGTACCAAAGGCTGATATTCTTCTTCAAGAGAAGATTGACTCTGACTTTGACTTGAGGATCCATGTTCTTTACAAAGGTTTTGAAAGAATGACTCCTGGTATTGAGAACTATGAAGTGATTGGATGTATGCAGAGAAACCAGTTGGAAGGTGATTTCAGGTCAAACTACTCACTTGGTTCAACCGCAGAGAAAGGTCATCTGACCAAAGAGCAAGAAGATATTGCAAAGAAGGCCGCCAGGGCAACTGGTTGTCGCTGGGCAGGTGTTGACCTCATTACGGACAGCAGGACAAAGCAATCTTATGTAATTGAAGTAAACTCTTCACCAGGTACAAAAGGGATCACTACAGCGGCTGGAGATGATGTTGTAGGGACTCTTATGGATATGTTCAAAGACTTCAAATATACAAAATATGATTCTGAGCAAATTGGTAAGTATGAAACAGTAAGTTTGAAAAACTTTGGAGATGGTGTTGACACTGTTATGAAGTTTGATGACAATAAATCATTCACTGAACTTGAATGTAGTTCAGTCAATGCTAACGACGACGATGTTACTTTCGTTTTCAATGGTGTTACATATAAGGAAGAACTTTCTGGCTTAAGAAAAGGTGATCCAATGATTGAGTTGAATATTAAGTTCAATGGTACTGTTTACAAGAATGAACTTGTTGTTTTAAAGACTGTCAATGATAATATCAATAGTAATATTGCTGTTGGTGGTAGCAAGTTTATGCACAGGATTTCTGATAAGGCAGTAATTGTTGATGATTCATTTATCTTAACTGACAATACAACTAATTTTATAGTACCTAAAGAGAATGTAAATGAAAGTATGATGCTTAATGAGAGTGTAAGTTATCAATTAAATGATTGTGATGTCAAGGTTGGTGGACTTAAAACTCTTTTCACAAGATTTATGAATGGTGGAAATAACCACTATTCAGCAGATAAATGGGTTATGGAGTCATTGAATCCAAACAATCCAGATGCAAGGGATAGTTGGACTTTGAGTTATAATGGTCAAGTTGTTCTTGAATGTAATGAGAACTATGCTTATTTTAAGAATGAAATTCTTCCATTTAGTTCTGCTTGTAAAGTTGCTGGTATTGTTGAAGCATTTTATGGTCATGAAGTTGACCTTATAACATATATAACAGAATAATAATAAACTATTAGATATGAAATTATTAAAATTTAATGAGTACACTGCTTTAAATGAAGCATTTCAAAGTAGTAAGTTGAGATCAATCATTCAACAACACGGCTTGCCAAAATCTAATTATGATAAAGAAATTTTATATGATTTGAAGGATTCTGAAATTGTTGGAGCAATTCCAGCAAATAAATGGGAAGAAGTTTTTAATGATATTCACGATTGTTTTAGAATTGAATTAGAAGATGGATATTATTTAGTTATAAATAATCTTGATATTTTAAGAAATTTGAAAGATGATAAGTGGGATATTAGTCATAAACTTCATAATACTTTTAAGGATAGAAGAGATAAAAGGCATCCAGATAATCAATGGAATGATATTCCTAAATCTCAAAGAGATGAACATCGAAGTGAGATTGGCAAGAAGTTCGTCAACGCAAAGGAAAAAGTTCAACATAAAAAGAATGCTGAAATAATATCACAACAAATTGGAGATATTGATGGTTTTGTTGATACAATTACTGATATAGTTGATAAGTATATTGATGGATTTGTGTTTGAACCTGGTATGGAATCAGATGGTTTTGAAGAGGAGGATTTTACATTTAATGGTATTAAATTTAGTCTTTCTGGTGATTTTAGTGTTAGTTCAAGTGATTATGATTCATATGGAGCAACATATTATAATGTAACACTAACACCTGAAAAATATGAAATTTGGGTTGAAGAATTGAGTGATGGTACTTTAATTGAAGATTCATTTGATATTTCAGAACTTACTGGTAATGCTAATATAGATAAACTTTATGATGCTGTTGAATTAAATGATATTGAAGGACCAATTCATGATTATTATCTCCATTATGGTGTGAATCCGGAAGACTTTTAATTAAACACATAAATAGTAACATGGGATGTAATTGTAATAATAACGGTATTCCATTGTCTTTAAAGAAAAGGATAAGAAGGGAAACCAAGAAGAAAATTGCTGAAGTCAAAAAGATTTGGCGGGAAAGTTCAAGCAATGGCAAGATAACATCCGGTAAAGATGAATTAGGATTTAAGAAAACAGAATAAGGTTATGAAGATAAAAAAATTTAATGAATATATGGAGATGAGGAGATCAACAGTTGAGAGCTTCACTCCTAATACAGATAACCAGTCAGAACCTGTTGAATCCCAATCCACTTATGTAAAGCACACTCACGATGGAAAGCAAATTTCTGGTTTTAAGGAAGTTGTTGAAATTGTAGGTCTTGGTAAAATGAAAGCAAAACTGGATACTGGGAACACTGCATATAGTGCCATCATTTGTCAGAATTTTAAAGAACAGGATGGAAAGGTGACATTTGAGTTTAATGGTGAGGATAGGACTTATGATGTGGTAAAGCATATCAGAATCTGGCATCATGGTAAATCAACAGAGCGACCAGTAATCAGAGTTGACATCAAGTTCAATGGAAAACTATACAAGGATGAACTTGTTGACTTGAAGATTTCTGATCTTACTGGAACAAAGAATTACAGAACAAGGATGCTAATCTGCAAGAACTTTATGGAAAGGGCAAACATTGTGATTGATCCAAGTAAGGAGTTTAAACTCACAGATAAGAATGACCTTCCAAAGAAAACCAAGAAGAAAAAGACTTCTGAAAAGAAATGAAAGAAAAGGAGGATGTGAAAATATCCTCCTTTTTATATTATGGCCCATTTGTTTATTATAAGAATATAGAGAATATTTAGGAAATATTATAAACTATTAACTATGAACAAGTTAACCATTTAATAATAAATAGTAGTTAATAAGTAAGTTTATAACTATGTTATGAATAGAAGATAATGAAGAGTTTTTTTTTGTTATATTTAAGTAAACAATATTTTTTAGTTATGGCAAAAGGTGGTGAATTTAGTTTTTCGGATTTGAATAAAGAAATGTCAAAGAACTCCAAGTGGGGTGGTTTGATGTCAGATGGTGCTGGAGTTAGTGAGATAACTGATTACATCCCTGTTGGAAATTATATGTGTAATGCTTGTATTACAGGTAGTATTTTTGGGGGTATTCCAAATAATAGAATTACAACTTTGAGTGGTGTTTCTGGTGTTGGTAAAACCTATATGTTGTTGAATATTGCCAGAGAAGCAATCAATAAGGGTTATTATGTTATTTGGTATGATTCAGAAAATGCTATTGAATTATCAATGTTGAAACAATTTGGAGTTAATCCAAATAGTTTCAGATATGAACCAGCAACCAGTATTGAACAATTTAGAACATCAATAACACAAGTTATTGATATGTTGATAGAAAAGAAGGAAAGTGGAATGTCTATTCCTAATGTGTTATTTGTTTTGGACTCTTTGGGAGGATTGCCTACAGAAAAGGAAATTGATGATGCCAAATCAGGAAGTGATAAGGCTGATATGACCAAGGCAAAAAAGATTAGGTCTATATTTAGAATTGTTTCAATGAAGATGGGAGTTATAGGTGCTACTATGGTTTTATCAAACCATGTGTATGAAAATACAAATTCCTATATACCCACTTCTGTTCAGTCTGGTGGTTGTTTGGTTCCAGGTTCTAAAGTTGTTATGTCAGATGGTTCCTTAAAGAATATTGAGGATATTGTAGTTGGAGATAATGTAAAAACTATTGCTGGAAACAAAGATGTTATCAACACTATGGAGTTTGAAAAGGAAACTTTAACAATTGAATTTGAGGATGGAACAGAATTGGAGTGTTCTAAAGACCATAGATTTTTTATTGGTGATAGTATTGAAGAAATCCTTGATGAATCAAAGTGGATTAATGCTTCTGATTTGGTTGTTGGTGGAGAAGTTAAAAAACTATAAATGTTCAAAATACAATATTGGAAGAAAAGTTCAATAAGAAATATGTAATTTCAGATGGTTATCTTAAAATAGGTGAAGAAATTATAATTTTTGAATATGATGATGCTTATTGGCATGATATAAAATATGATGAAATTAGAGATGAAACTATATTTTTAGTCAGAAATGATATAATAGGAGTTATAAGAATTGGTGAAAACTATTTTAAAAATAATAACATTGATAAGATAATAAAAGATATTAAGTATGCTATTAAAGACATTAAAAGTAAAAAGTATAAAAGAAAACTCTTGTACTAAAGTTAATGATTTAACTGTTGCTGATGTTCAGCATTATATTACAGAGAATGGAGTTATAAATCATAATTGTGGTATGGTTTATGGTGCAAGTATCATTCTTAATTTGTCAAAGGCAAAATTAAAAGAGGGTAGTAACAATACTCAGACTGGTATTATAGTAACAGCAAAACCAGAGAAGAACCGTTTTTGTGTACCACATACTGTAAAATTTTACATCAGTTATGTTAATGGTATGAACCCATATGTAGGGTTGGAAGAATATATTTCATTTGAAAGATGTGGTATTCAAAGAGGTAAGTTTATTACAGAGAAAGATTATTTGAAGGATCCAAAACCAGAATATATCAAATGTGAAGCAAATGGCTTGGTTCAATATTTTGTTCCAAGTGAAACTTCAAGAAACTATTGTCTTGATGATGGTACTACAGTTCCATTGAAGAAGTTGTTCACAAAAGGTGTGTTCACAAAGGACAGATTGGAAAGACTTGACAAGTACATTCAGTCAGAGTTCAAATATGCTGATTGCACAAATCCTGAAGATATATTTGAAGATGAGAATGAACCTGATGAGGATGTTACTCCTGATGAAATGATTAAAGGTCAATTGGATTAAGATAAAGGTCTGGATAATTCCAGACCTTTTTTGATGTTCATAAATACATAATAACAAATATATTGATTATGATATTAAAGTTTGATGATTATATTCAATTGAATGAAACTGTAGCGAATGTTTCATTTCAAGAATTAAAGAAAACATTAGAACCATTAGGATATGAAATTTCAAGATCAAAAGGTGATGATGGATTTAAAATAGTAACACCAGACTCAAAAAATACTGTTTATGGACATTTGAAGCATGGCAACTCAAAAGATGAAAATAGAAAAATTGACCCAAATACTTTGGATTTGGTTAGACAATATATGATTGATGCTTTTAAAGAAACAGGTAATTTGACACCAATTAAATCTATTGATTGGAAACATTGGTCACTTACAAATCCTTTAGATAGAGAATTAAGAGATTATAATCCGGAAACTGGTGAGAAAATTGAGAAAGAAAAGGAAAAGACATTTGCTGAAAAAATGGCACATGCCAGACTTAATAAATCAATCAGTAATGCAAATGAAAAGTTTAAAGATGCTGCTCTTTGGAAGATTGACTACAAGGATGAAAATTCGGCATTTATTATGATGATCACAGACAAGTATGGTAATTCAATTTATAATACGTGTAGATCAGAAGAAGATAGACGACCTTTGCACAAGGAGTGGTTCACAAGCACAAATTATGAAGAAAAGGAAGATGGATATTACTTTGGAAAGGATGATATGAGGAGTTTCAAGACAAAATTCTATAAGGTTGAACTTGATGGAAGTTTGAGAAAGAAATATAGTTATATAAAAGAGTCTTTAGATGTAAAAAAATTTGATGAAATATTTTGATTTTTCAAATATTTTCACTATTTTTGTACTGTAAATAAAAGACTAAAATTATGACACATTCAGTTATTAAACAATATGTGACTTTCTTTGATGGTCCATATTATGAGAACTTTGAAAAACTTTATAAAGGTGTGATTGTTGTTGTTGACAATGATCAGGCAGATTCAAAGTTTATGCACTTTGCACTTCGCACCAAGAAAAAGAAAGATGTCATTTATAAGACAAGGAAGGAAGAACTTACAAAAATCATTTTTGATGATGAGGATTTGGGTATTTTGTGTGATTTTGCAAAGGATGATAATAACAATTCAAAAAAATTTATTGAGTTTGATAAAGACACTTATTATGAGTTGAAGGAGTTTCTTCCAGACTTTATGAAAGAATGTGGGTGTGTTTTTGAGGTTAAACCTCGTGAAACAGGAATTGAATTGATATTTTAGGAAAGCTAAATATATATGTTAAAAGAAGTGAGTTATCTCACTTCTTTTTTTTTTCATAAATAACTATATAATTAATTTTTATATATATGATTAAAACATTTGAAAGTTTTATTTTAGATGGTAATGGTAATGAGTTTAAGTCCATTGACTATTTGAGTTCATTTGGTAGGATTGATGAATCCAATTCTTATTACGATTCGATTTCTTCTGTTATTGGTAAAACAATGACATATAGTAGGAGACATTATAAGATTCAATCAAGCAAGTTGAATGAATCTGTTAAGAGAGCACAAGACAAAGACATCACATTTACTGATAGGGAAAAGGTTGGTGCTTCTATGATTTTTGTGGAAATGTATAACAGGTTCTTAAATGAAGCAAATGAAGAAATCGCAATTTATGACGCAATCATAAATGGTGAGATTGACATTCTTGATGAAGGTTTTTTAAACAAGGCATTTGACTGGGGTAGAAAGAAGGTAGAAGATACTAAGAGCAAATTGTCTAAAATGGTTAAAAAGACTCAACAGAAGGCTTCAGATTTTGTATCAAATGCAAAAGAAGTTGCAACATCTGGTATTGAAAAGGTAAAGACAACAAAAGATGAAATTGTTGATGCTGCCAAGAAGTTGAAAACAGAATTGACTGATAAGGTAAAGGCATTTTATAAGTTCCTTGTTGATCTTGTTAAAGATTCAGTAAATTCAGTAAAGGATTTTATAAATAAATTGATTGATGCATTTAGTTCAATTGGTGATAACTTTGTTGAAGTTGCAAAGAAACTTGGTGTCTTTGATCTTGATAAAGGTGAGAAGAAATTGTCTGTTTCATATCCAAAGGGTACTGAATTAAAATTTGGATCTGAAGAAGAAGAGAATATGTATAATCACATTTATGAAACAACTACATTTATTCTTGAAAAGGATAAGGATTCTGCACGGAAACTTATGGAAGAAGGATTTGTTGATGGCATTAAATCATTGATGAATAATAAATGGATTGTTTGGGCAAAGAGTATGGTATCAAGTGTTAAAACAAGTACTTGGAAAACAATTTTCTATTCACTTGCATCTTCTGTAGTTGTAAACTTACTTCCAAAACTTTTAGGTCTTTTCTTGGGTGCTGGTTGCCCTATTATTCCATTTGTAATGGCATTAATCTCATTGGGACTTAACTTGTGGGGATTCTTTAAGTTAATAAAACAAAGAAATGCTCAAAGGAAACCTGGTGAAGCATTTTTTAATAAAAAGACAACATTCTTCTTTGGTCTATCATTATTGTCAATGGCATTGAGTGTAAATGCAATTATACAAACGTTTGGACCTGCACTTGGTGAACTTTGTAGAATGTTGGGTATTGTTGATAGTACTGATGGTTTTAGTGGATTGATTGCTGGATGGGCAAGAAGTCTTGATCCAAGGACTGCTCTTCGTGGAGAATCTTATCAATATGATACTGGAAAAACAAAAACAGTACCAGAAACCACAGTTAAGGGAACACAGGTTGATATGGATGTTGCAACCAAATTTGGTAGGCATGATGCATCGCAAGTGTTGAAAGCAAGAGCAATGACTGGTAATGAACTTGGTATTGGCGTTAATGATAAAATCTTACCAAATATTGGTAAATATGGTTCTTATGGCTTCATTGATGGTATTGTTGATGAAGGTAACTACAAGAAAGAACTTATTAAGAATCTTATTAAGATAGGTGAAACACCAGCACATGCCAAGGAATTGGCTAATCATGTATTCTTGAAACAAATTACTGATATTACACAGCATGCTGAAAAAATAATGGCTTGGGCAAGAGGTGCATTGGTACCACTTACATCTAAAATGCCATTTGTTACTACATTTATTCCTTTCTTGAATAAGGACAAATGGGGTGACTTTAAGATGAGATTTGCATCTGCAACAAGAGGTTATCCTGCATATGTTGTTGCGAAATCAGATATGGTTGACAGAAAAGAGGCAGAAAAACTTGGTGGCGGGACAGCAGTTGACAATCTCCTTAAAATGCATGATGAATCATTCAACACTGCAAAAGACATCATTAAAAAAGAAAATACTGATGAAGATGTTAAAGTTAAAGATCCTGAATTTATTGTTGTTTATGTGAATACAGGTAAGGATACTAAAAAAGAAGAAGATAAGTCAAAGGCAAAAGATAAGAAAGATACAAGTGGAGAGGTTGTTCCAGGTATTATTATTGACCCATTAACATTAATGTGTGCAGATGTTTGTGAGTTCAATAAAAGGAGAAGAAAGCAGCCGTATTTCTTGAAAGGTGTATTCTCTAAATTGTCATTCAGACCTGTAAAGGATAATGATAATGATACTAAAGAGTATATTAGAACAAAATTGTTTGGTGACACTCTTTCAACTTCATTGAGACAATGTGTTATGTATGGTGCTGGTAGAAAATACATTGAAATTGTAGGAGAAGATAACGACGACGACAAGAAGAAAAATGAGAAACTCGTTGCACGAGTAAGAGAAAAAGAATTTGGAACAGAGAATAAGATTGATGCAGATAAGAATAATATTGACCTTGGTGAACTTTCACCAAATGAAGCAGTTAAATGCTTAAATACTTTCTTTGAGAAAAATTCAACAAAAGAATGTTATGATTATCTTGATGGTAAGTATGCAACAAAATTTTCTGTTAAGACTAATAAGAAAGGCAACCTTGTAAAGCGTGTATTAAAGGATGGATCATCAATTGAAAATGTAAGATATTACAGACTTTCAAAAGAAGAAGTTAAGAAGATCGAGGATGCTTATCAAGATAGACTTAAAGAGTATGAAGAGTACAAGAAATTATCAAAGAAAGAAAAATCTGAAAAGAAACTTGAATACAAGAAAAAACTGGAAGAGTATAAGGCCAACAAGAACAAATTAGATCCAGAAACAAAGAAACATTACAAACGACCTATTAATCCTACAGTTAGACCATCTAAACCAAAATTTGAAGAGGATGCTGATGGAAATAAGTACAAGAAAGCAACTAAAGCAATTATTGCAAAGACTGATAAGAAGGATTTGATTGATTATGTTGACTTGAAGATTGTTCCATTACTTAAAGATAAAGATAGTGAAGTTTATAAAAAACTTAATGATGACAAGATTATCAAGAAGATTTTGTATAAGGATGGTGAACTCAATATGGATGCAATAATGGTGCTTAAACCATTCTTATTTAGACCTGAAAAGACATTCTCTGAAAATGATGAATATGAATTGAAGAAACGTTTAAATGGTGAAGGCATTGAAGGTCAAAGATTAAGTAAGAACAAGCATCTTAGAAAGTTCTTAAATTTGTTTAAGGATGAGGAACAAGAACATGACACATTCAAGAAGATTGTTGAAATTATCTGGGATGAACTTGGTGGTGAAAAGAGAGGTAAGTTTGGATACCTTGTTGATAACCACACAACAAATGGTAAAGTAAATGATAGTTTTGAATATGATGGTGAGTATGGATACATCTTTGAAAGTTATGAGTTAGACGAAGATGATTATTATGATGACTCTTGTGAAGAAGAATATGATGAAATTATTCTTGAAATGAGAGAGCAAGAAAAAATTAAGAAGAAGAAATATCCTGTTATTCCTTGCTTTGAAGATTTCATAAAAGGACTTTAATTAAATATTAGTATAAAATTATAAAAGATGGGGACAAAATCTCCATCTTTTTTGTTATTTTTAGTTTGATGATTAAGTTAGATAAAGATAAGATACAGGTAAGATACATTACAGGGATTGATAAAACTCTCCCAAACTATCCAACACCACTTGATGTGTTATATGAAAGCTGTGTTGAGAGTGTTGATGGTAATCTGTTTTCATCAGCAAAGATGGAAAATAGGTATGGTATTGATGAAGATGGTGTCAATAAAATTACTGATATTCTTGTTGATTTGGGATATATAAAAAAGAACAATAATAGATTTAAAATTATTAAGACACCATGGGATTAAAGACTTCTATTGAACAAGAGAAACTTGTTTTTGCTCATGCTCTAAAACGACCACAATACTTATTAAGTATGGGTGGTGACTTCTTCTCAAATCCTGATATTCAATACTTGGCAAATACTGCCAAACAGTTTTATAAGGAGTACAAGGAAACACCATCTTGTGAGCAAATGAAAGCAAGCATTAAAGGTGACAAGAAAGAGATCGAACCAGAGATTGTTGATACAATCTATAATGTTGAACTTAATGCTTATGATTCTGAATGGCTCTCACAATTGACTGAAGGTTGGATCAAGTTCAGGACATTGAATCATAACTTGTTCACCGCGGCGACGATGCTTAAAACAACAGACATCACTTTGGAAAATGTTGAGAGTATTGTTGAAAAGTGTGCTTCTATTGTTGGTGATACAAATTTAGTTTCATTTGATAATGATTTGGGTGATGACTTCTTTGATATTGATTGTCATAAGAATATCAAAGAAAACAAAATACCATCACCTTGGGATTATTGGAACAAGGTGTCACATGGTGGTCTTGATCACAAGACTCTTACTTGTTATATTGGTGGTACCAATGTTGGTAAGTCAATTGTGTTATGTAATGATGCAGCATATTATGTGAAGTCAGGAAAGAATGTTTTGTTTATCACTTGTGAGATGGCTAAAGAAAAGGTGATTCGAAGAATTTCAGCAAATCTTTTTGATATGAAACTTGAAGATTATGATGTTCTTGTTGAGAACCCACAGAATGTGAAAAAGAAACTCAAAAACTTCTGTAATATGAATATGTTCCCACCAGGTAAACTTCGTATCAAGGAAATGCCAACTGGTCAAGGTACAGTTCTTGATGTTGAAAGATATATTAAGGATGTTGAAGATAAGTTGAAATATAAGGTTGATGTTGTTGTTATTGACTATATTAATATTATGTCAAACTACCGTCAACCAAACTCTGAAAACACATATCTTAAAATCAAGACACTCGCTGAAGATTTAAGAGGTTTGGCTGTTAAGTATGATGTACTTATGATTACAGCATCTCAAATTGGCAGAAGTGCTTTGGATAGTTCAGATATTAATCTTACTAACATTTCCGAATCAATGGGTTTGACTCACACTGTTGATAATTGTATTGGTATTATTCAAACGGAAGAAATGCGAATTGGTGACATCAATGAAGATGGCGTTGCGGTTCCATATTACTGGATGAAGATTCTTAAAATCCGTGAAGGTGAAGGTAAAAACACCAAGTTCAAGGTTGAAATCAATTACAGCAAGATGAAACTCATTGAAAAAACAGATGTGATTGATACAAATAGTCAATTTTTATAATATAGTTTATGGCAATAATAAAATTAGGTAATGTTCAAAAAGAAGTACCAAACAGATTGTTTACTTCTGTAAGAACCGATAACATTGATCCTGGATATTTTTATACAGAGTTATTTGGTTCATTCCCTGTTTATAGATGTGAATACATAGTTCATCGAGAAGATGAGGAAGATGAGGATGATGAAGATAATACAATTTATGCTACAATCTTTAATGATTTAATGGAGAGCGGAAACTTCACACCAATCTATTATGTGTATGGAAACAAGAGAAAAGAGAAGTCAGATGGCAAGAATAGTTTATATGCTAATGAGTTCTTTGTTGTATCCAATACTGGTGACCCAATTGCAATTAATTATTCGTATGGAGATTTCACGATTTTATCTCATCTTGGTACACAGATTATTGAAGAAACAATTAATAAGTACCTCAAGAAATACACACAAGAAAGTAATAGAGTAAAATGTCACATAATTGTAAAAGATAATGACCTCTATCTGGATGAGTTTAAAATTAAAGTAGAAGGAGATCTTGACTTTGATATGTATAATGAAGGGTTTGAAGATATACACAACAAGATTGTTAAGTCACTAAAAGAGGATGAAAATGGTTTGTATATGCTGTATGGTGCAGCTGGTACTGGCAAGACAACTTACATCAGATATTTGATCAAAGAATGTGCTACAAGAAAGATGAAGTTTGTGTATGTACCAAGTAACCTGTTTGGTGATTTCACAAATCCAAATATTCTATCATTCTTATTGAATAATAAAGGATGTGTGTTCATTATTGAAGATAGTGAGAACTTGGTTACTACAGAGGATGGTGTTAGAAGTACTGCAATTTCAGACTTATTGAATATGACAGATGGTTTGTTATCTGATGCAATGAATATCAAGATTATTTGTACATTCAATACTGATACCAAAAAAATTGATGAAGCATTGTTAAGACCAGGTAGGTGTAAATGTAAATACAAGTTTGAATTGCTTGACAAAGATCGTGCGAATGTCGTCGCCGCAAAATTAGGTCTAAAAGAAGTTGATAAAGACATCTCGTTGGCAGAGTTGTTTAACCCAGATCAAATCTTCTCGGAAACCAAGAAAAAGAAAATGGGTTTTAAATGTTAGATAATGCAAAGAAGTGAAATATACCTAAATCATAGATTTTCGTAGAATTTCATATACGGTTTTAATTTTTAATAAATATAGGAGTTGGATTGATTTCCAACTCCTTTTTTCATATTTGTTATTTTTAATTTATAATGAAAGTACCTTGTTTAGTAAAGTGGATTGGTAGTAAGAGGTTGCAGAGTGAACAAATCATTCAGTATTTTCCTTCTTTTATAGACACATATTTTGAACCATTTTGTGGTGGATGTTCTGTTTTGTTTCAGTTGCTCAACTCAAAAGATCATTTTGTGAATAGATGCATTTGTTCAGATATTAATGGTGATTTGATTGACTTGTGGAATACTGTAAAGAGAGATCCAGAAGGATTGTATAGTGAGTATGAAAGAATGTGGACAGAAATGAATTCAATTTCTGAAAGACAGGATAAGAAGAAATATTTTGAAATGATAAGGGATGAGTTTAATCAAACAAGAAGTCCTTATTGTTTTTTCTTTTTAATGAGGACTTGTACAAATGGTATTCCAAGATACAATAAGTATGGTAATTTCAACAATACATTTCATATAACCAGAAATGGAATAAAACCAAAATACCTGAAACATATCATTGATGACTGGAGTGAGTTACTTAACAAGCATAATGTGGTTTTCAAGAGATGTGATTATAGAGTAATTTTGCAGGAAATTGAACCAGATGATTTCATTTATTTTGACCCACCTTATGCGATGACAAGAAGCACAGGTAAATATTTTGGTAACATTGATTATAATGACTTGATTGACAGATTAAGACTACTGGCAGCTACTGGAACTCATTTTGCTTTGAGTTTTGATTCTAAAGATGAAAATTTAATGATTCCAGGTGATTGTTATGACAATCATATTGATGTAATTGCCTATAATGGTGGTTATAGAAAGACAAAATTGAAAATGACAAATAAGGATTCTTATGAGAATTTGTATATCAAACAAAATGGTTTTTAAAAAACCATAAATAAAATATATTACAAAAAATATAATATAAAAAATTATGATTAAGAATTTTAAAGATTTTGATGCGAAGGCTTACCTTAAATCAAGAGCGTTGAAAGAGGCGATTGATATGGAAGATGAAAACATTGAATATAGAGAGATCACTGAAAGTGACGTAATCACAGGTGAACCTGTTTACAGTAATAAATTTCTTACTAAAATTTCAAGAATTATTTTGAAGAAAATTCGATCAGCGGGTATTGGTGATTTTGCTGTATATCATGACATTGTTTATCTTAATGGTATGCCAGGTGTTTGGATTTCTGGACTTGATAATGACAAAATAAATATTGTTTTTTGTCGTAATGTGAATGTAAAAATTTTAGCATTCTTTAATGAATTTGACATTAATCAGAAGAATAAGGCAGTTAAAACATATTCAACAAACAAGCTTGGTTATGTTGATATGCTTAAAGAAATGCTTGCAGAATTAGATGATTCAAGAGATATTAGTGAATCTGTTGAAATGATTAATGAGGCAGGTGCTTATCGTGCTGGATATAGTGATACAAATGTTGAAAATTTTCAAATGTTAAATAAGTATCAAAAAATTAAATTATATCAATTGGTTATAGATGAGAAAAAATCTGATGCTATTAAAACGTGGTATAATTATGTAAAAGGTGGTAATTCAGAAGTTATGGATATTATGAAAACATATCTTGCTGGTAAAGCACTCAGTCCAGGTATTGGTCAATCTAAATATATTGTTAGTATCGCTTATGATGTTGTAAATAACACATATCCAGAAGATCCTGTACTTGCGAAATTGAATATTGAGTTTAAGAGTATGGGTCTTAAAAAATCTTCACCAGCAATTTCAACTGTAGAAGGTACAGTATATGAAGCAACTGAAACCGAATCAGACAGTGCAGCTATGCTTAAAAGAATTGAAGACGAAAAACTTAAAGCAATTAAGGAGGATACTATTAATTATGAAGAAACATTGGAAGATTTGAGGGCAATGACTGAAGCAATGTGTCACTATGTTAAGCAAAATGGTGATATTGATCGTGATGACCAATCAGTTTTGGTTAAGAGAGGATTATTATTAACAGGTAAAGGTGGTATTGGTAAGTCATATACTGTAGAAAAAGTACTTGGCGAAAACAATATGGTTAAAAACCGTGATTTTGTAAGCGTAGGTTCTGGTTCAACTACTGCTGAATCTATTTATTTAAATCTTTATAATTATAATGGAAAATTGATTATCTTTGATGATTCTGCAAATTTGTTTAGTACTGATAAAAAGGTTGCTATATGGAAGGCCGCTCTTCAAAGTGATGGTACACCGTCTCATGTGGCATTTCCACTTGATGCAAGGGGAGATACTTCAAATTTGTACAAAATGGGTAGACTTGAGGATGATCCTCAAAAGAGATATTTCGAAGAAATGGGCAGGAAGTCAATTGAAGAAAAGACTGAATTTAAGAATAAGATGTATAAAAAATTAAGAGCAGAGATGGGTGCTGACTATGATAGGTCTGTTGCTGATTCAGAGATTGAACAAAAGTGGAAAGAAATTGAGGACAACACAACTCCAAAGATTCCAGACCAATTCATATTCAATGGAGTTATTATTGTAATTGGTAATTCTACTCGTGAGCAATTGAAGAATGAAACAGGTGCAAGTCACTGGAGTGCTATTGTTGACCGTTTCGAATCTTATGATCTTAATCCAAGGTATGAATCAATTTGGGAGGTAATTAAAAAACAAATTAATGCTGAATTTGAAGATCCAAAAATTGATGAAGATAATAAATTAATGCCATCAGATTATGCAAAAGAATTTATAGATGAAGTTGACCGCTTGTTTGTTGAAGAACCAAGTTGTCGAGTAATTACTTGGCGTTTGGTTCTTGCATTTGCTAAAAGATTAAGAGGTGTGCCTGGTCGTAGACGTTGGAAGGAGAGACTCAAACAGGATATGAATATAAATAAATAATATAGATATTAATTATGACACTTGAACAATTATTATGTCCAGCCGTTTTTGAATGGCATCAATCATTTAAAAGTAGATTGAATGAGAGTAATATCCAAATGACGGCGGAACAAATTGAAAATGAATTTGATAAATGGCTCATTGAAAATGAAGATAAAGTTAATGAGTCTGTAAAGGAGAATAGAAAGAAGTTTAATGAATCATTACAGGAATCCATTAAAGAATATAAGAAACTGAATGAAGGTGAAGATGAAGGTGAAGATGAAAATGTTTTTGCTGATTTTTGGGATAAGGTTGATGATTCTGACATTCAAAAAGATGAACCACTTTCTATTGAAGATACTGAAAAGGATAGTAGTACTACTAAACTAAAGACGTCAATTGTTGCACCAATTAAATTAAGTAGTTCAACAAAGGCACCTGCTGATCGTAATGTATTTGTTGCTATTAATAACCTTGTAAAATATTTGGTTGAAAGAGGAATAAATAAGGATGAAAATTCAGATTTCTTTAGTAGATTTGATGTATCTGAAGTTGAAAATATGACTGCATTGTTTGCATTTGCAGATATTCCTAATGCTGATTTAAGTTCTTGGAATACAGAAAATGTAAAACATATGGAAGGTATGTTTTATAAATCAACATTTAACAATGACAGTATTTGTAAATGGAATGTAAGCAATTGTGCTGATTTTAAGAATATGTTCTCATATTCCAAATTTAGTCAATCATTGAAAGCATGGACACCTAAATTTATTAAGATTACAGAAAGGGATCCATCAACTGGAGAATTGGTTGAAAGGGATGTTAGAGCACCACTTCCTTTGGTTGGTGCTACTAAAGATGAAACCCTTGAATATCAAAAAAGATATTGGAATGATATTTTTGATGAAATTCAAGAAGAAGAAAAATCAAAAGTAAAAGAAGGTATGAGATATGTATTAGATTATGATACTTTCATTAATGAAGGTAAAATTGGTGACTTTGTTAAAAAAGGATTTAATAAAGTTAAGGAAGCATTTAAAACAATTGCATTGAAACTTAAAAATGTTGTTGCAGTATTTAATGAAAAGGGTGAAATGTATCCAGCAGTAAGTGCATATACAACAATCAATACAATTGCAAGTGGTGCTGTAAAGGGTGTTAATGTATTTACAGGGGTAAAAAATGAATATATTAATGATAATGTTCAAGAAAAACCAAGTATTGTGGAGAGTGCAGAATACTATGGTATCATTGATAAAGATAGTATTGAGTATAGAAACTATCAAACATTCAAGAGTATGGTCAATGAACATTATGAAAAATATGGAAATACTGGTGCATTGATGTTGAATGAAGGAGATTATAAACGTATTGGTCTTAATGCAGAAGATGGTGGATTGATAGGGGGTGAAGATATTAATTCAAAGCAATTAACTGTACTTATTGAGGATGTTATAAATAATGCTCCAGCATATACTGAGGATGGTAAAGGTGGTGGTGCACTTTTAATTTGGGGTGCTCCAGGTATTGGTAAAACAACTATTCCAAAATCAATTATTAGAACTTGGAATAATGAACATATTGGTGATGAAAAGGCAATTATCGTTGTTGAATGTGGTGACCTTACTGCTGATGGATTTACAATTCCTATTCCTATTGAAAAAGAAATTTCTAAATATCTTGATGAGCAACCTAAAGTTCGTGATATTATTCTTAAAAACAAAGACAAAAAATTTGTAAGTGGAGAAAAACTTAATTCATTAAAATTAAGAGCAATCCGTGTAACTACAGACTCACTTAAAACTTGGTTACCTTGCTACAAACCGACAGGTGATCAAGAAGAGACTAATACTCTTGATGCGATTGCTAATGGTAAAGTTATGGTTGAGGACATTAAAGGTGGTGTCAAAGTTACAGAAACAACAGAAGGTGGACTTATCTTATTTGATGAGTTCTTCCGTGCAAATGAACTTGTATTCCCAGTATTGATGCAGATTGTACTTAATAGAAATTATAATAATGAGTTCCGCATTGGTAGTAAGTGGGGTATTATTGCTTGCTCTAATAGGCCTAATGATGATGTAGGAGTAAAACGTAATTATGATACTACTGGTGCTGTACTTGGTACTCGTTTCGGAGCTGGCCAATATAACTTCATTCCAGATTTCAATGAATGGAAGAAATGGGCAATTACTGAAGGTGGTTTTGATACTATTACTCTTAAATTTTTGATGCAAGATAAAGATAGTAAAAATGGTGAATATACTAACTGGCATACTATTAGGCCAGACGAATACACTGATAACGGTAAGACTGCTTGGCCAACCCCTCGTACTTGGTCTAATTTGATTCATGAAATTAATTTATATAAGAAAAATCATGGTTCTTGCCCACTTGATGTTATTAGAATGAAAGCACGTGGTATTATTGGTAAAGAAATGGGTGATAGATATGTTAAATTCTTGGAAGTATATGATAAAACAGACATTGATGTTGGAAGTATTTTGAATATTCCTAAATATAAAATTCCTGATCCTGACCCTGATCATTCTAACTGTCCAGAGGTATGTGGAAGAGTTCTTGATGAAATTGAGGCAATGTTTGATCCTGAAAATTTACCAAAATTAAATCAGTTGATGAATGTGTATAATAATATCAATAATGCTTATTCAGAATTAAAAGATAATATTGTGAAGGTGATGCACATTGATATTATCAAGCATTTAAAATTATTTAAAGATTCAAAAACATTTGAAGAATTTAAAGAATATCTTAATGATGTTAAAAAAAGATATAGGTTGCAAAAGGAAGATTTTAGAACCCCATAAGTCTTTAGTTTATGGGAAGTTCACATAATAAATTACTAATATATTGTAAAAGAGGAAGTAATTTTCACTTCCTCTTTTTTTCATAAATAACATATATTATATTTTAATTAAATAATCTATGAATATGTATTATAATTATAATCCTTATTATAGGGTTAATAGATTGAATGAATCAATGATGAGCATGGAGACTGGTAATGAAGATTACATTGAAAAACTTGGTGAAATTGAAGTTATTACAAACTTTAAAACTGGTGAAACGGTGAAAGTTAAGTGTTCCAAAATTATGCAGGTTTGTGCTGATGGTGTATATAAAATGTATAGGGATTACCCATATTTATATTTGTTTTTACAAAGATGTAAATTAATGTACATTCCTATATTCCCAAGCAAAATGTGTGACACAATGTGTGTTGATAATAATAATAATTTGTGGATCAATATGCACTATGTTTATAGGGAATGTAAAATGGATCCAAACCGTGTTTTCGGTGTATTGTTTCATGAAATGTTTCATATATTTTTAAATCACCTTTTGAGATTTAGGGATAAATATCCTGAAAGTATGTTTCCTGATGCCGGTGTTTATAAAAAAGCAAATATGAAGGCAAATATTTGTATGGACTATGAAGTAAATGCTTCAATGGTTGATGATGGTATTGTTGATGCCAATTTCTGGCCTAGGATGAATGGTTTGTACAAGAAGGAATATACAGGTATGACTTGGGAGGAAATTAATGATACATATGGAGATGCTGAATATAAGGACTGGTTAAAGAGAAATGGTTATTCTCTTGATGATGTTGAATTAAAAATACTTGATGCCATTGAAGAAGCATCAAAAGTTTTATTGGATCCAGATGCAACCGATGAGGAGAAACGATATGCAAGGGAAGATCTACAAGATAAGATTGATAAACTATTGGGTAGAGATAGTAGGAAAGATGGCGGGTTGAAAGATGCTATTGATGACTTGGCAAAAACAAAACTCGGAGATATTGATGATATTGCCAGTGATTTAGATGAATTATCACATGATCTTTACAAGAATCCAGTAAATATGAGTGATTATGAATTTGACAAGACGATGAGGGATTTGGATAAATTATCAAAAGATATGCTTGATAATGCAGATGATATTGCTGATAAATTTGGAAAATCAAGTAAATCAACAAATGAAGATATTCAGAAGGCAAGAGAAGCATTAAAGGATGCTGTTGAGAAAATGAAGGAAGGTAAACTTTCAAAAGAAGAAAAACAGGATTTAATTGATAAGGCAAAAGATGCTTTGGAAGATATTATTTCAACTGATGCAGAAAAAGATAAACTTGCTGAAAAGAGAGCAAAAAGAGACGCTGAAAAAGAAGATGCAAGAAAAGAAGCGTTAAAGAAAAAGCATCCAATGAGAAAGATTATTAATGTATTAAAGAATATTGCTGAATTGAATAAAATTGATTTGGTTTCTGAAGATACAGTAGAACAAATTAAAAAAGTAATTGAAGCACTTGAACCATTAACTGAAAAACCATTTTCTGATTATAGAAAATCAGATTATGTAAAACCTGGTAAAGAATTTGAAAATCTTTCAAAATTCTTGATTGATGATTTGGTTGAGTTAATTAAGAATGAAACAATTCTTAATAAAACTGAAGATGATATGAAACGACTTGTTGAAGGAGTATTTAAGCATGTATTTCAAGCATTTGTTGACACTTTGAGGAAATCTTTGAGTGAAAGTGAAAAAGGTTCTGTTATTAATGCAGCAGCACAGAAATTGAGAATTATTGGTAAGGTTCTTAAAACACAAAAGGTTTGGAGACCATCTGATGAATTCAAAGAAGCGTATATTAAAGAGATGAAACGACTTCTTGCACTTAAAAAAGCAAAAGGTGATGAAGCATTGTTTAAAGAATTGTATGATAAAGGTGCATTTGATAACATTCCATCATTTCCTAAATGTTTGGATAAAAAAGGTCAGGAAATTTATCATAAATTGCTTTCAACAGGTAAAATTAGGTAAAATAAATAATTTTTTATATTATGAGTATATTTTATGAATTAACAAGACTAATTAATGAGGCAGAAGAGAAAGTTGCCAAAAAGAAGATTCCTATTAGTCCAGATTTTGAAACTGCCGATCAAGGCATAGAGAAGGCTTTGGAAAAAATCACAAAATATTTCCAAAAACTCACTACTGGAAGTGGTGGTGATTCATTACATAAAAAAGATGATATGGAAGTTCCTGATGATCTTGATTGGTTGGATCCAGAGCTTAAATCCCCGCCAAAAGGAGGAAAAGATAAAGAGTTTGAACAAAATCGTTTAGTTTGGGATGAAGATAAATATGAGGATAAGTTAAATAAGGAAATTGAAGGAGATAATGGTGATTCTGGTGATGATGAAGAAGATGATGAATTTGATGACTTCAATTACAAAGACAATCCTTTTGGAGATGAAGATGATGAAGATGAAGAAGAAGACAATGATTCTTCAGGTGGCAGTAGTGGAGGTAGTAGCAGCGGTAGTAGTGATGGAGATGATGATTCAAAATCAGAATCTGAAAGACTAGAAGATGCTATTAATAATGCTATTGACAAACTTAAAGATGATAAACAATCAGGTCAACAAGATGGTTCACATGGTGGCTCACAGGAAGGATCACAGGATGGTGGTCAAGATGCTGGCCAACAAGATGGTTCACAGGATGGTGGTAGTGGTAAAATGGATGGCGGTTCACCACAAAGAGATAGAACTATGACAAATAAAGATAAAAGATTAGAAGATTTGAAAAAATCTCTTGAAAAAGGTGATAAGTCTGGTTTTGATAAAGCAACAGAAGATCTCAAAAATGGTGATGATGGATCAGGAGGTCTTGCTGGTGAGCAAAAAGATGTTTCAGATGATGATTTTGAGAGTGACTTTAAAGATAGCGGATTTTCTGATAAAGAAATCAAAAAAATGAAAGACATCAAAGATAAGCATGAAGATTCTTCAATGTCAGAAGAGGAACTTAATAAATTGAAAAAAGAAGTTGTTGATGGACTTGAAGATAAATGTAAAAAAAGAGGTGGTTCTGCATTAGCAAAAACTATTGTAAAGAGTGCTGCTAAAAAACAAATATCTGATGATGAATGGAACAAAATGCTTGAAGTATTCTTAAAAGGAAAATCAATAATGAAAGGTAATATGAGTAGAGTTAAGAATATGTATATCTATGGTAATAAAAATCACCTTTGGAGAGGTGCGATTCTCCCAACAACGACATATAGACATGGTTTAATTCAAAAGATATATTGTTTCGTTGATTTTTCTGGTTCTGTTGACCAAGATTTGGTATATACATTTTTAGGTAAAGTTATTGACCTTTGTCAAAAATTGAATTATACTGATGTTACTGTATATGGATTTGGTGATAATATTGTATTACCAAGAACGATTAATGATAAAATGTTAAAAGTAAAAGGTAAAGAAGTAGTGTTGTCACAAACTTGGGATTATATAAGAACTCAATATCCAGGTGCTGGTAGTGAAAACTTTGAGGATGTTGCAAATGAAATTAATGAAATTAGACACAAAGATAGAGATGCTGTATATTTGATTTTTGGTGATGCAATTTGGTCTTCTTATGGTAATCCACATCCACCAATATATGTTAAAGAAAAGTGTGGTGAAAGAATTATGGATAATATTTGTGTATTGACATATTACACAAGTCCTACTAAACAATTTGCTGGTGAAATTGCATATTTAAAAGAAATTTGTAAATTTAAGCATATTATTACAACAAAAGCAAAACATATTCGTGAAGATGAATAATGAAAAAAGAGGAATGAAAAATCATTCCTCTTTTTTGTTTCCTTTTAATGAGAAAGTTACTCATAAACTGGAAGTCCAACAGTTTGGTCATCCCAGCAGTCAGCATTGAATGTGACTGAAAGTTCATTTGCCTCATTACCACTACCGATGTTTCTATCACCCATACCAGTGATTTGACCAGTCGGGAATACATTGATCGCTGTAATCTTTCTCCAGATTGAACCATCACGGTTGTATTCAACAATAACCATTGAACCACAGTAGTCTTTCTTGATACCATAAGCACCGTTTGCCGGATTGTAAATCTTATTATACCACTTTCTAATTGTAGTATAGATGTAGTTCTCATTTGCATCATTCAAGTTGAGAGAGAATGTCATATTCAATTCAAGGTGAGTTTGATCAGGAACACCAGCATATACACGGTCAGCTTGTTTGTATTTTTGAATAACTGTACCAACGGATGGATTTACTCCATCAAGTCCACCAATTGAAATAACATGCTCAAGAAGAAGTTCAGTTGTTTTAGCATCTTCTGGACTTGAACCAACATCTGGTGGTAAGATTGTAACCTCGAACATAGCGGGATTTACAACTTCCCACTTGTTAACGGCTGCCTGTGAATTTTTAAAGTGACTTAATGCCATATATTATTAGTTTTTTTGTTTATATGTTATGTAAAAACTCCGCTTTTACATATTGTATTTATGTAATCTGAAAAATAATGTTTAAATATCTTTTTTCATAAATACAATATAATATAATAAAAATATAACAATATGGCTTTAGATGCAGAATTAATTAATTTGAAATCCGCTGGTACTTATCGTTTTGAAAGAGATAAATCTGGTATTTCAAATGATATGATTACAATCTCTAATATGAGATTGATAGTGGGATTCAGCAAAGTAGGTCCATTCAATACAGTTAAATTAGTAACTTCTACTGCTCAATTTATCAAGTTGTATGGTAATATTGACCGTTCACTTGAGAAGAGGGGTTCATTTTTCCATAGAAGTGCTCTTGTTGCTTTGAGTGCTGGTCCAATCCTTTGCTTGAACTTGTTAAATCTTGATGCTGATGTGGATCAAGTTGTTGAGAAATCATTCTCAACCAATTTGGTTGAAAGGAATAGTAATGCTATTACACTTCCATTGCAATCGCTGTATAACACAGATAAGTTCTGGTATGCAAGTGAAGAAGCATATCTTGATTCAATAAAGAAGTTCTTGAGTAAGAATGATCTTACAAAGAGTGGTTTCTCAAATAGTGATGATGAAAACTGGGCAAACAATATCCTTCACATTACAAATATCAGTAAGAAACCTTTGTCAGTTCTTATTAAGAAAGCAAGTGATTATTCTTCAAAAGGATATAACTTGACACTCAATGAATGGTATGGCGAAGGAGAAGTTCCTGAATATCTTAATGGAACATCATATGTAAAAGACTATATGGTTGAAGTATATGTTGTGTCTGGTGACTTCGGTCCAAAATATGATGCAATTCACAGAGTATCTGGTCTTGACCTTGATGGTGATAACATTAGTGGTGAGGGTGATGTACTCACTGAATATGGATATTATGAAGATGCAGTGTCAATAAATGATGTTATTAAACTCGATAATGCTTTAAAGGGATATAAGAGATTTGCTTCTGATGTGATTTATCAATCATATTTTGATGATAGAGGTTTCATTAGAGGTAAGAATGATACCAATCTTTCAAGATTCTTGAATTTGCCTTCAGTTGCAATCAAAGCAAAGTATGTTGGTTCTTTGATTCCTAATTTTATTGATAAACTTGGTAGAAATATCTGGATTCAAAAACTCATCAATGATGATGTTGATACTGTTGGTTTACTTTGTGCCGAAGATGTAGAGAATATTGAAAGTGTTAATCTTGATAATACGTTCATTGATGAAAAACTTGACTTAATTGGTCATAATATCTTTGATAAAATTCAAAATAATCCTTCACAGGATTTGGATATTAAGTTGTTGTCTTATAACTATAACTACACTGAAAAATATCCTATTATTAAAGTTGATGGTATTGCTTATACAAAAGAACCATTATGTCGTGATAAGGATCTTGGTAATTCTCATCCAACTGGTTATCCATTTGTATGGAAGAGAACTAAAGAGCAAGATTTAAATATGCTTGAAAAGATTAGTAAGGGTGAAGTTGATAATACCAATGTTTTGACAATGAGAGAAACATTGTACACCAAAGCCGATGATGCTTCTGAAGTTAAGGTTCCTGCTACAGATGCTGAATTGGAGAAGTTATTTACAAAGGTTAGTTTAAGCAAGTCTAATACATTCTCTTATAGTGAAGATTCATTGACTGATTCAGTATGGACAAGTAATACTATTAGTCCAACAAATGAAATTGGTAAGACTGCTGTTTATTCAATTGAAAGAAATCTTAATTTTGATGAAAAAAATAATAAATGGACTTGGACTTATCAAAGAACTCCACAACAATTGAGTTATATTGAGAAAGACAAAAATAAGGTTCAACTCAAGAGAGTTACAGAATATATCTATGCACAAGGTGGTGATGATTTTAAAGTAAATGTAAATTATCCAGAACTTAATAAGAAAGGAGGTATAGATACATTATTCGATAAAGTACTTGGAAGTGGTGAAGGAAAATTTGAAAGCAAGGATGGTACAATTACAGTTTGGTATGCTTCAAAGGTTAGTCCATTTGATCAAGAGGGTAAGACAAATGTCTATGCAATTAAGAGAGTATTTACAGGTGCAGATGTCACAAAAAATGATCATGAAACAGAAGTAAAAACTGATCCACACGCTTTTGGTGAATGGGTATATAGTGATCCAATAAAAATTGCTACTATTAAAAAACCAGTAACAACTGATGATCCTGATTCTGGTGTTGCTGCTGAGCAAGTTCCTGAATATTTGTATTCATCTTCTTCGTATGTAGTAAAAAATGATACTGTTGTTGATTTAGTTGGTACACAAAAATCAGTTGATGAAATTTATATTGATGCAACTCCATTGATTACAGAATTTACATATCTTAAACAACCTGAAGATAAAGCAATTTATTATACTGACAATAAACTTACAAAAGTATATGTTCCAAAAGACAATGAAGTTATTGTAAGTGCTTATGCAAATATTGCTGCTGATGATTATCTTCTTTCAGATGTTTATTCATCAGATGAAAATTCAAATACTCATTGTTCAAGACTTACTAAAGTTAAAGAAACAAGAAATCTTTATGCGGCCAATGCTGATGATAAAAAAACTGTTAGATATAAACTTGTAATCTGTGCTGATAAGATTTATAAGGATGCAAGAGATACAAAAAATGAACTCATTGTTAAGGTTACTCCAATTGATGATATTTGTGACAGACTTGAATGGGTTTCACTTCCTGGTTTCAAAATGAGTAAGAAGTCAATGCCTGATGGTACAAATGAAAGACAAGATGAAATTCTTGACTTACTCCGTGAAGAACCTGATTATGGTTCTACTGTATCAAATCTTTATAGTGCTTTGATAGATCGTGACTATATTCAATTTAGATATTTGGTTGATACATTCGGTCTTGGCCTTGAAGAAGAATGTAAAGATGTTTATACAAAGGTTTGTATGGGTAGAAAGAGTGCTTTGGCAATTATCAACTGTCCTTCGCAATTGGATTTCAAGAAGAGTGCTGACCCAATGTTCACCAATAAATTAGGTGGTGTTGAAGCAGAATATATCTCAACTGGTGGTGATCGTTCAAAGAATCCTTCATTCTTGTTCTCACTCCCAACTATTGATCATGGTGCATCTTGGGGTGCTTACTATTATCCATATTTGAGAATCTCAGACTTGAGTGCTCCTAAATCTGTTCCACCTGCTGCTTATGTAAGTAACCTTTACATACAAAAATATAATAGAGGTTTTGCGTGGTCTATCGTCGCAGGTCAAAAGAGAGGCGTAATTTCAGGTAATCAAGTTATTGGTGTTGAAGCAACTCTTCTCCGTGACAATAGAGATTTCCTTGAACCAATGGGTATCAACTCAATTATCTGGGAACAAGGTGTAGGTGTTGAAGTTTATGGTGACAAGACTGCAAAACAAACTCCTGTATCAGCATTGAGTTCAATCCATGCTCGTGAGGCTGCTATCTATATTCAAGATGGTGTTGAAAGTATCTTGAGAAAGTATGTATTTGAGTTCAATACTGCTCAAACAAGACTTGAAATCAAGACTTTAGTTGATAACTTCTTGGATACAATGAAGAGTAATGGTGGTGTTTATGATTACAAGACTGTAATGGATACTACAAACAACACTGAAGAAGTGATTGACAACAATAGAGGTGTAATTGACATCTATGTTGAAATTGTTCGTGGTCTTGAAATTATTGCACAAAGATTGACTATCTTGAGAACTGGTGCAATTGCAGCTGGTGGTTTTGAATAAAAAACAACTAATACAAATATATTGAAAGAGAGTGTGCAATCACACTCTCTTTTCTTTTGTGCATAAATACTTTATATTATAAATATATAGTTATGATACAGAATTATAATGAATATCTTAATGAAAGTGAACAACTTAATGAATCTGAAATGATCGTTGTAAATGAAGCAGCACAAAAAATTGCTGAAGCAATTAAAAATGGTGAAGAAGTTGATGAAGGACTTTTTGGATCATTAGTTGGTGGACTTACTGGTGCAACCATTGGTCCGGCGATTGGTAAAGCAATTTGTAATGCTCTTGGTATTTCAAGTGGTATGTTGTATAATCTTTTTACAAGTAGAATGTTTACAACAGCAGTTGCTGCATATATTGGATATAAAAATTAATAATGAGGAATTATGGCAGACGAAACAAAAAATTTAGAATTAAAAGACATTGTAGAAATTAGTGATAAAACCGCTCTTCATAATTTTCCAGAAATCTATAATCAAAATATGCAGATATTGATTGCGGAAATCAGGAGATTGAGAGCAGACCTTGAATCTGCAAAACAAACTATTACAAATACTAATATTACAGTTAGAAGAAATATTAATGAATTTCATTCTCTTGTTAAGAATGAGATTGATAGCAAGTATGAAAAAATCAACAATGATATTGATACAAAAATTGCAGATGCCATTAAATCTATAACTAAAAATTCATCAGAGGGTTCATCACAATCTGTTGAAACTCCTAAAGAAATATCATATAATTCAGAAGCAATGAAAGAAGATTATGATAGAATAACAAATGAAACTATTTAATTATGTCAAATAAATTACAGTTATTATTACCTACTGACATTATAGCAGATTCTGTTGAGAAAATCAACAATAATTTCAGAGTTGTATTATCTGCTAAAAGTATGGAAAATTTCTCTCTTACATCATATAAGAGATATATTGAAAATAAGCTTAGTGAACTAAAATACAATGTTGATTATAAAGATCAATATTATTATAATCTTCTTCATGATGATTTAAAAGCACTTAAATCTAAACTTGAATCGTTGAGTTCACATATCCCTGGTGATAGTGATGATGACACTATTATGTCAATGTTGACCACTCTTGCAGAAAGAGATGGACAGAGAGAAAAGGCACTCGCTGAATTAAAGGCATCTATTGGGTCCACTAATGGAGATAGTGTGGAATCTCAATTGACTTTATTAGCAAAAAAGGATGAAGATTTAAAGAGTTCTCTTGCTGAATTATCATCAACTATTAATGATGGCAGTACAGGTATTTTAGCTCGATTGCAATTATTGACTACACAAACAGATACAATTCAATCAGCATATAATTTACTTGAAGCAAAATTAAAAAATGTTGATAGTGATGGAGTTGATTTTTCAGAAATAACTTCATCTCTTAAAAATTTTGTTACACGTGGAGAATTTGAGGAAGCAAAGACAACAATTGAGAACTCAATAAAAACAAATACAGATGATATTTCATCTATAGTTAACTCATATGCTAAAAAAACTGAAGTTGGCTCACTTGCAGAAACAGCGATGAAAAGTACCATTGATGGTATAACAGCAAGTATTGATACTTGTGTTACAAAGGATGCTAATGGATATATTGATTCAAGTGTAAAAATTGCAGCAACTAATATTGTTCTTGAAGGTAATACATTTGCAGATCAATTATATATACAAAAATTATATGCAAATTCTAACACAAGGAAAACTAAAATTGATAGTAGTCAATTTGAAATATCTAACTTGAATGATTCATCATCAATTTCAATACAAATTGTTGAAGATATGTCAAAAATTTCTGGATCAGATGATGCACCTGAAGAATTAAAAAATGCATCAGATGTTCCAACATTGTGCATGAAATATAATAATAAACAATATTATCTATGGCCAGGTGCTTGGAAAAGTATTGGTGGAACCGATGTTACAGGTGTTTGGGATACTAAACAATTTGTTTTATTTTCAGGTATTGATAAAAATATGTATGATTTAATAAAAAAAGAAGTTGAGCATAGTGTATATGGATATACAAATTGGACTGTAGCTTTAACTACATTATATACTTGGACACCAAAACCTAATTGTCATTCTGATTATGAGAATATGTACACATCAGAGAAATATACAGATAGAACACGTGAACCTGATACAACAATTCCAAAATCTTGGTATACTGGATATACTATGGGTTCAGCACCAGGTTCAAGTTCTATAAATATTTCTGAGCAATTATATATGAATAATAGTAGTCGAGATTATGAACACCAATTGAATACCTTTAGTAAATATAATTTTACAAAAGAATCATTAGGGTTAGATGAGAATAACTATAAAGATTTTTGTGATAAACTTGTTTTATTATGTTATTGGAATCAAATTGTACATGAAGTAATAGAAAATGGTGGTGATCGTGATGCTATTACTGGTTTTAATGATCATATTAAACAGATGTTTATAGACAGAACACAAGGTTTAAAGTATAGTGATATTAATGAATTAGAAAAAGCAGAAATAATTGATGTATATTTAAATAGAGCTACTAATTTAAACTCTATTTCTGGTGTTGAATTAATTGCTGTAGCACCAACATATTTTAGTGAAGGTAAATCCACAATACCAGATGTTCCTTATGTTAAGTATTTCTTTAAAGTAACATCAAATCCAAGTTTATGTAAAAAATATAATACATATCCTGAAGTTAGTGCTTATATGTCACCTAAAGAAATAACAGATGCAAATCCAAATACATATTTGGGGTTTGAGCATATTACAGGAAAAATTGGAAATGAATATAATAAGGAAACAGATAATATTAAAGATTTAATATCAATGATAAAAAATGTTTTTGAAGATGGTGGATTATCATATCATAATGATCCGGATCAGTATAAATAACCTAATAATATACAAAGGAAGGAACAATTCCTTCCTTTTGTTTTCACCATAAATACATAGATAGTAATATTTAATAACTGACTATATGGCAGGTTTCACAAATACAAATAGAAATAATACAGGTAATCCTAATCCAGTAACAAGGATGCTTCGCAAACTTTCAAGTTTCGGTACAAACTGGAAGGATGATGTAATTAAAAATGTTAGATCTGTAGATTTAAATCTTCAGACTCAAACAATGCAGACCAGTCCTTATACTGGACAGGTTGGTTCTCTTGATGATGAGAGTGTACAAGTTCTTTTTGCAAGAATGTCAGCTGTTGATCCTTCTATATCAAAAGGATACTTCAACTTATCAGAAGATAATTATCAAAAGAAGAAAGAACAATTAAGAAAGTTTGCCTTACAGGATGAGATTGAGGAAATCCTTGACATTATCTGTGAGGAAGCCATTGTCTTTGATGATGGTAATAAGTTTGCCAATATCAAACTTAATTATAAGGCAGACCAAGAAATCCTTGATGAGTTCAATGAAACATATAATAAAATCTATAATTACTTTGGTTTCTATGATACTGTTCAAGCAACAGATTATTTTAGAAAATGGCTGATTGATGGTTTCCTTGCATTTGAAATTGTATATAACCAAGATCAAACAGAAGTTATTGGTTTTGTTGAACTTGACCCAGCAGCACTTACTCCTGGCATTGATCCAAACACAAATGAAAAAATCTGGTTTGTAAACCAAAGGATTGGCATCAATGGTCAAACAACACAAGATAGGATCTTGTATGATACACAAATCATTTATCTGTCATATTCAAAGGCAGACACTGTATCAAGAATTTCTTATGTTGAAAGACTTATCCGTTCATTCAACATTTTGAGAACAATGGAAGCAACCAGAATTATCTGGGCTGTAACAAACTCGTCTTATAAAACACAATATATCATTCCTGTTGGTTCAGTACAATCCCCACGAGGTAGACAGACACTTGCACAGGCAATGGCAAACTTCAAGGAACTTGTTGACTTTGATTGGGACTCTGGTGAAATCAGAACTAATGGCAGGCCAATGCTCCAATTCTATAAGGACATTTTCTTGGCATCTGAAGGTGGTGAAACACCACAAATTCAAAATCTTGGTGGTGACGGTCCTGAAATCTCTGACACTGAAGCATTGAGATACTTCCGTGACAAACTTCGTCAGGCATCAAAAATTCCTTACACCCGTTTTGAAAAGGAACAGGGAGAGGGTACTTATTCTCTTTCAGCAGAGGGTATTGCCAGAGAGGAAATCAGATTTAGCAAATTCATTGGTAGATTGAGAGCAATCTTCGCTGAAATACTTATCAAACCAGTTTACATTCAAATGTGTCTGAAGCACAAGAGTATTGCATCAGATATGAATTTCCGTGTAAACCTTGGTCTTGATTACAATAAAGATTCTGTATTTGAGGAAAATAAGGAAATTGAACTTCTTCAAAAGAAAGCTGACTTCATCTCATCTATTATGTCATCAATTGTTGACCACGATGATGACGGTAATGAAATACCTTACTTTGACCTTGACTATATGGTCAGGGAGTTCTTGGGTATGAGTGAAGAACAATTGAAACTCAACCAAAGATATAAGGATGAAAAGGCACTCAAGAAAGAGGGATATAAGCAAGAAGATATAGCAGAAATTCTTGATGGTGCTCCTAAATCAGACTTTAAACCAGTGAAAAAGAAAGAGAAAGATGATGAAGATAGTGGAGACGGCGGCGGAGGTAACGACGACGGCGGTAATCCATTGGCAGGTCTTTAATAACTGAAATTAATTTTTCATAAATAACATATAAAAATATAAAGAAATTCATTTAAACATGAAAGAGAAGAAACTATTGATAGTAGAGAGATCTAATGCTCCACTTAACTTTCAAATTGAACAAACTTTGAATGAAAATAATGAGCATAATGATTCTATAGTATTAACTGGACTTTTCACTTCATTCGACACAAAAAATCGCAATGGTAGAATTTATGAGTCTGCTGATTTTTTGCCACATGTTGATGCTCTAAGAGAGCAAATTAACAATAAGCGATTGCTTGGTGAATTAGATCATCCCCACGGATTTGAGATTTCATTGGCAAATGTATCACATGTCGTTGAAAGTCTGGAATACGATCCACAACAAAATGCCATTGTTGGTAAAATCAGATTATTGAATACTTCAAAAGGTAGAGAGGCACAAGCACTGGTTAGAGATGGTATTCCATTGAATATCTCATCAAGAGCAGCAGGTACAGTTGATGAATCTGGTCATGTTAGATTACAACAACTTTTCACTTATGACCTTGTAGCAGATCCTGGTTTTGCCAATGCTCAATTGAAGAGGGTTAATGAGTCTTATGGTTTTGGTGATAATTCTAATGTGGACATTTATGATATTAGCGAGGATGCAAATACAGACCTTGATCCACATGTTGAGAAAACTGTAGATTATGCTGAACCTCAAGCTGAAAAAAATGAAGATACATTAAAAAATAATAATATGGAAGACAATAAGCAAAATTTCATCCAGTACTCTGATTTCCAGAAGTACAGTGAACATTTATCAGAGATTATTTCTGAATTACAGTCTGCCATTGCTAATTACAAGACCGAGTTGGAAAGTATTAAGAATAATGATTCAAAACCAACTCAAACATTTGATGCATCAAATGTGGATAATTCTATGATTGCTGACTTAGTTGCTAAAGAAGTTGCCAAGGCTGTTCCGGCCAAGGGTGCAGCAGTTAAGTGTGGTTCTGGAACTTGTGATAACGATTCTGAAGGTAAAATTGAGGAACTTGAGGCAAAGGCAGCAGCAATGGAAGAATCTTATGAGAATTTGAAAGCATATACAAAATATATTGCTGAAACTCTTGATAAGTCAATCACTCATCAAGATTATATTTCAGAAGAGGCTAATAAGATTATTCAACATAATAACTACCTCGCTGAAAATATGAACAAGATGATCGAACACCAAGATTACATTGTTGAAAACCTTAACGATACAATCAGTTATCAAAAATATGTTTCTGAAATGCTCGACAAGTCTATTGACTATTCAAATATGTTAGCAGAGGAACAAAACAAGTCTATTGCTCATCAAGATTATCTTGCTGAAAATATGAACAAGATGATCTCACACCAAGATTACTTGGCAGAAAATATGAACAAGATGATCTCACATCAAGATTATCTTGCTGAAAATATGAACAATATGATTGATCATCAAGATTACATTGTTGAAGAAGTAAATCAAATGTCTGGTGAAACACTCAATGAAAGCAGACGTAAATCAAGTAAACCTACAGTAATCAATAAACAAGTAGTTACTGAAAAGAAACAAGAGTTTGATTCAAAGAAGTATCAAAATAGTTTGGATGAAAAACTCACAAATCTCATCTCAACCGTTAAAGAACAATATGCTGAAACCAAGAGACTTGAGGCAGAAGCAATTGAAGAGTCAAAGAAGAATGTTGTTGATCCAACCAACTTCACACTCATCAATTATATGCCTGCAAGACTCACTGAAAAATGGTCAAAACTTTCAGATGAAAGAAAGCAAGAAATTCTGGCAGAGTCAAAAATGTTGGTTATCAATAATGAAGCAAGTGCTGTTTACTTCTGGAATACTCGTGATATGAGAGAAAAACAAGTTGAAATCAAGAAGATTGATGAATCAGCAATCGCTGCTCCTGCACAATCAGTAAATGAAAGTTCTATTTCAGATGAAAGACTTCAAAGGATGAAGGAAAAAATCCAAAGAAATATGAGGAGATATTAATATGTTTGTCACACAGGCGTGAAAGTGCCTGTTTAGACTTACTATATAAAATAAAAACCAACAACTAATTATGTCAGAAATACTACAACTTGTAATTACCAGTTTGATTTCGATCATTGGTACTGGAGGCATTGGTAGTATTTTCTACTTCAAACTTCAAAAGCGAGCAAAAGAAGCAGAAGTAAAAGCGGTTGAAGTTGATGTTAAGACAAAAGAAATTACTAATCTCTCCGCATCAAATGAGGAATGGATCAAACTGTATAATAACTGTTTTGCTGAAAAAGAAAAATTAAGAGAGCTTGTTCTTATTATGTCAGATAAGATTACTGAAAGTCAAAAACAAAAAGATAGTGCTTGGGAAAAATATTCAGACTGTAGAACAGAAAGCAACAAAAAGGATTTGGTCATTTCAGAACTTAACTGGTATAGATGTGAAGTAAATGGTTGTCCTTACAGAAGACCACCTAGAAAATATGGTGAAATTGATTTCCCTAAAGATGGTGTTGTTCCTGATGATGACCAAGAACATGATTCAAATCCTGAATAAAAAAAGTTTGAAAATTCTTTAAAAAAATTTTCATAAATATAATGTTAATAAAGAAAACTTAAAGATAATAGAAGCAAAGATCTTTAGGTTGACTCAATAAAATACTAATAAAAATTTAATTTAAAACTATGTTACAAAATGTTATTTTAAACGAGGCTGAAGTTATGAAAACTTGGTCTAATTTTATTACTGAGTCAACTGGCGTTACTGATCGTAGCAAATTGACTTGGATGAGTAAATATTGTGCTTTCCACGATATGAATGAAAAGCAAAACTTGAATGAAAGTGCTCTTGGTTATGCACATCTCAATCCTAACATGAACGTTGGTGGTATGGGTGCTCCTTACTTCCCAGGTGCTAATCCTAACAATGGTTACGATGGTGTTCGTGGTTCTGGTGATAACCCGTTCTCACTTCTTCCATTGGCTGTTCAAGTTGCTGCTCAAACAATCGCTCTCGACTTGGTACCAGTTGTTCCAATGCAGGGTCCGCTCGGTATTCTCCAATATATGGACTATGTATATGAAGGTGGTAAGACTAATCTCCGCCCTCGCTTTGAAGGTGAATGGCCATATGGTGATGAATCAAAGACTGCACCTCTTATGGTTAAGTTGACTCTTTCTAAGGGTGATGCTGACTCTGATTCTGAACTTGAAAATGCATTTGGTGATGCTGCTCATGCTCACGACGATGCTATCGCACATGCTGCTACTTTCAAGGATCTCCAAAAGGTATTCCAGCCAGGCTCTAAATTTGAAGTTCCGGGTTATGAACTCCTCTTTGTTGCTCTGGGTCGTATTGATGGTCGCCCAATTTTCCAAGTTAAGGAACAAGCATACAACTCACTTGGTATTGTAAATGGTGGTGAGGGTGCTGCTAAATCACTCGCTGAAGTTCTTCTTGGTGACCTTGAAAAAGTTGGTGGATACTATGTAGTTGACATTGACACTGTTAAGGCTCTTGAAGATTTCATCCCTGGTTTCACAGGTGCTGGTTTCAAGAATGGTAAACCAATGAGTGCAAAGGCTTATGACCGTGCTACTGGTGAATCAACTCCATCTAACATGATGTCACTCAATGTTTTCACAGAAAAAGTTGAGGCTAAAACTATCCAAGTTAAGGGTGCTATCACTCGTGAACAAATCCAAGACTTGAAGGCTTATGGTATTGATGCAATTGCTCAAGTTGAAGCAGAATTGGTAAATGAACTTACCCAGCACATCAACCGTGAACTCCTTGACAATATCTGGGAACTTGGTGAACAAAACCACATTGAATCAGAAGCATTTGAAGGTATCAACCTTAACACATTCTTCAGTGTAACTCTTGGTGAAGCTGCTCCTGAAGGTTATGCTGCTTCTTATGTAGGTGGTGGTGCTGAAACACTTGGTACTATCCAAAGAAGAATCATGAGCAAGGTTCTCGCCGCTTCTAACCTCATCGCTCAAAGAGGTCGTAGAGGTGCTGGTACATTTGCAGTTTGCTCTGCTGCAATTGCTACCGCTCTCCAAGATTGTGCAGGTTTCACTGCTTATCCATTGAGCAATACTATCAACCAAAACGCTGGTTCACTTTATCCAATTGGTGCAATTTCAGGTGTTTCTATCTATGTTGATCCTAACATGCCTTGGGCTGATACCCGTGTTGTTGTAGGTCGCAAGGGTAAGGACAATGAACCTGGTATTGTATTCATGCCTTACTTGATGGCTGATAAACTTTCTTATCCAGCAGAAGGTATGGAAGGTGCTCCTGTTACCTCATTGAAGTCACGCTATGCAGTAGTTCGTGCTGGTCACAACCCACAACTCTACTACTATGCATTTGACTTTAAGTTGGGTGAAGGTGTTGCTCTTTACTAATAAAGAGATTTAAATAACTCTATATAGAGGGGGAATTTGAAAAGATTCTCCCTTTTTTATTTGGATGTTTCAAAAATAATTACTATATTTGTAATGTACAAAAATATATATTAAAATGAGTAAAAATATTGTTTTTTATGACCTTGAAACAACAGGTAAGAGTCAAAATCCAAATGATGTAAGAATCATTGAGATTAGTGCTATAAAAGTGAATCCAGACACATTGGATATAGTTGACAAAATTTATTATAAATGTAGTAATGGCGATGTTAAGATTGATCCAGATGCAACTGAAAGGCATGGTATGACAGAGGCAGACCTTGTTGGTTGTCCAACATTCCAAGAAGTTGCTGGAGAAGTCTATGAGTTTTTTGAAGGTTGTGATGTTGGTGGATATTACTGCACAGTCTTTGATATACCTATTTTATATTACTCTTTTGTGCGAGCAGGTTATACTTGGGATTACAAGAATGTGAAGAACTTTGACATCTACACATTATTCAGAAAGTTTTATTCAGGCAAACTTGGAGATGTGTATAAGCGATATACAGGAAAGGACTTGGAAGATGCACATTCAGCAGATGCTGATGTGATGGCAACTATTGAAGTATATAAACAAATGAGGGAAAAGGAAGGTGACTTTGATGATGAAGACCTTGATACTTTCTCTGACAGACTTGATATGGTTGGTAATTTCAGGGTTAGAACTCTTGAAGATGGTAAAAGGGAAATTTATATTGCCTTTGGAAAATGGAAGGGTACTTCTGTTGATAAGGTTGACATTTCATATCTGAAATGGATGTTTGAGAAAGGTGGTTTCACCGCTGACACAACATACTATGCCAAAAAGATCTATGATATGAGAAATAAGTAAAAATAGTACATAAAAAGAAAGGAGATGTTTTTACATCTCCTTTTTTGTTTTAATAACATTGACCTGTTTTTTCCGGATAAACAGGCATTGAAATTTTTGGTTTTGTCGGTTCTTCTTTCTTTTCAAGAAAATCTTCATATTTCTTATCATTTTTCAAATAACACCATCTGTGCTCAATGAGAGTAGAGTATCTTTTATCATACTCAAAAGTATCCAATTCTCTTTTAATATAATTTGCCATATCTTTGTGTTTATTTTATTATATTTTTTTCCAAGTTAATTTTGCTACTTTTAATGATTCCAGCCATTCTTCCTTTGACATTGGTGTTTCCCCATCTGGAACAGTGTCACAATATAATTCATAAGCAGATTTACCATCAGCACCTTTCTTTCCATCAGCACCTTTAAGTGTTTCCAACCATTTTTCTTCTGATAGTGGTATTTCTCCATCTGGAACAGTGTCACAGTAAATATCATAATTTGATTCGGCCTTTAATGATTTCAACCAATCATCTTTTGATAATGGTTCATTTCCTTTAGATCTTTCATTGTCTACATATATTTCATAATTTGAAATTGGATTAAATGATTTTAACCATTCTTCCTTTGACATTGGTGTTTCCCCATCTGGAACAGTATCACAATATAATTCATAAGCAGATTTACCATCAGCACCTTTCTTTCCATCAGCACCTTTAAGTGTTTCCAACCATTTTTCTTCTGATAGTGGTGTTTCTCCATCTGGAACAGTGTCACAATATAATTCATAAGCAGATTTACCATCAGCACCATTTTTTCCATCAATACCATGAATAACACCTTCTTTAAACATATTGATGATTTCATGATCTTTTACAATAACTATATCAGTTTTATTAACAATATAAAAACCATTCCTTAATGAATCTTTATCATTTGTTAATTGTTCTATTGTACTATCAGTATATTTTGAACTGATTACTGTTGCATCTTTAAATCCCCTGTAATCCTCTATTGCCAGATATTTATTGTCCGCAAGTATCTTTGTTACATATGTATTTTGAGCAGCATTTTTGGTCAAGTACTTACTGTTTGCTTCACTTTTTGGAAGCATATTTCCTACACATGAATTTACTTCTGCTTTTGTGTAAACATCACTATTGAGTGCATAAGATTTCAATTCTGATTTTTTAGCAAAACCTTCAATAGAAGGGACTTCATCCTTTTTGGCATATTCTGATAAATCTTGATGCTCGGTGATATAACCTTTACTTTCAACCCATTTCTCTGTAGCAAATCCTTTTAGTGAAGGTATTTCTGACTTTTTGGCATATCCAGATAGATTTTGATGTTTTGTCAAGTATTTCTGGTCTTTCACCCAAGACTCTGTGGCATATCCATCCAATGACTGGTGCTCTGTCAAGTATCTATCATCAAGACCAGTTATTGAACTATTTACATTCTTGATTGATTTCTCTATGTTTTGAATATCACTTTTTGTGGCAAATGTTTTTTCTTTATCTGCTGTGATAAAACCCTTTTCAATACCTAAATCATTTAATTCCTGTAATCCTTTTTTGATTTCAGTGTCATATTGATTGATAAGAACAGTAACTTGCTTGTTAGTGTGATTCTTTATAGTGTTGAGAATTGCTATATTTGACTTCTCAATATATGTCTTAATTTCTTCTTTCTTGATATAGGAATGTTCTGATAACCAAGCATCAAGGTCATTTTTTGAAATATACTTGGCATCATTGATGAGTTCACTCACATTTTGTGGTAACTCATTTGTTTCTGTTCCAGCAATAGATATTGTTGAAGGTAATTCTTGCTTATTTACAGCAGTACTACCAGTAGTCCCAACTACTGATTCTGTTTTATATACTGCTTTTTTATCATTATTTACCATAAAATTTTTGTTGATATTTACTATATTTATGGATTTCTTGTTATATTTACTATATAATTAAGATATAATATATGGAAGTTATTTTAGATGAACTTACTCCTGTTGAGTTTTTTGACCATGGGGGTATTGTCAAATTGACAGTAAATAATGATGAGTTTGTCAACGAATATGGTATTAAGAGTAAATACACATTCTTTGACAACAAGAGTTATTCAAGGTTCTTCAGGAACTTGTATATTACTTATATACACAATCATCCTGATCCAAGTGGTGATAACCCTCGTATTGCTGTGTACAAGGAGATTAACAAAAGTGTTGACATTACACCAACTATTGGTAAATATGTGTACACTGTTGATACTGAATATGATTATGAAACAGCAAAGTTCTATTATTTTGGAGAAAAGGTTGAACCTATTGATGTTCCATCAAGAGATCCTTATGGTATCAAGAATGTTTGTTTTTCATTAATTAATGAGACAGATGAAAGATGGGATGATTTTATGAATCAAAGACTTGAAAGAGGTTTTGATGAATCTGAACTTTGGAATTTGGATGGAACAATTGCTAAATTTATATATCCAAGATTAAAAGAGTTCTATGAAGTTTGTCCAAATCATCCTATAAATATGGAACAAGAAGTATGGTTGGATATTTTAAAACAAATGGTTGATGGATTTGAACTTATGGCGAGTGATGTTGATAAGTCAGAAGAAGAATTTAAAATCATTAACAATGCTTTAAAACTCTTTTCTGAATACTTTTTAGATCTTTGGAATTAAAGTGTTAAGAAACAAAAATTCACATAAATAACTTTATAAAGTTATAACCAAGAAAGCCCATAAGTATTTAACTTATGGGCAGTTCACATGATATAAAATAATAAATGATATTTGGCCTATGATGTAAAATTACTACCTACAAATAATTCGTGACAGAAACATACTAAAAAAAATATGATTGCTTATGAGAAAGAAGATTGCAACTGCATGGGTTTGCTTTTGTTTATGTTTGGCAGCATTAACTACAACAGGTACAACCTCTGCTCATAATCATCAAAAAAATATTAGTAATCTGGCAAATGCTAATGAAATGATGATTGAAGGCGAAAGTGCTAACCATGGCAAAGGTTCACACGCTACTGCTGAAAAACAGTCTAAAAATAAAGAACCAAAGTCAAAAGGCACTAATAGACAACAAAAGTCAAATCAGAAAACGATTGTTGTAAGGAGAGTAACATACTATTATCCTACAGGTCAAAAAACCGCAACTGGACATAGTGATAAAGGGAGAAAGAGAATTGTATCACTCTCACCTGATTTACTCAAGAAGATTCCGTATCATTCCAAAGTCGAGATTGAAGGATATGGTATTTTTTATGTGGAAGATAGAACTGCAAATCATATAAGAAGTACTGCTGACATTCTCGTACCAAGGGGAACAAAAATCAAAAATGGTAAAAATGTAACTATTAGAGTTATTAAATGATAAGAAAAAGTCCAAATATCTCCTGGTTGAAATTACACATATTGGGTAGTAAGCCAAGCAATTGGAAACATATGTGTGATAGATACTGGGTATTTAATTTATATATATTTTTATGAAAGTAACATTTTTAAGTGACACTCACACAAGGCAGAACAGTTTGCCACAATTACCAATAGGGGATATTCTGATATTCTCTGGTGATGCTATGTCAAGTGGTTATAACCCACTTGAACTTACTGATTTTGTTGAATGGATCAAAGACCAACCATACAGATATAAAGTCTGTGTAGCAGGTAACCATGATCGTTACTGTGAAAAATCTCCTATTAATCAAATTCAGGATATTTTTAACAAGTATTATGACAATGGTGTAAGGTATCTGTATAATGAAATGGTTGAACTAAATGGTCTAAAGATTTATGGTACACCTTATCAGCCATATTTCTGTGGATGGGCATTTAATGTGCCAGATAAAAAGGATCTTTATAAGATTTATAAAAAGATTCCTAAAAATCTTGACATTCTTGTTACTCATTGTCCACCATATGATATTCTTGACAAGAGTCATTATCCAAGACCATTTTATGGTAAAACTGGAGAAGAACCATTAGGTAGTGAGGAACTACTGAAAGTACTTGATGAATTAGGTGAATTTAAACCAAGATTTCATTCATTCGGACATATACATGGTGATGGTGGAAATATAGTCCAGAAGGGTAAAACAACCTATATTAATGCCAGTGTTTGTGATGAAGAATATAATCCTGTCAATAAAATCATAACACTTGACATTGAACCCAATCTTTAATGAAAAGGAGATGAGTGATCATCTCCTTTTTTCATAAATATATATATAAGTTAAAGGCATATGAATATTACTAATTTTACCCAAATAAGTGGTTATAATAGAGGATATTATAATAATGGATATTACAATGGGTTTTTTAATTATGGCGGATTAATGAATAGAGGTGGTCTACCAACCACAGCGATTCAAAATATTTATAATATTGGTGGAACATCTGCCTGTGGATCCGGTCCAACTTATTGTCCAGAAGGATATGGATTATATTTTCCTTGCCTAAAAAATATCACCAGAGGTCAAAATGTATGTTTTGACTTTTATGTAACAGACACATATACACAAGATGTTGCTGATATGAGAGATATTGAAGAAATGGCATTAACACTTAATGGACTTTTTGGTTGTACATATGGAACATATTATTACTATCCAGATGATTTAGATAGTGATATAGTTTCATTACAACATGAGGAATATCCAGTAATATATTCAGATGATTTTGATGATGATAATGTATATACATTGACACTTATCAGATTAAATAATGATGAAACAGATTTGTCAGATGTCAATACGGTTACTGGATCATTCTATAATGGAACAGAAGTGACTGTTGAAGCAAATGATACAGAAGATTACATCTTTATCGGTTGGGCAAACTCAACAGCTGACGACGACGAATACTGCGAAGATGATTTCATTATAAGTAGAGATTATCAATATAAATTGATTATTGATGATAACAAGACTTTATTTGCCATCTATATGCCAAGAACAGATAAAGACGAACCTTGGAGTGGTAAAACTACTACTGATATTGATATTTTAACTGAATCTGTACCAGATGGTGAATACCCTTATGATGGTAATGAGTTCACATCAGAAGTAAAGAATATAACTCTTAAATTTGAGAAAAGTGAATCCGGACACAATTGTAATGGGTATCTTAAATTTGAGAAGGGAAGCAGACTTGTAATTTCTTCAATGGGACTTACAGATGGAATTAAAATCAATCTGTATGCAAGAACAGAAACACCTTGTAATGTTACTGTCAGTTTAAATGGTTCTGAAGCGAGTCAAAAGATTTCTGGTCCAAAGATTTATAGTTATCTGTTCAGGGATTGTGATGAGTCAGACATCACCATTGAGTCAGATGGCGAGTTTTTACTTGACATCTTTGAAATATGCAATGAGAAGATAATTGACAAAGGTAAGGCAGAATTGTGTCTTGATTCAAGTGATACAGCACTTCTTGCTACTGGCCCATTGAGTGTGACTGGTGCTATTAGAAATGTTCTTGGTAACATTTATGGTATCAATAAAACACAAATCGGAAATGTAAATAGATTGAGTAAAATAAATATATTTTAATTATGAATAATAATATTTTAAAGAGAGGTGACTTTGTGAATGAAGTCTATATTCCAAAGTTGTTAGAACAATATGAAAACAATCCTGAATCACTTGATGAAGGAGTACTTAGTAATCTTTTTGGTATGGTGAAGAATCTGTTCAAGAAAGATTGGGAATCAATCAAGGGTGATCATTCTATCATAGCAGCATATAAGGAAATAGATGATTCACTTACAGGTTTCACAACAATGAAACTTGCAAAGAAGGATGTTTGTAACAAAATCAGGCAATCTCTTGTTAATTTTGCAGGGGATTGGTATGACTACAAGAAGGAACAGGCTAAAGATCATGATGAAGATGACCCAAAGGAGGCAACAACCTATAATTTCAAGGATAGTACTTTAAGAGAGCAACTTGATAAATGTACAAAGGACATTAAGAAATATGCTGATGGTGATGAGCAAATGACCAAATGGGCTCAAACTTTATTAGATGACATGAAGTATGTTATCAATCAATCACTCCTTAATGAAATTGAAGATGAAAAACTGAAGAAGAAGATTGAGCAAGAACTTAAAGATGAAGCAAAGAAGCGAGAAGAAATTAATAAACAGGCAGAAGAAATTCAAAAGAAATTGCTTGATCAAATTTCAAATGAGAGAAAGACATTAATCAGTAATGCTTCTGCAACACCTTTGGATGAGAAATTGACACCTGACAAGGCAATTAAAGAAATTGCTGGTGAATTTGGTAAATACATTGCAGTGTTAGAAAATAATTCTATTTATAAATACTCATTTGATAATATTATAAATGAAGCTAAAAACATTGATCCTAAAATAAATGATTTATTTAAGAATGATTCTAAATTAGGTTTCAAAAAAATATTTGAAGAAGAATTAAAGAAAGGTATTAAAGATACTAAACCATTTCAGGCCACTTATACTATACTTAAAGATTTTTATACTAAATTGGCAGCATCTGATGTTATTGATCAATTTAAAAATGCAAATACACCAGCACAATCCCTTCAAGCAATGTGTATTAGTATAAATGCATTTGTGAAAATATGTTTATATAAAGAAACATATAATTCAAATGATGCTAAAGATTTTCTTCCATTAATGGCAAAATGTGCTATAACTTCAAATGAATTATTAAGTTATAGTTTACCATTATCAACTAAGCAAAAAGGTATTAATTATTTTGTTGAAATTACAGAAATTATTTCTAATGGAGAAATTGGAGGAATTAAAGGTAACAAGAAGTTTAAAACAAAAAAATTTGATTATGCTAAAAGATTAAAAGATAATGCTGATAAGTTAAGACAAGACATTGTAGATGAAGCAAAGAAAATGTTAGAAGAAGGAGAAAAGGAAATTGAGAAAGAAACCAGTAAATTTAAATCAAGTACTGATAAGAGAGATGATTCAATGCCGCCTGCAATAGATGAAGCATAACACATAATCTTGTTCACAAAAACTGCCTTGTTCGTTTTAAATGAACATCGCAAAGTTAATGAACAAATAATATAAAATTAAAAGAGAGTGAATAATCACTCTCTTTTTTATTGTCCAGACTTTTAGTTGCTTGGGGTGTCATCAGGTAGTTGTGATACCGCATCACACGCCAAGTAGATGAAATAAGCATCCTTTAATGTATAAACTCCTTTTTTCTGGGCAATTTCTGCAACCTTCAAAAGAACCGTCAAGGCCAACTTGATGTTCTCTTCATTATTCAAGTTATCCATTGCAGTTTTAACTACTGATGCTTCTTCAATAGTCAATGCACCACCAGCCTGTGCCAGTTCTGCTGCTTGTTTCAAAATGTTGATAATTTCACTTACTTCCATATTACTAAAATATTTTCTATATTAAATATAACAAATCATTATATTCTTATAATAAACAAATGATCCCTTTATATTTTTGTTATGTTTAATGTGGTTTGTGATTATGGATAAATGTAGATATATTGAACTCTTTGCAGGAGTTGGTGGATTCCATGTAGGTCTTGACAGGGCAGACAAGGAGTTCTATCAATGTGTGATGGCAAACCAGTGGGAGCCATCATCTAAAGACCAGTTCGCAGCTAACATATATAAGAAAAGATTTCCAGATGTCTTATTAATCAATGATGACATCAACAAAGTATCTGGAAAGGATTATGAGGCTGAACTTCTGATGGGGGGCAGTTGCTGCCAAGATTACTCGGTTGTGCGAAATCTTTCACAGTCACTTGGTATTGAAGGTAAGAAAGGTGTGTTGTGGTGGCAAGTCACAAGACTTATTTCTGAAATGAAAGAGAAACCAAAGTTCCTGTTATTTGAGAATGTTGACAGGATGCTCATTTCTCCTTCAAAACAAAAAGGTAGGGATTATGCTCTCATTCTTCAATCTCTTGTTGACCTTGGATATGATGTTGAGTGGAGAATTATCAATGCCGCTGAATATGGTATGCCACAAAAGAGAAAGAGAGTTTTTATCTTTGGATTCCTTAAAGGTGAATTTGATGTAACAAGTCCTGATGAATGGCTGTATTCTGATGGTGTACTGGCAAAGTCATTTCCAGTGAAGAAACCTGTTGATGTTGGTCTATGGGGATTGGATGGAAGGAGACTTGATCCAGACCTTGCAAACCTTTCAAAGTATTTCAATAAGGGAAATATGTCACTTCATCCATTTAAAAATGCAGGTGTGGTCATTGATGGACTTGTTTACACAACAAAAGTTGAACCTGACTATTCTGGTCCATACACTACATTGGGTGACATTCTTGTAACTGGTGATGACAGGAAATATATTACACCTGAATATTATGTGTCTGATGAGGATGCGAAGAAGTGGGAGTATGTGAAAGGTCATAAAGAGTTTGAAAGGACAAGTAAAGATGGTTACAAGTATATGTACACTGAAGGTTCAATGGCATTTCCTGATCATCTTGATAAACCTGCCAGGACTTTAATCACAAGTGAGGTGACAAAGAAACCGAATAGATTTACTCACATCATTAAAGACCCCGTAAATGGCAAATTAAGGCGTCTGGTGCCATTAGAACTTGAAAGGGTACAGATGTTCCCAGACAACCATACGGAGGGCACTACGGACAGGAAAAGAGGGTTTCTGATGGGTAATGCACTTGTGTGTGGAATTGTAGAGAAAATTGGAAAGGAATTAAGGCGTAGATTATGAAAGTTACAACACTTGATGAGATAATTGAGAAGAATGTTGATGAAAATCTTTACTTCAAGAAATCTGATTGGGAGAAAAGAAAATATCTCAAGACTACACTTCCAATGCTTTGTACAGTTGATGGTGATGATGTTTATCTTTATGTTGATGGTGTTAAGCCTCCACAGATACTGAAGCAAAAAAGGACAGAAGAAGAGAAGTTGAGGCGACATCTTTATGGTGACAAAGGAAAAAAATTTGGTAAAGGTGTATATTTAGCACCGACAGGAGATGGTTATTCAAACACACTCACAACATTCTCAATGGACAATTATGTCTGGGATCTAACCTATAAGGTTAGGGAACTCACAGATTTGGAATCATTCAGATTGATGGATGTTGATTTTGACGACGCGAATAAAATTATCGCCGCGGTTCCAAAAAGGTTTTGCAGGAAACTTGCTGGAAACAGCATCACAGTAAATGTAATGACAGAGATATTTAGAAATCTTTTTTATAAAAGAAAAGAAAATCCAGAAAAATCTTTATTTTAATATAAGTTGAATGAAAAGAAATAATGATATACATATAGTCAAGGTTGGTCCACACCAACAGGATACAGTGATGTTTACAGATGGTATATGTCGTTGTATTTGTGTGGGAAAACATAATAACACAAACAGTTACTTGAAGATTTATGACATGGGTAGAATCAGGAAAATGACCACAAAAGAAATTGGAAGATTGATGGGGGTTGATGATTCTGACATTGATAAAATAATTGAAAGTGGATTGAGTCTTGGTAATATCAACTCTTTATTTGGCAATTCAATTGTGGTTGATACACTTGCTGCTGTGTTTAATGAATTATTTTTTGGAAAAAAATCACACGAATGTGTGACATTGTTTTAATGTGTGACATTATTTTAATGTTTTGTTATATTTATAATATGAAAAAAAAAGCAATTAATACAACAAAAGATGGTCTTTGCAGAACTATAGTAAGTTGGTATGCTAAAGGTGGTCGTACGAATTTTGCGAATTGGAAAGGAAATGGACATTTTGCAATGACCGCAGTTTTGGAAGAATATGAAGACACAGAAAGCAAAAAAGAAAATAATATGTGAATACCATGGTTATTGGAAAGATGATTCCAGAGAAGGTTCACATTTAATTCAACGAACAGACAAGAAAGTATGTGGTTGATACACTTGCTGCTGTGTTTAATGAATTATTTTTTGGAAAAAAGTCACATGAATGTGTGACATTATTCTAATTTGTGATATTGTTTTAATGTTTTGTTATATTTAATACATGAAAAGATATAAGATAAGGAAATTGACACCAAGAGAAATTGGTAGACTCATGGATGTTGATGATGCAGAAATAGATAAAATGCTGTCTTGTGGTTTGAGTGACAATGCATTATATAAAATGTATGGAAACTCTATTGTAGTTTCCTGTCTTGAACATATGTTTTTCAATTTACTTGTTGAAAGACCAGAAGATAAAAATGTAGTATTATGGTAATGAAAAAATATACAGAAGAGAATCCACTAACAGTGTTTACTGCATTTTCAGGGTATGATTCACAATGTCTTGCCTTGAAAAGACTTGGTATTCCATTTGACTTGGTTGGGTGGAGTGAGATTGATAAGAACGCAATTATTGCACATAATGCACTTTTCCCAGAATATAAGGAAAGAAATTATGGTGATATTTCAAAGATTGATTGGTCACAAGTTCCTGATTTTGACCTGTTTACTTATTCATCACCTTGTTTTGTTGAAGGTACTCTTGTCCTTACAAAATCAGGACTGAAGAAGATTGAGGAAGTTACAGAAAATGATTATGTATTGACACATACCAATACATATCAGAAAGTTGCTACACCTATGGTTAAAAATCATAAGGGAGAGATGTTGAATATCAAGGCAATGTGTTTTGATAATCTTGATTGTACTCCTGAACATCCTTTCTATGTGAGGGAAATGTATAGGAGAGGTCATAAAGCAATCAGGACATTCAGAAATCCTATTTGGAAACAGGCAAAAGATTTGACAAAGAAAGATTATCTTGGTGTTGCCATCAATCAGGAATCAAAACTTCCTGAATGGAATGGTGTTGAAGACAATAGATGGGGACACCACAGGAATTCAAATAAGTTATCAGAACTATTCACAAATAACAGTTTCTGGTATCTTATGGGTAGATATGTTGGTGATGGTTGGAAGAAGAATGTCCAGAACACCTCATTTGGAGTTATTATCTGTTGTAATGATTCTGACAGAGATAAACTTTCTCTTGAAAAGGCAATAACTGATTGTGGATTTAATTATACAATCATTAAGGAAAGAACTGTAAACAAAATTCAGATTTCATCAAAGGAACTTTATGAGTTTGTTGGTAGATATGGATACTATGCTTATGGTAAGAAGATTGATGGTGAGACTTTGAATCTCCCTGTGGAATATCTCAAGTCATTTGTTGAAGGTTATCTTGCAAGTGATGGTAGTTATATTGAAAAACCAAAACTGTATAAAATCAATTCAATCAGTAAAGAATTGATTTATGGTATTGCACAGTGTATTGCAAAGGTGTACAAGACGCCATATAAGATTTATTATCAAAAGAGAGCAGATAAACACACCATTGAAGATAGAGTTTTAAATCAGTCACCACAGTGGCAGATTGTTTGGAAGACTGAAAAAGGTAAGCAAGACCAGGCATTCTATGAAGATGGATATATCTGGTGTCCAATCAGGAAAATTGAAACCTTTGATGCAGATTGTGAAGTGTATAATATGGAGGTTGAGAATGATGAATCATACACTGCAAATGGTTGTATAGTTCATAACTGTACTGACTTCTCTAATGCTGGTTTACAGGCTGGTGGTGAAGAAGGTTCTGGAACAAGGTCATCACTCTTGTGGGAGTGCAGGAAAACTATCTTGGCAAAGAAACCGAAGTATCTTTTGTTTGAGAATGTGAAAGCATTGGTCACTGCAAAATTCTTACCATTGTTTGAGAAATGGTGTAAAGAACTTGAAGATTATGGATATGCTAATTTCTACCAAGTGCTCAATTCAAAAGATTATGGTGTTCCTCAATCGAGAGATCGTATCTTTATGATTTCAATACTGAAAACAGAAGATGAACCAAATCCTTATTATGAGTTCCCAAAACCTATTAAACTTGAAAAGACTGTTGAAGATTTACTGGAAGATAAAATTCCAGAGAAATATTATATGAAACCAGAGGTGGTTGACAGGTATATGGAAATTATGTCTGATGAATATTCAAAAACAGAGAACACAGAAGATGGTTTATGGTAATCAGAAAGGTAATAAATACTTGTGATGGTGGGAACTTGTAGGACTATCGTGTCTTGAGTTCTTGAAGAAATTGATGAAGAATAAAAAGAACCAATGAAAGAAGAAAGATTTATGAGGGATAGCAAAAAGATAGATTGTGAAATCCCTAGTAAAAAAGAATTATTCGCATATAGTGGATATGGGACCGATGACCCAAGAGAAAGTGGTCACCTTATAAAGACAGGTAATGAAAAGATTTCACCTACAATCACAACATTATCAGGTGCGATGGGTTTATTAGTTTTAGAAATTTATGAAGATTAAGTTATGATTAGTAATTACAGTAAAGTTAAAAGTTTTATCAAGAATGGAGATCATGGTGTCTGGGGAAATGATTTAAATAGTATTATCATTAAATTAAATAAAAAATATAAATATGAAAAATGGTTCACTGACATTTTATGTGGTAATATTACATCAGTAAATGAATTTAGATATAAATATCCAGATATTGTTAGTGCAACAGAGAGTAGATGGGATTTTAAAAAGGAACAGGACTTACCTGACCCAAGAAATGTGTTGGAGTTCAAGAGAGATACTGAAATATCCACAGTTGTTGAAGATATGATTTCATATGATGTAGAAGGTCTTGAACGAAACAGTACATCTACAGCAAATAATAGTCAGAGTAGCACAGCTTCAACAGATGAAGATTATATGTATTCTTCAAATAATCAGAATTTTAAAGTTGAACTGAAAACAAGATATACATCTAAAGAGGTTACATTTTTCAGATTGAATGAATCTTCTAAATTATTGGAAAACAAGTCATTAGTGATAACTTATTTTCCATATCAGAAAACTATGTATATCATAGACTTTGCTGATCCTATGGTAGAGTCAAAGTTAGATTATGCTAATTATTGCAGTAAATCATCAAATGTATTTGATTTAACAGGTATGACCAAATTTGAATATGACCTTGGTGTAACCGACCCATCAGTAATTAAAACTAAATTAGATGAAGTTATAGCGAACAGGTCTATAAATATTGTATAAAGAATATACAATAAAAATATGAAAATACCTGATGAAGTAGATGAAGTTATGAGTAAGGTAAAGAGAAGTTGGTGTTCAAGATTATTTGATATGGATGATAATAGTGTTAGTTCTACAACACTGTTTATGTTCGTATTGACAGTAATTGGATGTATTCTGCTTTTAGTACCAGCCATAACTTTATTGATTGAAATTTTTTACAATCACACAATCACTACAGATTTAAGTGGTATGGCTGCTTATATCGGTTCTGTAACTGCTCTGTTTACTGCCGCTGGTCTTACCAAGGCTTGGAGTAATTGGGTTAATATGAAGTACAAGGACAAGAATAAGAAACCTTCAGATGAAGGAGATTCTGAACCAGAGTGCGAAAAATTCGATGAAAAATCCGATTGTTAAACACATAAAGAGAGGCCAATCAACCTCTCTTTTTAAATGAAAAGAAATGAACAATAATATGGCAAAAACAGTAGAAGAAAAATATAAGTCACTTTCAGACATTGAACATGTGTTGTTGCGACCTGGTATGTATATCGGGTCAGTAGTAACAGAAAACACAGATAAGTGGATTTTGAATGATGACAAGAAGTTTGAAATGAAACCCGTGAAGTACAATTCTGGTTTTCTGAAGTTATTTGATGAGATTATTTCTAATTCAGTTGATGAGAGCAAAAGAAGTGGATCAAAGTTAAATGCAATTAAAGTAGAAGTTAATAGAGATAAAGGTACTATTCAAGTTTGGGACAATGGAGGTATTCCAGTTGAAATGCACAAGGTTGAAAAGAAATATGTACCTGAAATGTGCTTTGGTACATTGAGAGCGGGTTCTAACTTCAACGACGACGAAAGCCGTGAGGGTGTTGGCACAAATGGTCTTGGTAGTGTTGCTACTAATATCTTTTCAACTTTATTTGAAGTGGAAACTGCTGATGGGTGGTGTAGATTCAAGCAGACATACAAGAACAATATGTCAAAGAAGTCTAAACCTGAAATTTCAATGAGCGGCACACATTATACCAAAATCACATATATACCAGACTTTGATAAGTTTGGTATGACAGATATTGATGAGGATACATTTAAACTCATTGAGTCAAGAGTGTATGAAGTGGCAGGTACAAATCCAAACTTGAAAATCTGTTTTAACGGAAAGAACATATCAACAGGTTCTTTTGAGAACTACTGCAAGATGTTTATTCCTGATAACTCTGATTTCCTGTTTGATGAAACAAAAGACAAGAGATGGAGTGTGGGTATTGCACCAAGTAATAATGGATTTCAAAATATAAGTTTTGTGAATGGTGTTTCTACTTGGGTTGGTGGATCACACATTGAATATATCATCAATCAGATCATCCCAGCAATCAGAGAAAAGATTAACAAGAAATATAAGACTGATATTCTCCCTGGTCAAATCAAGAACCATATGATGCTCTTTGTCAATGCAACCGTAAGTAATCCAAAATTCAGTTCACAGACAAAGGAGAGAATGATTTCAGATAAGGATTCATTCATTAATCCAATTGAACTTACTGGAAAGTTTATAAATCAAATCTGCAAGAGTGAAATTGTGAACTTGATTTCTGACTGGCTGGACCAGAAGAAAGAGGCTGATGACAAAAAGGCAGAAAGAGATGCCAACAAGGAAATCGCAAAGGTGAAGGTTGAAAAACTGATTGATTGTAAACTTGCTGGAACAGCAAAAAGACATCTTACAAGTTTGTGTATCACAGAGGGTGATTCTGCCGCTGCTGGTTTCCGTAAGTTCAGAAACCCACAGACACAGGCATTGTTTCCAATCAGGGGTAAAATTCTTAATGTTAGAGATACTTCCAAAGACAAGGTTCGTGGAAATGCTGAGATCAAGGGTATAATGGCCGCTATGGGTCTCAAATTTGGTCAGAGTCCATTTGTATATGAAGATGGTAAAATCATCAGAGACAACCTTAGAATAAGGGAAGTGAGAATCCTGTCAGATGCTGATACTGATGGTGCAGACATTGCAGGTCTTATCTTGAACATCTTTGCTTACTACTGGCCTGAAATGATTAAGGAACACAGAGTTGCAAGAATTGATACACCTATCCTGATTGCAAAGCAAGGAAGGAAGTCAATTAAGTTCTACTATAAGAGCGAGTTTGATGAATGGTGTAAAGAAAATGATGCTACAAAATGGGATATTGAATACTATAAAGGTTTGAGTGCCTTGGAAGATAAGGATTACAAGGATTTGATCCAGAATCCTAACATCTATTATTATGAACTTGATGATAGGGCATTGGATGAACTTGAGATTTGGTTTGGTAAAGATGCAGACAAGAGAAAGGAGAAACTGAAATAACATAAATAATATAGTATCAAAAAATAAAAATAAATAATTATTAAATAAAGAGTGGACAAAATCCACTCTTTTGTTATATTTTAAATATGAGCAAATTAAAAACAAAAAATGTATCAGACTTTCTGAATGATGAATTGAGAGAGTATTCAATGGATGTGATTGAGAACCGAGCAATACCATCTGTAATTGATGGACTAAAACCAACGGCAAGAAAAGTCATATATGTTGCAAATAAAATATGGAAAACAGGTAATGAAAAATCTATGAAAGTTTTCCAATTAACTGGTACAATGGCAGCAGAAGCATATTACCATCATGGTGATCAATCAGCTTCAACTGTAATTACAGGTATGGGTCAAACTTTCAAAAACTCATTACCTCTGTTGGAAGGTATAGGTCAATATGGCACATTAAGATCAACTACAGCAGGTGCTCCCCGTTATATCTCAACAAAGTTATCACCAAATTTCAGATTACTTTATAAGGATTTTGAATTACTTGAAACACAAATTGATGAAGGTGTTGAGGTAGAACCAAAGTTCTTCTTACCTATTGTTCCAACCGTTATCTTGAATGGTAGTTCAGGTATTGCTGTGGGTTTTGCTTCAAATATCTTGAACAGAAATCCAAAAGATGTTGTGAGTGCTTGTATTGACTATATTAATGGAAAGAAGGTAAAGGAACTTAAACCTTGGTTCAAAGAATTTTCTGGCACTTGGACAAGAGATAAAGAGAACAAGAACAGGTGGTTTGCAAAAGGAACTTATGAAGTTGTGAAGAATGAGGTTCATATCACAGAATTGCCACCAGACTGGACTTTTGAGAAGTATGAGAGTTATCTTGATGACTTGATTGACAAGAAAGTGATAAAAGATTATGACAATAATTCGTCATCAAATATTGATTATACTTTAAGGTTCAAGAGAGATGATCTGAAAACAATGATTGAGAAAGGAACACTTGATGGTACATTGAAAATTGTGAAATCATACACAGAGAACTTGACAACATTGGATGAGAACGGTAAGTTGAAGATCTTTGAAACAGCAGAGGATATTTTGAGATACTTTGTTGATTTCAGACTTGGCTATTATCAGAAAAGAAAGGATTATCTCATTGATAAGTACAAGAAGGAACTCACTGAAATATGCTATAAGGCAAAGTTCATCAAGTCTATCATCACAAAGAAACTTGTTGTGAACAATACACCAAAGGACACTATTATCAAATGGCTTGATGACAATAAGTTTGAAATGATGAATGATAGTTATAACTATTTGTTGAGTATGCCTATCTGGAGTCTTACCAAAGAAAGGTATGGCGACTTGATGGGCAAGGCAAAGCAAAAGAAGGAAATTCTTGATGAAACCAAGAAATTGGATCCAAGACAAATGTATCTGGATGATTTACAGGAATTAAAGAAGAAAGTTTAATTATTTGGCACCATTTTCATACTTGTTCATATACAAAAAAACAAAGTAATAATGACCTGCTATTGCTTCAATTGTCATTATTACTTTGATCATCAAATAAAAGGGTTCTTGGCTTCGACAAGACATTTAAAATTCTTTTCCATTTTCTCACAGTCATTTATAAAACTGTTTAGGTTTTCCTCTGTCAAATAATACCACTCACCATTTATTCTATTTCTATTATACTTCCTATGAAGTGTGGACTCTATCTTGAATGGAAACTCTGACAAGAACTTGTTCACAAGTGTTATTTCCTCAACACTGCCTGTCTGGAGTTGCCTCACTCTTGATTCAACATCTTTTGCGACACCTATTTTATATACATCATCAGATGTTTTTAAAATGTAAACATATCTTTTATCCATTAGATAAATTATTTATCAATGCTTGGTCTTGGACATTTTGGACCATATTTCTTTTTGCACTCACTAAATTTTTGGTAATCAATATTGCGTTGCCAAGGTTCTTTCCAGAAGAATAAACATCTAATGATATTACATACCCACCAGTCCCAAGAAATGCTGTAAGTGTCTCTTACACCATTAACTTCAACACTGTTGTGTGACTTCTCATAAGACTTGATTAAAGAATCAACTGATTCATATGAATCTCTATCAGCAGTCATCCAAAAGATGTCCTTTTCAGTAGCAGACATCGCTGTAGCACCATTTCTCAACATACCTGGAAGAGGATAAGCGAAACCATATTCTGCAATTTCTCTTGAAAGCAAAAGAAGATCAGTCATATTTTTTGCTTGTGAGAGTTTTGGAGCAAACTTTTCAATACCTTTATCATAGTATTTATTCAATCTTTTTTCATATCTGGCGTCTCCACCAGGTAATTTGTCAGAAAACTTCCTTTTAGGAACTGACTCATTAATAAAATCTGTGTAATGTTTAATATATGCCATAATTTATTAATTTTTTAATGTATATTGTATTTATGTAATTTTTGTTATCTTTATAGAAAGAATTAGGTTATGTTAGATATTAAGAATGTAAAGGTGTATGATCTCAAAGAGTCAGTAATTGCTTGCAGAAATGCGATGAGAACTACAATGCCAGAATACACAGATGAAGAATTTGAGAAGTCTTTGCCACGAGCAATCAAGTTGGTACAAGCAAGTAAAAACAGTGATGTAAAATGTCATGACAATTTCCTTACAGGTATCAGGGTTTCATTTGATGTCACTTATCCACAATACTGGTCACCAGAATTTCAAAGATATAATTTCATTGATATTGTGACTTCATCATCAAAAATGCACAGACTCAAGAAGATGATGATCAGACAATCAACAAACAAGTATGTATCACCTGAAGTTATTTATGCTGCTCAAAAGTATGTTGACAGATACAATCAAATCTTGAATGATGAGAGTATTGACACATTTGAGTATTATGACACATCCAGTTCAGAATCAGATACATTAATCAGTGTAAAAGGTAGGAATGAAGCGGTTTATGCAGCATTTATGGTGACGCTATCAAATTGTCCATTGGGACTTGAACTCTTTATGAGAGTTAGTACAAATTATAAGCAACTACAAAACATTTATAAACAAAGAAAGAACCATAGACTTAAAGAGGATTGGGGTGCTTTCTGTAAAATGATTGAAGAGTTGCCTTACTCAAAAGAATTTATAATATTATAACCAAGAAGTCCATAAGTCTTTAGCGTATGGACAATTCACAATAAACTAATATATATATGTGGTTGAAGAATTTCTTTAATGAATTGAAGGCCTGGCACATTGTTAGAAAGGTTTACAAACATAACAAAAAAGATTTTGAACTTGTCAATCTAAAATGTGGCTGGACTGGTAAGATGTTCAGGGTCATCAACAGGGATCCTGAAGTTGCTTTGGGTTCCGAAGAAGATGAGGCATATCTTCATAAGGAACTTGCTGAAATGTGGGGAATAATTTGGAAGCATAACATTGCTGACATTCTTGCTTATGAACTGATTCCACTTGAAAGTGAAAACAGAATCAATGAAAAGGAAGTTGAATATGAGCATGGTTATCTTGTAATGTTTACACCTGCTTGGAATCTTGACAAACAATATGTCACTTGGAAATCAGTTACAATGATGATCTTACTTGGTCTTGGACTGGTTGGTGGTATAGTATATACCATATTGAATT
>Ga0256406_1000641_pt1 | contig 62451 bp, 54 predicted proteins | sample RumenRJG_03DNA_FD_185986 | JGI IMG/M metagenome (GOLD analysis project Ga0256406, IMG submission 185986) | Bovine rumen microbial communities from Lethbridge, Alberta, Canada - RJG_03 | ecosystem: Host-associated > Mammals > Digestive system > Stomach > Rumen | place: Canada: Alberta | collected... | reverse complement strand
AGGTTTTCAGTTGCGGCGACAATTGCTTCACAGATAGCACAACAGGTTTCATCATCACAATATGGTGGTCAGACAATGTATATTTCTCATTTGTCACCATTTGTTGAGGAAACAAGAAAGTCTTTCAGAAAGAGATTGGTTGAGATGGGAATTGAACCGACTGATCCAAATTTTGAGAACCTGGTTGAGAGAGCGACTATGATGGATGTTGAAGATGGTGTGCAGACATTTATGTATCAACTCAACACAATGTCAGGAACTAATGGCCAAGCACCATTCATCTCATTGTTTATGTATCTTGATGATGTTCCGGAAGGACAGGAAAGAGATGATCTTGCTCTTGTGTGTAGAAAGATTTTTGAACAAAGAATCATTGGTTTGAAAAATCCAGCAGGTGTATATGTAGCACCAGCATTCCCAAAACTTCTTTATGTACTTGATGAAGATAACATTACAGAGGATAGCAAGTATTGGGATTTGACAGTTTTGGCTGCTACTTGTACAACAAAGAGAATGGTTCCTGATTATATCTCTGCAAAGGTGATGAGAGAACTGAAGGATGGAAATGTTTATGGATGCATGGGATGCCGGTCTTTTTTAACTGTTGGTTATGTTGACAAGAAGGACCCTTGGAAGATGACAACAAAGAAAAAAGGTGTTCCAAAATTTACTGGTCGCTTTAACCAAGGTGTTGTTACACTTAATCTTCCTGATGTGGCACTTTCTTCAAAGAAAGATATGGAAAGGTTCTGGTATATGCTTGATGAAAGACTTGAACTTTGCCATAGGGCATTGAGATTAAGACATGAACATCTCCGTGGAGTAAAATCAGATGTGGCACCAATTCTTTGGCAAAATGGTGCTTTGGCAAGACTCAAACCTGGTGAAACGATTGATAAACTCCTTTATAATGGATATTCAACAATTTCACTTGGTTATGTCGGCCTTTATGAATGTGTTAAGTATATGACAGGAAAGGATCATTGGAAATCTGAAGATGAAGGTGGTGCATTGGAGTTTGCACAACAAGTAATGCAACGATTGAATGATAAGTGCAAACAATGGAAGGAAATTGAACACATTGATTATTCTGTATATGGCACACCTGAAGAGTCAACAACATACAAGTTTGCTAAATGCTTACAGAGAAGATTTGGAAATATTCCAGGTATCACTGACAAGAATTATGTAACTAATTCATATCATATTCCTGTGTTTGTTGATATTGATGCTTTCAGTAAGTTATCAAATGAAGCAAAATTACAGAAGTTGAGTCCTGGTGGTGCAATCTCTTATATTGAAGCACCTAATATGGAAAACAATGTAGATGGTGTGTTGACAATTATCAAGCACATTTATGACAGTATTATGTATGCTGAAATCAACTTGAAATTGGATCATTGTGATAATTGTGGATATGATGGTAACTTTGATATTCAGGAAATTGATGGTAAACTTCAATTTGTTTGTCCTAACTGTGGTGAAACGGAATTTGCTCACACCCCAACAAGGTTGCGACCAACAAGACGAGTTTGTGGTTACATTTCATCAAATCAGATGAATCAGGGTCGTATGGATGAAATGAGAAATAGAGTTGAACATATTTAAGATATGATTTTATAAACAGGAAGGTGAGATTGATCTCACCTTTTTTTTGTTATATTTAAGTTGATAAAACATTTAGATAATGAGTAGAATAGTAAGAATTGATACATTACATGAAGGTGACAGACATTCTTGTGCTGCCAATGGAAATGGAATTAGAGTTGTTGTATGGTGGCTTGGCTGTAGTATTGGATGCAAAGGTTGCCATAATGTTGATTACTGGAATTTTGATAATGACAAATATCCAGAGTTTTCAGAAGATCATATCAACAAAGTGATAAATGAAACAAATGAATATGAAAAACTTTATTCTGGATTGTCAATTCTTGGTGGAGAACCTTTTGCGGTTCAAAATATCAAGGATGTGATAAAACTATGTGAAAGATACAAGAGTGAGTTTCCTGAAAAAAACATTTGGATTTGGTCGGGTTATACACTTGAGCATTTGAGAGAACAGGAAGGTGAGTATGGCGATAATGTTCATCACTTACTGGAATTGTGTGACTATATTGTTGACGGTCCATTCATTCTTGAAAAGAGAAATATAGCATTGAAGTTCAGAGGGTCTAATAACCAGAGAATAACAAATTTGAAAACTGGAGAAGATATAAAATAAAAAGAGATCCTTAATCCAGAAAGATACTCTATGAATACATTACATCATTACTATACAGGAAATTCTAAAAAAATGTCAGCCATATCTGATGATAGTGTTGACTTGGTTGTCACCTCTCCTCCTTATCCGATGATAGCGATGTGGGATGAGATCATGGCCGATCAGAATATAAAGATAAAAGAATATTTAGCATCTGATCCGGACCGAGCTTTCGAACTGATGCATCAGGAACTTGACAAAGTATGGAGAGAATGTCTACGTGTTATCAAGCCTGGTGGATTCTTGTGCATCAATATCGGTGATGCCACAAGGACTATCAATGGTCGATTCAAACTTTACAATAATCACAGTCGTATCATTACTTCCTGTCTTGGAATGGGGTTTGTGGGGTTGCCAAACATTATTTGGCGTAAACAGACCAATGCCCCTAACAAGTTCATGGGTAGTGGAATGTTGCCTTGTGGTGCCTACGTCACACTTGAGCACGAATGGATCTTGATATTCCGTAAAGGTGACAAGCGTGTTTTCAAGGATGCTGAGACCAAACAGACTCGCTGTAAAAGTGCTTTCTTCTGGGAAGAACGTAATACATGGTTTTCGGATATTTGGGAAATTAAAGGCACCAAACAGAACTTGCAGCAGTCGAAATCACGTGAACGGAGTGCAGCATACCCTTTTGAGATTCCTTACAGACTGATTAACATGTATTCAGAGATTGGTGATACAGTGCTTGATCCTTTCTTGGGTACAGGTACTACCATGCAGGCGACCATATTGTTGGGTCGCAATAGTATAGGATATGATATAGACCCACACATGGGGGACTTGGTAACTGCTGGTATTGAAGATATGAATGTTGATAGATGCAATGATTTGATCAAGCAAAGGTTTGATAATCATATTGAGTTTATCAGATCACGCAAAGCATCCGGAAAAGAAATCAAACATTACAACAAACCAATGAATGTCGAAGTGATGACAAAGCAGGAAGAAACCATGGAACTGTGTTATCTGAGAGAAATATCATCATTGTCAGGGAGTAATGGCTGGATGGTAGACCTTGAAGATCATTCTAATTTAAGTTTTCAACCTACTATGAATGACTCAAGAACAACTCAATAGAGTACAACATCAAATCAATGAAAGATCAAGGAAGAAATTATGATTTCAACTCCCAAAATTGAGTTCTTCGGAAAGATTAACTAATTTTGCACTTTTCACTTGACAATACAGTCTGTCTTAATTGACATTTCTTTTTATTTTTATATTTTATTTTAATGCTTTGAATTTGTTCACTTTAAGGAACTCTTTGATATTTTCAAGTTCAAATTTCTGGTCTGGTCCGATGTTGTAGTGAAGAATATCATCCCTCATTTTGTCATCCATATCATTGACCATATTGTAACCTTTGAAATAAGTTGTCATTGGTTCACCACTCTTGATTTCACAGTCTTTGTTTTTTCTTCTTGGTCGTATAATGGTTTTGAATGCTGTGTAGTCAGTCATCCCAGGTGCCTGTTTCTTAATCCAGTCAAACAGATCACAGAAGTCCATTTCATACATCAGATATGAAACACAGGTTTTCATAGCTATATTGAAAAGTACATTGTCCTTTTTATGTTTCACTTTGTTCAATGAGTTCCACACGGCGAGTCCTTCGTCGTAGGTTGAACTTGATTGTGTTCCATATGCAAACAACCAGAGTCCTGTTTTCTTACCATAGAATCTTCTACCAACATGACCCTTGATTTCATGGGCAATGAGTCCTTCAATATCTTCATCAGAGAATTTTGAAGTCTTGTTCACATTCACCTTACCCATCTTTACATTCATTCTTGGGAGCATACCAGTGTCAATCTCAACATCAAAGTCATATCCAAGTTCATCAAGAGCATCTTCAATTTCTTCGAGACATTCTTCACTGTCCTTGTTCCTATCATTTTTGAAATCTGGTTTCTTGTATGGATTATCTTTGATACATTGAAGTGCCTGTTGATACAATTCCTTGTCAACTGGGTTTTCGCCAGGTTCATAAGTACCGTCTTCAATTTCTTTTCTTTGCTCAATACTTCTTCTCATTGAGTGTATCTTCTCAATATAGAATTGTGCGACATAACAGTCATCTTTTATTTCTTCAAATTCATCAAGGAGTTTTCCAAAGTCATCATACATTTTCATATCAGGTTCAGAGTTATCAATATCAAGTTGTGGATAATATTTCTGACCATTGTTCTTTGCAGTCATAAACTTGTCAAATTCTTCCCTGATGTTGTTTACTGTCTGTGCCACATATCTTGTCCTGAACTTTTCAATGAGTTTATGATATTTCTCATCAAGTTCAAGAAGTTTTGCCTTTGTTTCTTTATCAAGCAAAAACAAACTTTTTGATTCTAATATAAAATCAGCAAAATTAAGTATATTGTTCATAAAAATATTGTTTATATCATATTTATGTTTAATCATAAATATATATATAATATATTATAAAGTTATGAAATTTGAATTTGACCATAGAACAGGAACAATGTTGCCAAAGAAAGACAAGCAAATATATTTTGCAAAATCTCAAGGTGGTGGACTTCTCATTGATGATAAAAAGAACAATGTAAGATATGTCATTGAAAAAGATGAGAGCATTACAAACATTATGGGAATTAGGGGAGACAAAGTTAATCTCTATGATATGAGAGATGCGAGAATTATCGCTGAAAGAGTTATGAGAATGTTTGGTCGTGAACATAAGTACACGGACTTTCATTACTTTCTCCGTGGTTACAGAATGAGTGAGAATGTAATCCTTAACTTTGATGAATTTATTGAAGAATCAAATTTGAATGAGGATGAATAAGAGATATATAAAAAGTTTTGATGATTTTATCGGTGAATCAAGATTTGTTGATCTGATAAACAAAAAGTTTACTGGTGAGCTTAGAAAGGAAAATGGGAAAGTTATCGGACAAACTGAAGATGGAGATAAATTGATCATTCCAAATAATTATGTTGATAATGGTAATATTGTTGACTTGGATAGTGGAAAAGATTTTTTATATATTGAGTCAGCTAATACATATATTGCATGTGTTAGTGATGATAGTTCAGATGTGTTTTACAAATATGATAATGATAATAGTATAGACACTGATGATGCAAATATGATTGAGTGGTTCACTATAGAATCTAAATATAGAAAATATGTTTGTGGTTCTTTGGAAGCAATGGGAAACCATATTGATTTGGATAATCTTGATGATATTGACATTGAAGACTCAAATCATTTTGATTATAAATTATTTGATTCTAAAGAATATTTCGTTTTCTGGAGTAAAAAATCTGCTGAAGATTATGCGATTGAAAGAGTGAAAGAACTGTTTGAACAGGCTGGAATTGGTGGTAAAGAAGATATAGAGAGATATAACAACCTTTTTGGTAGTAAGGTTTTTGATGTTGATGCAATGCAGAAAGAATTAGAAGAATCATATAGGTCATATTATAGATATTTGAAAGAATCAGATGCTATTGAAGAGTTGTTAAACCATAATGTTATCAAGGATGATGAAGAATATTTCTACTTGGATGAAGATGACAATCCAGATCATGACAGACCAAAATTTGATTATCGGGATTACTCAGAAGAGTATGTTGAAAAAGCAATTAATAATATTTATGATATTGTTGATGAATTTATTACAAATTATGGCATAGAAGGAATTGAAGATTATATGGATCTTGATAAACTCGCTGAATTAATTGTAGATGAAGATGGTCGTGGAAATGTAATTTCAACATATGACGGAAAAGAAATCCATGAAAGTGTAGATGATGAGGAATATTATATATATAGAATGAATTAAAGGATGATACTTGATTTTTTAAGTTTTTCAATAAATGAATCTGTGAGAAAATTGAAGAAGGAACTTCATGGTACATTAAATGCTACAGACAGAAAAAAGATGAGGAAGTTACTTCGTCATAATATTGTCACATTCAAATTTATAAAAAGGAATGGTGAAATTAGAAAGGCAAAGGGAACTCTTAATTCAAAATATACACCTGCATTAAGAGGTGGTGATCCAAGACCAGAACATCAAATGGTATATTATGATTTTGATAAGGATGGATGGAGAAGTTTCAGGTCATACAAGTTTATCAAGATACTTGATATTAAACCAATTGACACAACACCAACATCAGGTACTTCAAGTTCTTCAAGTTCATCTAAACTATCTAAACATATTCCAAGTAAGCCAATCCACTCTAAACCGTCACATCCAAAACCAGAGGATGATGAAGATGAAGAGAAGATTGAGAAGAGACCAATTCACAAGGAAAAGGAAGAAAAGAAGGAAGATGAAAAGACAAAGACTTACAAAGCTGGTGAGAAGATACCTGAAGAAGAATTGACAAGAAGATCAGCAGACTTCAGGAAAGGTTCAAGAAAGAACAAGACTACACATGAAGCCAATGACAAGTTCAAGAAAGAAAAACACAAAGAAGAAAAACATAAAGATGAAGAAAATGATGAGGATAAATAATTCTCATCATTTTTGTTATATTTAGTATTGATAAGGATGACAGGTATCATCCTGAAAATAATTAATATAAATTTAATAATATATTTTTATGGGAAAGAAAATTTGTGGTTGTGACCTTGGAACAGGTTTTTCCTGTGTTGCTGTAATGGAAGCTGGAGCACCAAAGGTCATTATTAATTCTGAAGGTCGTTCTACTACACCTTCTGTTATTTCATTCGCTAATGATGAAATCAAGGTTGGTGATGCCGCCAAAAGACAAGCAATTATGAATCCTACCGAAACAGTATCTTTCATCAAACGGTTTATGGGTGAAAAGTATGATGATGTGCTCGATGAAGTTAAGCGAGCACAATACAAAGTAGTAAAGTCTAATAATGGTTTGCCAAGAGTTGACATCAAGGGTAAATTGTATTCTCCAGAAGAGTTGTCTGCAATGATTCTTCAAAAGATGAAAAAGATTGCCGAGGATTATCTTGGTGAAGAAGTAAAGGATTTTGTAATCACTTGCCCTGCATACTATGATGACACTGCAAGACAGGCAGTTAAAAATGCTGGTGAGATTGCTGGTATGAATGTTGTTCGTGTGATTAATGAACCTACTGCAGCCGCACTTGCTTATGGCATCAATACAGAAAAGTCACAAAAGGTAATGGTGACAGATATTGGTTGTGGTACAAGCGACTTTACAGTTCTTGATATTGATGAAGGACTTTTTGAGGTGAAGGCGACTGATGGTGATACACATCTTGGTGGTGATGATTTTGACCAAGTAATTGTGAATTGGATCATTGAAGAGTTCAAGAAAGATAATGATGGTGCTGAAATCAAGGATCCAATGGCACTTCAAAGATTGAAGGACGCAGCAGAAAAGGCAAAGATTGAGTTGTCAAGTACAACTACGACAGAGATCAATTTGCCATACATTATGGTGATTGATAATATGCCAAAGCATTTTATAAAGACTTTGAACAGAGCAGAATTTGAAAGAATGTCAGATCATCTCATCACAAAGATGATTGACAAGTGTAAGTCTTGTATGGAGAAATCAAAACTTAAAAAGTCAGATATTGATGAAATCATTCTGGTTGGTGGTTCAACAAGAATTCCTGCGGTTCAAGCAGCAATTGAAAAGTTCTTTGGCAAGAAAGTGAACAAGTCAGTGAACCCTGATGAGGCAGTTGCAACAGGTGCTGCTATTCAAGGTGCAATCATTGCTGGTGATTCAAGTGTTGGTGATGTGCTTCTTCTTGATGTTATTCCACTGTCACTTGGTATTGAAACAATGGGTGAAGTATTTACAAAACTTGTTGAAGCAAATACTACAATACCAACAAAGAAAACACAGATATTCACTACTGCGGTTGACAATCAGCCATCTGTTGAGATCAAGGTTCTTCAAGGTGAGCGACCAATGTCAAAGGATAACAAGCAACTTGGTATTTTCCATCTTGATGGAATTATGCCAGCACGAAAAGGTGTGCCTCAAATTGAGGTGACATTTGATATTGATGCAAATGGTATTCTTTCAGTATCAGCGAAGGATAAGGCAACTGGTAAAGAACAAAGTATCAGGATTGAAGCAAGTTCTGGTCTTTCGGATGCAGAGATTGAAAGAATGAAGAAAGAGGCAGAAGAAAATGCAGAGGCTGATAAGAAAGAGTTTGAGAGAGTTCAAACACTTAATAATGCAGAAGCAATGGTGTTCCAGACTGAAAAACAAATTGAAGAGTTTGGTGATAAGATCACAATGGAACAAAAGTCTGAACTTGAAAATGGACTTAATGCACTTAAAGATGCAGTAGAGCAAAAAGATGTTGATGCTTGTAAGTCTTGTATGGAAATTCTCACAAAGACTTGGAATGACATTTCTGAAGTTCTTTACAAGGCGGATTCAAATGATGCTACTGGAGGTGGTGGTAATCCAATGAATGACATTATGAACAATATGGGCAAATAATAAAGAATTGAAATGATGGAGAGTAATACGTTACTCTCCATTATTTTTTCATAAATAACTTATATATAGTGGTAAAGTATAAATAATATGGTAACACCTTATCTTAAAAATCTAAATAGTCAAGGAGGAACATTATATGTATTTCCTTCTGTAAGTCAAGATTTAACAAGAACAACTGTAAGCAGTGATTATGAGTTCAAGTTTTCACACTTCGCTTGCTTAAATATTCCTGACATTTTTTCGGGAACAGCACATGATGAAGCAGGCTCAAATCCAATATCAATAGCTGATGATGATTTAGAAAAAGGTATGTATCTTGAAGGTGCATTTCCTGGAAGTTATCCCGCACCTGGTAAAACATTAAAATGGGATGCTGAAGGTATGGGTAGAATGATTGCAGAGCATCTTCAAAACTATGTTATGAACTTTGAAACTGCAATTCTCAATGGTGAAGGTGATAATGATGATTATGACAATGATATTTTGACAACGGTGTCTGAAAAAGTATTTTGGAACTGGATGCAGAAGATTGGTGCAATCAAGTTTACTGATGATAACAAGATGGAATCATATTCATCATTTAAAGAGAGAACTGTTCAATATCTTGGTAATATTGATGCAATAAACACTGTTGAAATTAATGGTGATTCTTTTGAAGAGTTATATCTACATATTCCAAGTTCTGTTGGTGCAAGTACATATGTTTATTTTAGAGAAGGAAAATATACTGATAATAAAAATTATCTTAATAAGAGATATGTAATTGGAAGCAAGAATGGTAAAGAAACCATCATTGGAAGAAGTGGTTCGGATTCTGCTCCTGATGAAAATCCATTTGATATAAATATGAGTATTAACGCCATATTTGATGATGATATTAATGGGAATGTTTATATTGGTGATGTTGGTCATACTATTGATTTCCGTGATTCAAGTTATAAAGGTGGTGATGGCATTATGGCGATGAATGAAGAAAGCACTGATAACTTTGAGTTCAATGCAATTCTTATTTACTATGATTTCTTGAAGAAAACAGATGATCCAAACATCAAGGAAATGTCAACAAATCTTTATGGTATTTTATTTTTAGACAATGTTACTGTTACTGACTTAAAGGTTGAAACTAATGGTACAAATAATACAACAAAAGTATATAAGCAAGGATATATCCAAAGGTATCCAAAAATAAAGGAAACCATTTTGGGTAATGGTAACAGCTTTGCAATGAAAGTTGACATCAAGATCGATACTGTACCAGATTCAACTCAAACTGTTGTTAAATATGATGATCCTAATGATGTAGTATCAATGTCAATGTTCCAAAGTGCTATTGTTCAAATGCAGAATTGTATTGATATGTTCTATACACAGGAACAAGATATTGTGGATATTAAGAAAAGAATGAACGATCTTGAATCATTACTTTCTGGTGTTGAAACAATTAATGCATTATCTGGTAGGGTTGACAGGTTAAATGACCTTTATGTAGATTACTACTCTGTAGATAATTCAACCGTACTTGGCCTTATTGAAGTTCTTTCTAATAAACTGAACTCTATTATGGCAGGCAAAAAGAATATTCAACTTCAATATGATACTGATGTTTTACAGGCAGGTACTGGTGTTACACTTGATAAGAGTTTGAATAAAGTTGTAATCAATTCAGATCAAAAATATTCTATTAATACTGTTTATCAAGATAAATCACTTGAAAATGAATTAAATACATTTGATTTCACTGCAGAGTCAAATACAATTGACTGCTATATTCCTTTGCTTGATGGTGAAAACTTTGCAGTGATTTATCTCAATACTTATGAAGAATCAGATAATGGAACTGACGACGGCGACATCGTGATTCATATTGATGACACTACTAATGAATGGTCAGTTGGTCAATCATTTAAAATTCATTTTGTCACTGCTGATCCTGACTTTAAACTGGTATTCAAAGAAAGTGATAGTTTTGAGATAAAGATTGGTGATAAGTCAATTGGCATTGATGGTAAAGAAATGATTGGCAAGAACTTGATTGAGGTGATTAGAATTTCTGATACAGGTGATAATCAATATATATACTTAATTAAATAATTAATATGGCAAGTACAAGTAATGTTGTTTATGGAAGTGGTGACACTTGTCTTACATTGTCACCATTTGATAGTTATAAGCAATTCACATTATATGATGACTGGAGAAATGATAACAGGAAACCATTAGATTTATCTAATGGTCAACATATTTATCTTGTTTTCAAATCAAGAAAGCAAGAAATCAGGATACCTGAATTTGACACCACAAATACCAGTTATACTGTTGATAAAGTGAATGGTCAAGTGCTGTTCAAGATTACACAGAAAAATGCTGTGGATATTTTAGCAATGAATGATAATTTATTTTATGTGACAAGAATGTATCAAATAACTGATAGTACTGGAACAATTAAATCATATTCAGATGAAGAAGTTATGTTTACAGGTAGGTGGAGAAGTTCAAGTGATGAATCTGCCGCTGTTGCAACAACAGCACAGGTAAAGCAACTTTCTGAATTACTATCTGAAAGAAATGAAACAATCAAGCAACTTCAACAGGCAAATGCGGCACTTATAGCACAGAATGTTGATTATGCTACACAGATTGATGATTTGAATAAAGCCAATGCAATGCTTGAACAAGAGATTACTGATCTTGAAACACAATTATCTGAATATGTCGGTGGAGTAGAATACACAGGTGAAGTTATTGGTGAAGGTACATACACGAATATCATTTCACAAAGACAATACACAGAGGAAGAATTAAAATCTGCACTTCAAAGTCTTGAATCTAAAGTAGTTGAATAATTTTTTCAACAAGTGCTCATTTTTCAATTTTTTTTGTTATATTTAGTTTGTAAAATTAATAAAGAAGTTGTCCAATGGACAATAAGTTAATAATAGTTTAATAAAAAGTTTTAAAAGTTATGTCAGATGTAAATTTGAATGAGTTGTTCGGTAATTTCACGGCTCAAGATGCTCTCGCAGCAACAGAAACAAAGAAAAGTACAGGTTCTTACGCACAAGACCTCTACAAGCCATCTATTAAAGATGAGAAGTGTGTGGATATGAATTACAGGGCTCTTGTCCGTTTCATTCCATTCTATCATGAAGGCAAATGGCGTACAACCCTGATGAGATGGGAATGCTACTTGCGTGATGTAAATGGTGAAAATGGTATGTTTGTGGTTTCGCCAAAGACAGACAATCCAAGACGTCGCTGTCCTATGCGTACATTGTCATATCAACTCTACACAAGTGATAGTGCTATCGACAAAGAAAATTCAAAGAAAATTCAGGTTTATCAGCAATACTATGCTCTTGTTGAAGTTGTTAAGGATGTTCAACACCCAGATTTCAATGGTAAGGTTATGATTTACCAATTTGGTCAAAAGGTGAATGACAAGTTGGAAAATGCAATGAAGTCAACAGAGTTCACTGATGGTTTCAATCCATTCAACCTCTATGATGGTAAGTTGTTTGAAATCAACTTGACAAAGGGTGAGCAAAAGGTGAATGGTCGTGCAGTGGCGAATTATGATGGTTGTCGTTTCATTGACAAGACTGCTCCGATTCACTTTGGTGAAGATCATCAAGAATTGACCCGTGATGCAGAATCACAACGAGCATTCTTGGCTTGGTTGGAAAAGGGTGCTCCAGACATCAAGCGTTATCTCTGGAAAGAGTGGGATTCTGAAACTACTGAAAAGGTAAATTCACTTCTCGCTACTTACAAGTCAGGTTATACTGCACCTCGCACTTCAGTTGCCAAAGCACAAGAAACAGTAAACATCATTTCTAATAATACAACACCAAATCCAGCACCTGCACCTGTTGCAGACATTCATGCTGACACAAAAAATGTGTACACCGATCCTGGTGAGCAATCAATTTCAGCGGACGATGATGCTTGGATCAATGATGTTCTCAATGGTTAATTAATCTAAACCCTTCATATATAAGATGGTGGGATCCCTTTCCACCATCTTTTAAATCTTTTAAAATGCCTAAAATTTTTGTGATAAGTGACACTTGGTTCAACAGAGTGTTGAATGATGGACCAGATGTTGACACTGTTAATAGTAATGAATCTATAATATTCAATTGGAATACTATAGTAACACCTGATGACACTGTATATGTTCTTGGTGGATTTGGTATATTAGATTTGTATAACATTGTTATTCAACTTAAAGGTAATATTCATTTCTTAAATAATGTATTTAATCCTGATGAAAAAATGTATATTGAAAACTTAAAAGAATCAATAGACAAATCAGGTGATATTGGACTACAGGAAAGACTTATTTTTGAAGATGACCAGTTAGTGGTGTTGAGTGATAAAGATGTAATACTTACTTATTATCCATTGAGTGTGTGGCCTGGAAAGGGTGTAGATGTTTTTTGTTTTCATGGGTATAGTGATGATATGAATTTAGAAGAACAGAACATTACGTCAACATTCAGCAAATGGGGTAAACCTATTGATATAGATGAAATTAAATCAAACATTCAAAAATTTAAAACATTAGTATAAACAAATTAGGCATTTTGTCAGAAATGATGAAATGTCTATTTGTGCATATTTTGTCATTAAAAAAATTTGGTATTTTAGAAAAAAAACAATATATTTGTATTGTTACAATTAGTTATATAAAATAAGTTAAAATCAGTCTATGGATAGTAAGTTATATAAGGAAATAGGCAAAGCAGTTAAAATCGCTAACAAGAAAGGAGGTACACTAACAGAACAAAATCTACTTTATGTAGTTAAAGTTGCAGCAGATATTGCAAATAAAACAGGAGCAGATATTGATATGCTCATTGGTGAAGGTGTAATTGCAATGATGAAATATGAAGAAAAATATGATGCAACACAGAATGATAGTTTTGTAAAGGCTGCTTCACAATCAGTTAGAGGTTATATGCTTAATGCTGTAAACAGAAAGGGATCTCTTGTACATATCCCAGTAAATCATTTACAAGGATATAAAAAAGGTCAAGAAACACTTGAAGCGGCGAAAGTTGAATATACAAAAATTGATGCTTCAAATTATGACACTTTAGGTACAACAGATGAAAATAACTTATCAGAAGATAGAGAAAACATTTTACAAGATGGTTTAAACAAATTAGACATTAATGGCAGGATTGCTATTGAAATGAAACTAAGACTTGGCAAGTATTCTGAAATGGAGCCAGATGAAAAAGGAAGAATGGTTTATAAGTATAAAAACAATATTCAATCCATCGCAGATGAACTTGAAGTTCCATTGACAACTGCTAACAAGATTTACAAAAGTGCTTTTAAAAAATTGTCAAATTATTGTCAAGCAGCAAGTAATTGTTAAATAAATATGTGATTTAATTAAATTTAAAAAGGATGAGGTAACTCATCTTTTTTTTCATAAATAACTATATGAATATTAACTGGTTAAATAGATTTTTTAAGAAAAAGAAAACAAGAGAACCTAAAGAATATGAAGGTAGGTTTATAACTGAAGAAGAGATAAATGAAATGACAAAACCAAAATCAAAATCATTTGTTTCTTCAGAGTGGGATGAAATTGAATCTATGTTTAGTGAGTTAAATTCAATAATTAAAAATGAAGATTATGGCAGAGAATAAAGATGTAATAAGAGATAGTATTGCTGATTTACTTTCAGATAATGATATTGATGTGAATGAAGATATTGATGCACAAACACTTACATTTCAAAGGACACCATCAACTGTAAGTAATAAAGAGATTGTCACACTTGAACAATCAAGACAGAGAGGTAAGAAAGTTATGGAATCTTTATTGAAAGTGTATCTTTCAGAAAATTTCATTTCCAAGAGTGAATATGTTCAGGCAAAAGTGAATCTGGACTCAATGACACTTGGTAATATTATGAACCAGATGGAAGTGAGTCAAAGAGCGATTGATGTTCTTATGGAGAATATTGAACTTGGGGATGTGAATCCAAAGTTGTTTGATGCACTTGGTAAATTACAGGTGACATTCATTGATCTTGTGAAAACACAGACCAATTATATTATGAACGCAAGCAATGAGTATGAGAAACTTGCTCTTGATAAGGATCCAGTAATTGATGAAAACAGTACTTCAACAGCAAGTGAGATTTCATCTGGATACAAGTCAAGCAGTCAAAAAGACTTAATGAGAATGATTAGACACATTTCATCTGAAAAAGATAATAAGTAATGATAAGGACATATAACATCGGAACTGAATGTTATGCTTTGATAACATCAGTAAATGAACCTGAATTTTTGTTACCAGCAAAGGTCATATTACTTGAAAAATATACAACTGGTGACAGGGTTACATATAAGGTTAAGATAAAAGAGATTTATGAAAATGACATTAATTTCCTTAAAGAACATTTTGGAAATATCAGATTATCAACAAATCTCAAATCAAACAACTTGACAACAATCTTGAAGAAAGGTGAACTTGACAAGATTAATAGTATGGATGAACTCATTAAAAAACTACAGGATAAACCATTTTACCTTGAGGGAAACTATATAACACCAGATAAAGATGGACTTACGGATCTCTATAACAAGTTTGTGAAGTACATAATCTGTTATCATTTTAGAAAACTATATCAACTCACAAGTAGAAAGTTCCTTATTAATCAACCGGTGTATATTGGGCAAAAGGATATTTTCAAAAGAAGAGTTGAGAGATTGGGATTTGGTGATATATTTAGCAAGTATGATGTGAAATTAGATTTGTGAAAGAGAGGTTAAAACCTCTCTTTTTTTTCATAAATATCTATATAACCTTTATATATAAATGGCTAAACAAACTATTGAATCTAATGTAATTGAGTATTCTGGAATAACTGGTATTTCAGGATATAACTGTGTGTTGAATGGTGAAGATAGTACTTCTCGTTTTACATCAAAAGAGTTTAGGTATTCATCTGATAAAATTCTATGGTCAGATTATCAAGAAATCACCAACAGGAATTTGTCAAATGTAAAAATTTACAACAATACTGTATATGTTCAATATAGATTCAAGATGACCGCCCTTGATGAAAAAGGACTTAAAAAATTAAATGTAGGTAGCATTTCACTTGATGTTGATTATTTGACTGAAGAAGTGAGTCCTATTCCTGCTTGCTACTGGAATAGTAGTTCACAATCAACACCACAAATTGTTTATAATAATGGAGGTGCTATGAGTAATTTATTCAACCCTTATAATGTAGGATCGTCTTTGAACATATATTATCAAATGTCAACCCTTGTTTCTAATATGTTCGGGTTCTGTGTACTTTATTTCAAAACAGAGGCAAATGCAAAAAGCAGGGATGTTGTATTAAAGGAGTATAGTATTGAGAAGGTTATTGATAAACAGAGTATCAAAGTTCTGGTTCCAGACAACCAATTACCTACAAGGGAAATTCAGTATAACACAATGATGCTTGACTATCCAGTGCAGTTTGAAATCTCTATTGTGAAGTCAGAATTCCAAAGTGTATTTGGAGCGAACTCTCATCCAGATCCACATGACTATATTTACTTTTCAACTTATTTGAATAAGATGTATATGGTTGATTCTGTTTCTGATCCTGATGACTTTGGATATGTTGCATCATATTGGAGAGTTAGTTTAGTTCCATATCAAGAGATGAAGTCTGTTCAATTTGACAATGATAACTTGTTAGATGACACTGAAAGTTTGATTTTCTCTGCTGAAAAGAAATTTGAAACAGAAGTTAAAGAAGAATTTGATGATAACAGAAAGGATAATCAGCTCAATGATATGAATGACTTGTATGAAGGTCAAGATGACTTGAGAAGAATCTTACATGAGAATGTTAGGATTGTTGATGAAACAATTTATAACAACTGGACATCAGTTGCTAAACAATATTATAATTTATCAACTATCGACAAGGAAGATATTGCAGTTGAGTATAACAATTATAAAGGTTTGTCTTACGACGACGAAAGAATGTTTACATTTGCATTTAGACCAACTAATCTTAAAAACATTTCTGGTAATTTTATAATTACAGATGTAATTGACAATGAAGGAAAGGTTAGATTGAAGATCAAGTCTTGGGATGAGTCACTTATAAGGAAAGGTAATATGGTCAAGATTAACAGGGTTTCTGGATTGACTGGATGGCACAAGATTACAAATGTAACAAAGACAGGTTTGTTTATTGATCTTGATGTTGATTATAAGAGTTCAATGAAAGTTCTTTCTTGTGCTAAACTTGTAATTTATGAGGCAAATACTTGTGTTTATATCAAAGATGGATTTGAGATCTTACAGATGCCAGATAAGATGACTGTCAGAGTTGATGGTAAGAATTACAATTATACATTTGACGGACTCAAATCATTTAATCAGAAATGGTACTTCTGTGTATTAGGAATGAACAGAGGAATGTCTAATATGTGGTTATATGAGGTATCTGGAAGTGAAATTATAAATAACACACATAGTGAATTAAAACTCATAGGTGTGGCGTCTAATGAGTTCTCTAAATTCAAGGTTGATGGATATTGTGGTTTAAGGGGTGGTAATTTACATCTCACTAATTTCAGGTTATGGAGTAAACTTTGTGAGCAGGAACTCCATGATACTATATTAAGTCAATATGTTGTTGATGATACTCACAACACATTGATTGTTGATAATGCTCAAAATGAATTATTGTTAAATAACCAGTGGAGTTAATTTATGGAAACAGAAAAAAGTGAAAGAGAAATACTTATAAACAGTAAAATGAAATATTCTTTAAAGGTTATGGCAGTGACGGCACAGATTGCCAACTATGTCACACTTATGCCTAAACCAATGGATTTCATTAACAAGATTGTTTCAGATGTTATATTGTTATCTAATGACCTTTTAAAATTATCACAGGATATGAACAGGTTATTGGATAATTATGATATGCTACCAACAGATTTTATTGAAACACAAATATCAGGTCTTACAGGTGAATTAACTGATATTGCATCAAGGCCTGCAACAGTTGTTAATAATACTTATGATGATGCTGAAACAATTTATTTGAATACAAAAAAAATTATTAATACTACAAGACGGGCAATTTCTGACATTAAAGATGGTGTTTATGGTGTATCACAATCACTTACTGATGTTAGTAATAATGTTTCTAAATCAAGTTCAAGTATATTATCAAGACCTAAACTTGCTGCTGCATTAAAAAAATCAGCACATAAAACTCTTGTTTGGACATCTGGAAAATTTACAGAAGTAAATCAAGATGGAACAATTTCTAATGATAAGGAAACGCAAGAAGTGATTTCTGACATAAAGAAAACATCTAATTATCTTGATAATGTAGAAGCGGGATCTGAAAAGATATTAGGAAATTTTACTGAATTTAGAGATAATGTCAATGAATTAACTGATCAAGTTAATGATACTATCAGGAAACCACAAAAATTTCTTGAAGAACTTATTGGTAAATTGAGAAAGGCAATTAGAAAATTATCTGATTCACTTGATGGTGGATTCCAAGATGTTACAGGAATGTCTTCTATCTCAAAAGGATTGGGTGATGTAACTTCAATAATTGAAGAAACTGGTGATAATAGTGTCGCTGGTAAAACAGTTTCTGTTGTTTCTGCAAATGTAGCAAAAGCAATTAGTAATTTCAGTATAGGTAAAGTTGTTGTCGCGTTTAGTTCAATTCTTGTTCAATCTGCTGTATTGAGTCTTGGATTAAATCAATTGCCGACTATTAAAGTAGATGAAATGCTTTCAAAGATTAATGGTAAATTAATCACTAAAAAAAGTACTTATGATGCACTTGGAAAAACAGCCGCTGTAGAAGAAGCACAAAAGGCAATGATTGAAGCAGAGATTAATGCAAAATTAAGAGAATCTCTTTCAAAGGATATTAAACATCCTGATTTATTGGCTAATGTAAAAGTTCCTGATTTAAAACCTATTGAATTAAAGTTTATTAGGGATAATATTTCTTATAGTCCAAATGATACAATTAAAAAAACATGCAAAGAAATGCTTCAGCAGCAAAGACTTGATATTAGGCATGATTTAATGTCAGCAACTAAATTAAAAACTCCATCACCAAATGAAGCATTGAAACTTAGACTTAATTTACCTTCTTCGATAAAGGAAGTCAGAAAACATAAGAACAATGTCAAGAAAGCAAAGCAAACTAAAAAGTTGAAAGATCTTGTAAATAAAGAATTAACTAACTTTACAAATAAGGCAAATCAAAAGTGTAAAAAGATAAAGAGCGATTGGGATATGATGATGAGTAGATATAAAGATTCTATTAATCAAATCAAAGGTTTCTTTATTTCTCAATTCTCATCTTGGGAAATTGGTCCAGGTGATGAAAGAATTAATAAACTTGCATATAGGATAAATGATAGTGCTTATACTATCTATGAAACGTGTAAGGGTCTAAAAACACAACTAATTGCATGTAACATGAAAGTTTCTGTGACTGCTGATATTGTTTCTGTACCAAATGTTCCAAACCCAACATATAAGATGGCTTCTTTATGGATGGACATTAAAACAATTTTCAAGTTCCTTAAAGATATTATTACTGAACTCATTAAGATACTTCGCTATGTTAGAGAATTGTCAACATTAATGGTTAATGGTTATAATGCACTTGATGATATTTTTAGACAACTTGTTGGATTCCTTAGACTTCAATGGTTGATTGACCTTATTCAAAATCTTTGTGATAACTTTGGTGCAAAACTTGAAGATGCAAGATCGATGATTGAAAATATGCTTTCACCAGTATGTTACAGAGATACAGAAGAATATGAGAACACTCTTGATGCACTTGAAGAGATGCTAACAGAAGATGGAACTCTTGACACAACTTATACTGATAATTTAAAGGCATTGGCAGATAATAAGTTTAATCCAATCACATTTCAGTATAAAGCAGTTTTTGATCAATTTGGTATGTTTGACCATTATGACAAGACGCATGTTGAATTGAATGAAGATGGATTTGAAAAAATTCTAAAGCAAATTGAAGAAAAGGAAGACGAGATTGTTGCTTATAAATCTCCTATAATTGATGATACAGATACTGTACAGAATATAAGTGTTGGCGAATTAACTAATGTAAAATTTACATTTAGTAGAACTGATATTAAGTTTAAAGGCTGGCATTATTATCATCCAAATTTAATTCATTTGGGATTGGGGAAAAAATCAAGAAAGAATAAAATTATCCAAAGAGCAGCAAAAACTTATAGAAAGAAAAGAGGTGGTGTTAATGGTTTGAAAGTAAAACACAGTTGGAGGGTAAAGAAAAGGAGTGGTTATGATGCTTTCCATTGGTACATTCAATATACTGAAAATCCAGTTGATGATAATGTTATACTTGATGCATCACAAGACCAAATCTATGTTTCAAGTACAATTACAACTGATAATGGTTCAATAGTTGAACTTGAAGATGGACGAAAAGTTTTCGTCGCGGATAGTAAAGTCATCAGTGGTGATTATGTTAATGTTGATGGTCAAAGATATAAAGTGAAGTAATTTATGGATATTAATCAAATATATACAACTATATTCCCAATTGGTGGAATTGATGATAATAACAGATATATCAAGTTGAATGGTATGCAAATTAATACTATTCAACTTCTTGAACCTGCTATCAAGGTAAATCAGATGGGTGTATCAAAAAAAGATATGAGTGACCAGAATAATATGAAAGATAAGTATGGTTACAGAATACCTATGATTTCAATTGATGGAAATATGCTTGAACCGGTAAACATAACTTACTTCAAACTTGATTACAGGGGATTTTTACCTCTTGTCACAGTTGATTTTGTTGATCCTGGTAATGAGCAACTTTCTACAATAGTTATTAAAGATGGTTCTATTGTTAGTGTCTATATTGGTGGTTATGGTGATGAACTTTACTATAAACCAATCAGACAGGACTTTATTATCACTAATGTAAAAAAGAATGGTGGTTCAGATCAGAACAGTGGTGGATATTTAAGATACAGAGTTCAGGGAAAGTTGAATATTCCTTATGGATTCAGAAAAGAGGCTTGGTGTAATGGTGATGCAACATCTATGCAGGCACTCTTTAACTTGTGTGTATATACTGGACTTGGTTTTGCGACGAACTTCACAAAAGCAGAAACTCCTGATGTGATGGGCTGGGTGAATGATGATGCAACTACATATTTTGATTTTATGAACAAGATTATTAATCACGCCTGTTATTCACCAAATACATTCTTTACAGGTTTTGTTGATCAGTATAATGTTCTGAATTTTGTTGAAGTTCACTCATTACTTTCTCATGGTGGTAAAAAGACAGATGTTCCAGCTATGATGTATAGTACAATTCCACCAACAAGAATTCCTAACTATGATGGTAAGTCAAAGAAAACACCTGAAAATCAAATCATTATTAATAAAGATAGAAATGAAACTGCTGTAAGTAACAGTCAACAGCAATTGACTTACTATTATCTATCTAATAATGAGTACTTTAATGGATGGACAAATTTCATTGAAGAATATACTGAAATAAATAATGGTAGTTCAACTACTTCTGATGGTTATATTAACCATGTTATTTTTGAGGATCATAACCAAGGTGATTGGGGTTTTTCAAATAGTGAGTTTAATTTAAGACCTATTGACAATCTTGAGAGAGAAGAAAAAACTCAAAAAATAAAACCATTGGGTGAACTTTGTCAGGATTCTTATATTCCTTTGAATCTTATGCATATGACAAAGGAAGATTACCAAAATGCAGAGAATGACACCAGTGTTGATGATATGTCAAAGGTTGAGTCATTTACAAATTATGGAGAAGTTGATACCACAAATACATTCAAGAGATATTATTTTGCTGAAGCACAAAATCAATATCAAATGATGTGTTTAAAGAAATGTGGACTGAATGTTATTTTGCAAAACTATAATCCATCAGTTACAAAGTTTAGTAGAATTTGGGTTGATATTTATGACAAGAACTTGACTTCAAATACGCAATTATCTAAAAGTGAAGCAAATAATAATGATAATCTTAAAATGAAATTATATAAGGAGAAGAAAAACAAGAATATAATTTTCTACAAAGATGAGGGCAGGATTGAAGTAAAGAAGTATCATCCTATTGAAAAAAACTTCCCAAGAGGTATTTTTAATAGAGCATTGTCTGGATGGTATGTTGTTACAGAAATGACTATATTTTATAGTCCAGAAGATAACAACTTGAAAATGAGATTGAAATTAAATAGAATCGAATATCAACCTGCATTTAAGGATGAATATTATGTTGCTCAAAAAGGTGTTGAGAAATATAAAGAAGAACATCTTATTGAAAACCTTCTTGAATCTAAAGATGATGCAAGTTATGCTCTTGATCCTACAAATACTTCACCTGAAGAAACTACTGGTACAGAAGGTAACACAGAAAATAAAGAGGGAGAAAAGAAAGAAACTGAAGAAAATAAAAAGGATGATAAAAAGAAAGATGTAACAAAAACAAAAAAATAAAAAAATCCTAAAAATAGTTCTAAAGATAGTTTTATATCTAACAAAACATATAACGATCGTGTATCTGCTTCTGGAGAATCTTTAGTGGATATTGATATGTAATAATAATATATTATGGCAAGTACTAATCAAAGAAATAAGAATTACACAAACATTGCTGAATCATTTATGTATAGGAAGTCATCTTCTTCAAGGAAAGATATGAACTTCTACAGCAGTCACAAGAACAATGAAAATACATTGGATGACCCAATTTTTACTGGGTTTACCTTTGATATTGATACTCTTCATTCACCATTATTTTATACTGGTGACAATAATGAGTATGGTAACACTGAATCTTTAAGAGGTGGTGGTGGTTCTTCGTTGGCATCTAAAATTGAAACCAGATTAAAGACACAACATAATCAGGTTATAATGAGTTCTACAAATAACTATGAAGTTGTTACAATGTCTGTAAAAGATATGATTAGAAGGGTTCAGGCAGGATATGGACTTCAAAATTTATTTTATCTTGATGCCATTCCGTATGGTGCAGTTGATTATATTTATATGGTTGATAAGGATGCAACTAATTCTTCTAATGGAATACAGGATGATTCAAGTTCATTTGTTGGCGGTGGAGAACCTAATAGGTCTGGTTACCAAGCATTAGTTGATAATGCAAAAAATGTTCTTAATAAAGGTGAAAAAGAGCCAATATCAGATGCTGAAGTTTTAGCAAAAAAAAGAATATTAGATAGTAAAACAAAAGTCCCTGACTGTTGTAATCCTGATGGAACATTGAAATCTGAAACAGATAAAAATGGTCAACCAAAATATACACAAGCAGATCTTGAAAAGGCAAAAAAAAGTGGTGATTATGCAAATTTCTTTAAACATTTAGATAATCGAGATTTAGCAGATGATTTAGAAAAGAAATTTAATGAAGAATATGCTAAAGTAAAACCAGAACTTGAAAAAGCACAAAGAGAGTTAATGGAAATTGAAAGTCAAATTTCAGAAAAAAAACAAGAATTTAATTCTAAACTCACTGAAATACAAAACAAGGCTTCATCATTATTAACTAAATTAGTTTCATCGTCTAAATCAGATACTACAAATAAAGATGAAAAAGTTGTAAGTAAATCTGAAAAAGATGAAGCAGCAGATTCTGTTGAAAGTCTTACAAAGGAATTAGAAGAATTACAAAAAGAATTTAATACATTTGTAAGTGATGTTGATAAAGGACAATTATCATCAAATTCAGATAATAATACAGATGGAACAAAAACAGAAGAAGCATCAAAAAGTAATGTTAAACTTGAAGTCATAACTGGTAATAAATTTAAAAGTGGTGATTCTAAATATGATTCATATATAAAAGATTATAATAAGTATGTTAAAAATTTAGACAAAAAATCTACTTCAGATACATCAGCATCATATCGTAACTTAATTACTGATTGTTTAAATATAATGTATGCAACTGTTGACTTAAAACCAGATTCTGAAGAAGCAAAAAAACAAAAATCATTAAACAAAACAATTAAAGACTTAACATCAAAATTATATGGTGTGGAGGAAAATGGAAGACCTTGTGATCCAACAAATCCAGCAAAAGGAAGTTTATATTATACTTATCAAGAAGCAAGAAATGAATCTTATAATGATACTTTTTCTATTTCAAATAATCAAAAAGAAGTATTAGATGATTATATTAATAATCAAGATGATATGATTGCTGCTGATAAATATGCTAAAGGAATGAATACAACACCGGGTGTTACATCTGCTCAAAATAGCAACTTTAAAACATCATTGAAATCCACATCCACAAAATCAGGAATAATTTATGAAACAGATGCTGATGGAAATTATGTTTATGAAAAAGATGCAAATGGAAATTATATATATGATGTTGTATATGAAGCAGACGGGAAAACTGTAAAGACTGCAAATTATGTTGATCAAGAAACTGGTGAAACTGTTGTATATGGTATGCGAGAAAAGCGAAAAAAAATAAAAGAATCCCCAGGAGTAACTGTAAACACCACAACTGACACTGATTATACAAATATAGATAATGAAGGTGTTAATGATTATCTTAATAACAAAAAAAATGAAATTTCATCAACATATGAAGTTCCACAAACAGTATATGACTTATTAGGGTTTATTAGTGGCATGAAAAAAATTGCTTATGAGTATCCATATATGATGCAATCTATTTCTGGGCTTGATGAAGCATATAAGAAATATTTCTCAATGAAAGAACCATTCCAAGGTTCTGGTGATGACAAGATTACAATTACATGTTATGAAGCACTTGATTTGAGAGTATCATCAATGTTCAACAAATATTTTAATGCTTGTTATGATCACCAATACAAGAGAGAAAGATTACCAATAAATTTAAGAAGATTTCAATGTTCAGTGTTTGTTCATGATATTAGGAACTTCAGGTCAGCATTAAGTAAGTTATATTCCGAAGATGATTCTGTTGATGATGCATCAATTAAAATAGCAGAACTTGCAAAACAATATGCATCAGTAGTTGAGTTCAAGTTCTTTGATTGTGAGATTGTTCCAGAAGAAACTGGAAGTATTTTTGACAGTGTTTCAAATACAGAAGGTGGTGATATGAAGCAAACAAACTTCACTTTCACTTATGGTAATTGTGTCATAAACTTCTTACCATTTGGTGATATGGCACAATATGGTGGAAAGAGTAATGATAAGGCAACAGAGTATAAGGATTCTGTTACATTTGGAACTTTGAATAATTCTAATGGAAAAAGAGATGATTATAAAAAGAATGAGTTATCTAAAGTTGAACATTACTTACCAAAGAGTGCTTCACAAAATTCTTCTAATTTAAACATAGATTATAATAAATATCAATCGGAACATAATGCTATTGACTATGAAAGAACATATAGAAGTCAAGATGATGATTTTGCTTTATTTAATGATGCAACATTGGATTATGTAAATATACCAGATACTAATATTAATAATACTTATATTGTTAATGGTAAGTATAGAAATTTAAATTATAGTCGTTCTGATATAGAAAATAGACTTTTAAATCCAGTTATGTTAAAAAATCTTGGAGATTACTATGATGATAGAAATAAAATCGCATATTATGATACATATAATCCAATGGGTTATTATTATGATTATTTAAAAGGTGAACCTGTTTATGGCGGTCCATTTTTACCATCAGCATATGAAGGTACAGCATTTGATGGTCTGTATGACCACAATAGTTATAGACATAGAGAAGAATTAGATTATATACCATATCCATATGAAAAAACTGATTATTATGATTTAGGTAATTCTCAAACAAATATGTTAGACAGGAATACAGTAAATACTACACCAGTTAGTCAAGTGCTAAAACAGATTGTTTTAGGTGTTGCCGCTTCAACTGGTATGACTGTATCAAGAGTCGAAACATCTCTTAATCTTGGATCTGTGTTTGAAAATATTTCAAGTAGTGGAACTACAGAATCTTTGGGATATGTCAAGAAGAGAGTTAGAAGAAAACCAGTTAATAGTATTGGTAAAATGCCTGGATATGATAATGATCCAATTGACTTAATTATAGATTTAGGCAAAGTTCAATAAAAATAAAGGGTGGTAATAATTACCACCCTTTTAAAATTTAGGCATTGTGAAATTTGGCATGGAAGGCATACTTTTTGCCATTGAACCTTGTGCCTGTTTCATCATGCTATCTGGATTATATTTCTTTGGATCATAACCCTGTTTCTTCGCTTGCTTCTCTTCTTCATCTCGTCTATCTTCAAGTATCTTAGAATAGCTTTCAAGAACATTCTGGAAGTCGAAGAAAAACATTCCCATAATTGAGTCCCATTGCTGATGGAGTTTTTCCATCGTAATGGCAATGTTATCATAGAAGCTCGTCTCCGAGATCTGAAATAGTTGGCACAAAAAGCGATTTGAGTCCGTCGGGAAAGGTAACTGGGATCTTCAACTCACCTCCACATTGAGCACAAGTTTCATTAATCTCAAATTCAATACCAATGCTGATTTCCTCTTTCAATCTCAATACAAGTGCAAACTTTTCAGTTGGCCAACCTGCAAGTTCTGAAATCTTTGGAAAAACTTGCTTGTCAGAAAAACCTCTCCATTCCTTGATAAGATATGGTAGTAAATCAACCAATGGTGCTTCAACAGATTTCTGTTGTCTTTGTTGTTCCTTGATCCAATCAGCAAGAACTGAAGTCACACCTATCGTTGGGATATACAAAGTAATAGTACCAAATCGTTTTGTTTGAATTTTATAACACCTTTCAATTGGGTCATAATACTTTTCAATCTTTTCATTGGGTTTCTTGAAAACAAGTTTTGTTGAGTTGAAATCAACAGTTTGTTGTGGATGACAACCTGGTGTACTACAAGCACCATCTGGTACTGGAATCTTAATACTTGATTGACCGTCAACAAATGTCAATTCCCTAATCTTCAGCACAAGAACAATTCTATCATCTTCAAGTAAGTCTTTGTAATATCCTTGAACATTACCAAAATAAACCTTACAACATTGTGAAATGATATAAGTGAGTTTATCCCTGATGTCCTTTGCGTCTGTTTCATCAATCATTGAGAACTCACGAATTTCACCAACACGAGCTGCTCTGATAGTAATTCGTGTATTTTCTGGATAGAACCTACCTCCACTTGGAAGAGTATCAAGTGGAATATTAATGTAACCCATTGAAGCAGTTGCTCTCTTAATATCTGGATCATCATTAATATCAACACCCTTATTGAAATCTACCTTTCCAAGATTTGTAAATGTTTCTTGAGGTTCTGGTTCATCAAATGTGGGCATTTCTATACTACCTTGAGTGGATTCAAATTCCTTGCGAACTTGATCCTCATAATCTTCATTGCTTGTCTTTTTTGCCATAAAATTGTATATAAAATTAAATTATATATTAAATATAACAAAATTCTTAATTTTGTAATGTTAGTGTAACTGACCTTCCTGATGAACCATTAACAACCAGATTAACATCCATATCACTACCATTTATTCTCAATGGCAATCTTCTCAAAGCATTGGCTATTGCCTCTGCGAGTTGAACCGTGTTACTTACTTGTACACTATCACCAGTATGAGCGGGTTGTTGAGGTTTCATAGATTGTTTGATGCTATCCCACAAGTCACCATTTGGATTATTGAAGTTATCAACAGAGTCAACCATGCTGTTACATGCTTCAATAAATCTGTCAACTGCATGGTCAAATACATCAAATGGACTTGAGTCCTTGATGCCAGCAAATGACCTGAACATAGCAACCATAATCTTTGCCTTTTCAATGTCAATTGAGTTTACAGCTTTTACTGAACCCTTGATTGGAATTGATGAGTATTCTTGCTCAATTTTATTGTCAGCAATTGTTTCAAACAAGTCAGACATAATATCTGCTTTATCCTCAAATACATCAACATCAGTAATGGTATCAAATGCTCCACTAATCCATCTAATTGACTTGTTTACATACCAAGCATTTGGAATAATTTCTTTAGTCCATCTTGAAAGACTATTATGAATCATGTTAAGTCCATTTACTACTTTGTCTGCACCATCTGTACCATCTTTAAGATCATCCATAATATCTTTAAATGAATCTGCAAAATTTTCAAGTTTTTCAATAGAGTCATCATCATATAATTCACTATTTATCATCAACAAAGTATGGATTTGTGTTATTGCTGATTGAATATTTTCAATAGACTTTGACGGATCAAATTTTTCCCATGGTTTAATTGAACCAAGGACAGTGTACATCATACCTGTGGCAGAAACAAGATTTCCAAGTGTTGCCCAAGTTTTACCCATTTCAGCAAGACTTGCTCCCATCTGAACAAGACTACCTGCTGCTCTGAATGGGGCAGTAACTGTTTCAACAAGATTTGATGCAGCACCTGATATATAATCCCAGATTCCACCTTGACTTTTACCATTTTCATTTTCGTCTACTTCCTCTTTAATAGATTTATGAAGTCCAAATACATCCTTTAATTGTCTAATTGCAGATTGAATATTGGTAATTGACTTTGATGGATCAAAATTTTCCCAACTCTTTAATGTATCAATAATCTTACCCATAATGGCAGTTGCCATAAGGATTGTTGCCATCTCAAAGAATATCTTTCCAGATTGTAATAATGCTGAACCAAGAGCAAAATAATCAGAAATAAATCCTGTTACTTGGTTTAGTCCTTGAACTTCTGGATCTTTATCTTTCCTATCATCAAGTCCAAATGCCTGTTTAAGACCAAATACAGCATTAGAAATGTTGGTAATTGAGGTTGATGCATCAAAATTCATCCAGGGTTCCAATGCCTTTTTAACAATATCCATAACAACTGTTGCAAACAGTATTGTTCCCATTTCCACAAAAGTCTTACCCATTTTCATCACCGTAGATGCAAAACCTAATATATTATTGCCAACACCCTTCAAAGAACTAGAATCTACACTGGCATCACTATCTTCTTTAAATCCAAATATGTCTTTAAGTTCAGAAACAGCGGTTTTTAAATTACCAGTTGCTGATTTTGGATCAAAGTTTTCCCAAGGTATTAATGTCAATCTCACAATATCCATTGCTATTGTAGCAATGACTATAGTTGCCATTTCTGCTAAAACTTGTCCACCTTTCAATATTGTATTGACTAATTCAAATGGTGCAGCAGCTGCCTTAAATGGTGCAGAAGCAAGATTGCCAACAGAATCCCAAAAACCTTTTGGTTTTTCATCTTGAATACCAAATGCCTCTTTAAGTCCACTGATTGCTGTTTTAATATTGCCTATTGCCTTTTGACCGTTAAAACTATCCCACTTATGTAATCCAAGATACAATGCTCCTAATGCCACACCTGCCATAAGTATAGCACCCATTACAAAGAATGCTTCACCAAAGTTGAGTACAGCAATTGCCAAATCTTCAAGACTTGTGCCAAGTCTTGATCCAAATGATTTACCTTCAGGTGCTTTGCCAAGTTCAAGTCCAAATGTTGTTCTTAATCCATTTACAGCAGTATCAATGTTTGTCATTGCCTGCTTTGTGTCAATTTTTGACCATGCCCAAAGAACAAGTCCAAACACACCAAGTGGAACTGACATTACAGTCAATGCAATACTACCCAATATAATTAATGGTGATACTAAACCAACTAATGCAAAAGCAAGACCTGTGCCACCAATAACAGCGGTCATAATACCAACCTCTTTCCAAGTAAGTTCCTGTGTTGCCTTTCTCAACATCGCAAAACCTAATGAAAATGCAAAGAGTCCAACACCTATACTTGCAATACCTAATGCTCCAGGTATTATATATGCACAAGCAAGACCTGCAAGACCAACTATAGCAGCAAGTCCACCAACAACAGCAGCCATAATACCAACCTCTTTCCAAGTGAGTTCCTGTGTTGCCTTTCTCAACATCGCAAAACCTAATGAAAATGCAATCAGACCAACACTCATTGCCAAAAATGCAAGTGAACCTTTCAAAAAGTCACCAATACCTTTAGACATCATTTTAAATGTGCCAAGAAGAATAGCAATCACACCTGCTGTTATCAATGCTCCAAGCAATGCGGCTGGTCCGATCACAGCAATACCCGTGAGAAGCATGGCAGTAAGTAGCAACATACCTGTTGCCGCCAACATTTGAGCAGCATACTTCTCTCCTTTTTTGATTTCCTTTCTATTTTTGTGGAGTTTTCTGAATAATCTTAACAGACCTCCTTTACCTTTTGTACCAAGATATATCTTCTCTATTGACTTGACACTCTTTTCTGCAAGTTTGGCAAACATATATCCTTTACCAAGTTTCTTCATTGTGTCAGATGCCTTGTCAGCAAAGGCGACTGTATGTTCTGCCTCTTTGTTGTTTTTGAACATCCTGAACATATTAAGTGATTTCTCCATCACTTTCATCATACTCTTAATCTTCTTATTTGCAAAGATGAGATCCTTTATAGAAATACGTTTTAATCTATCTATGACATCAAGTGCTTTTGAAATATTTCCAAGTTTATCTTGCTTTTCTCTCATATCCCTTCTTGATAGGTCATGAGATTCAAGATTTCCACCTTTTCCACCAAATTTTGAAAATGTCTTTTCATTGGCTTTCAATTGTTCTAATATCTTTTTGAGTAAGTCTGTTATTCCTGATGTACTTTTAAAAATATTTTTACGTCTCTTTTCATCTGAATTACTTGAAAGTGAATTTCTAAGGGCTTGTCTTGCCTGCCTCCTATCAATATTTTGAGCAACAGTACTCATCATAATCATTGCTGATAACATACTGTCACTGCCACCACAAACTGCTTCACGGATTTTTTCAACATCCTTTTGAATCTTTGGGGAGTTTTCGGCCATTACACCTACACCACTTGCCAAGTCTTTTAAACTTTTATCTGCTGCCATTTAAGTCAATAAACTATATATTAGTATTTATGCTGTTTGGACCATTTGTTTATTATAAGATTATAGTTACTTTAAGTTGTTTAGGTTTGATCTCTCTGTTACATATACAAAATGATAACCATTATCTTTACACCATTTCATAGCATATTCTCTTTTACACATATTCTTTGTATATGCTTCTAAAAGATAATTGTAATTCTTAATTGTGTTTGGTGTTTTTCTTTTTGGGATTTCTGGTCTTTTGAGTTGTTGTGTTGGTTTTACTTCAACAATATATTTGTTTATTGTACCATCATCCTTTTTATATGCAAAATAAAAATCTGGATAATATGTGTGTATTTTATTATCCATTGTATAGAAATATTTTATTGCTATTGGTTCTGATGCCCACTCAACAACTTCTGGTGACAAATCAAACCACCTACAGAGTTTTAACTCCCAAGATGATCTGTATATAATCTGTTTTGTATTTGTCTTATATTTTTTTGGATATGTTGGAGTGTAATAACCTTGCTTAAATTGCCCTCCTTTTTTTGGCTTTAAGTCTTTTATTCCAGACATATTTTTGTTATTTTTAATATAAAACTATAATATAGTTATTTATGAATGTATATTACACTAAAGGTGACAAAGAAACAATAATTAAAAGAATTAATCAAATTCATACTATAACATTGTATTGTCCTTTGCAGGACAAAGGTGTTCAGACATTGAAAAGATATTTGACTGAACTTCTTCCAGAATATATGGAAAATGCTGACTTGTTTTCAAATGTGTCAACAGCAGATGCTTTAATGGTATTTTTAAATGCACTTGCTGATAAGGAATTTGAAGGATCTGTAATTTCTTTAATCACTGGTGCTTTGAGAAGTTTTCAAAGATTGAAGAAGGTTAATTTTGAGTTTACTAACGATCCTGACATTTATGAAACATATATAGAGTCAGTAAAACAGAATAAAGTTGTAGTAAAGAAGCATATCTATAAAATTGATAAAGTTGAGATGATACTTTCTGATATGTTTTCTCAAGAAGTTATTGATATGATCAATAAGGTTCTTATTGTGGATGAGATTATTCCTAATTCATATTTTGAAAGGAAGTTCACTATTGATTTCAAGTTTGACGAGTATGTTGGTTTTATGGATGCTTTCCTGAACAACAATGTAATCACCTTGGATTTACTGGATAAAAATATTGGTGAGTATTTCAGGACATTCCCTCAATTGATTGATGAGCAAAAACCAGATATAACTTTGGTGACAAACTACAACGAATTGTAAAAAAATTTGTTATTTTTATAATATGAAACGGTTTACACTTATAATAGATGGTCACAATTTCTTCTTTAGAAGTCTTTGGTCTTGCTTCCGTCAAGGTAGTAAGTCAAAAGTTCTTGTTACAAAGAATGATATTGATTCATATGAAAAGAAACTTATGCTTGACTTCTGTTCAGTTATGAAGCAGATGAGTCCTGTTGTAAATGATGTTGTGTTTGTTGAAGACAGTCATTCCTGGAGAAAGGATCTATTACTTCAACAAGAATACAAAGGCAACAGGAAGAAAGTCCAAGACAATATTGACAAGAATGGTTTTGTGACAGTTATTCATAATTTTACTGAAACACTGAGAACACTTGGTGTTAAGGTGAGTCAGACTGAAAGAAGTGAAGGTGATGACCTTATTTACTCTTGGTCCGAGCACTTATTTGATGAAGGAAAGTCCAGTCTGATTTTATCAACAGACAGGGACTTGAACCAACTGGTTAAATGTGTGAATGATGTTCACATTATTCAATACAGTCCAGTTACTAATAAATTATTTGTTTCACAAAAGACAAATGATATTATAAAAGAACTTGATAAGACAAATGAGATCACACAAGAAAACTTGTTTAATGAAGTGTTTGTTGTATCAATTGAAAATAATCCTTTTGAGCGATTCATTGAATCAATGACTGTTGAAGTTGTTGATCCTGAAAAGGTGAGATTTATGAAGATTATTGGTGGAGATTCTTCTGACAATATCTATCCTGTTTATTTCAAGTCAGGAAATGGTGTGACAAGAAATAAAGGATTGGGACCCAAAACAGTGGAGAAGATTTATAATTCATTCAAGGAAAAACTTGGGTGTGAATTTGATTTTCATATCTATGGTCAAGAGGACACAATGAAAATGCTGTGCAATGTAATCTATGATGTTGCAAAGATTAAGGATGAAAATTTCACAAGAAGAATGCTTTTTGAGAACATCAAGACAAACACTTCACTTGTATCATTGACAAGTGAGAGTATTCCTGAAGATGTTATGGAGAATATGAATGAAAGTATCTTGGCTGAAAGTACCAAGCCATATTTGATCCTTTCAAAGATCACGAAAGATTACATTTTTTCAAATTCAAGGTTCAAAGATTATAAAGCAAGTATTCAAATCAAGAGCAGTGCCTTGAAGGGAATTAAGGATGATGGTGACAGAAGTTTTATAAAAGGATAATAAATGGAGTTATTTGAAGTATTAAATTGTTATTGTAACAGGAACTCTGGTGCAGTTTCTAAAGAGGATAAGAGAAAGTATTCTTTTATGCTTAAAAGACTTGTGAGTGCTCAATTTCCTATCCAGTGTGAACTTGTAAACAGACTGGATAGTGATCCTCTGGTTGATGCAGAAGTGGTTGCATTATTGATGATGAGATTCAATGGTATGCCACCATTTTTGAAAATGAGGGTTGATCAGAAAAAAAAGAAAGAGAGTATTAGGAAGTTCTATGAAGATGATGTATTGAACAAGTATATGGAAATCAATGAGTGTGGTATTCGGGAAGTTGAAGAAGCATACTCATTCAACAAGAAGGATATTGATACAGCAATGAAACTGATTAAAAGTACCTTCTTTAATAGTAAGGAAAAAATTATTGTGAATAGAGAAAAGAAAGTAAAAGAGAAATCATTATTTTAAATGTTATGGAAATTGAAACTAAATTTGATGTAGGTGAAGATTTATGGTTCATACAGGACAATGAAGTGTGTTCATCACCTGTTAGTTGTGTAATTGTGATATTGAAACAAAATAATCGTGAAGAATGTGGAGAAATAAAAAACCATATTCAGATTCAGTATGGCTTGGGTTTTGATTCTATAAAATATTTACCAGAAGCCGAAGTGTTTGAAAGTAAAGAAGAATTATTAAAATCATTATAACTATGAAAGTTAAGTTTAATAAGAGCATTGGAGATACTGTTTGGGTTATGAAGGATAATAAACCACAACGTGGTGTTATTAGTGAAATATCTTATACCAAGAGTATCAGTTGTTTTGATTTTGAAACAGTATCTGAACATGTTTATTTTGATGTTCTTTTCAGGGATAGTGGTTCTATAAGAACATTTGATGAAGATAGTGTATTTAATACAAAAAAAGAATTAATTGAATCTTTGTGATTTTTGTTATATTTAGATTGTAATTTGATTTATTAAAAAATAAAAAATGGCAGAAGAATTAAAGAAAGTAACTGACGAACAAATTAAAGAGTCAGTAAAAAGACTTAAAGATTTGCAAAATGCTCGTAAAGAAGTGGCAAAACTTAAAGGTGAACTCACCCAGCATGAAGAAGATTTGAAGAATGCTGAAACAATTTATGGTGTTGATTCTAAAGAATATAAAGTTCAAAAGGATCATATTGAGTTGACTAATACCAAGATTGCAGATGTTGAAAAGAAAGTTTCAGAACTTTCATTCAAGAAGTCAGAATTGAAACCAGTTCTTGATACTCTTGCTAAAAAATTTGAGGAAAATCTCAAGGCAGATACAATGAAAGATTACCACATTGAGATCACTACTACTAAAAAAGATGAGAATGGTAATCTTATTAAAGAACAAAGTGGTAATGGCAAGAAGGTGTTCAAGCAACTTTTAGATTACTTGTATCACAATGTGACATTCACACCAAAGACGGCAGCTAACCTTATGGTTCTTGTTAGGAACATGGAAGAGAATAAGGCATGGGTTAATTCAAAGGATTTTGATAATGTTATTCTGCTCCGTTCAGCAAGTGTCCTTTCTCTTTGGAGATTTATCATTGATGATATGAGTGGTAAGGGTTTCTATGAAGCCCGCACATTCCTTGAGTGCTGGGCAAATTGTGGTGATTCTATTTCAGAGGCAGTTCGCCAAATACAAAAGGATAATGAGGGTACCCGTAAAATTGGTTCACAACTCAACTCTATTGAAGATGAGTTTGACCGTAGTGAGGATGATCTTCCAAAGGAAGAAGAAACTTTGACTATACAAGAAGAAGTAGCACCTGAAGTTGCTGAATAAAAGATAGTTACAGGGGTGTTAAAATGATACCTCTGTAATTTTCATAAATAAATTGTATGTTTAACCAGGCTCCACATTTGTGGGATATTTAATAATAATTTAATAATGAGTATTAAAACTCAACAAGTAAAAATTTTTGAAAACTCTGATGTTTTAAATGCACAAGTTTTAGAAGTACCAGTTCATCAAGGTGAAAAGATTTTAAGTCATGAACCTTATGTTCCTGAAGCAATGAAGATGTATGACCGCTATTGCAGTCCAGAAGTAATGAAGAGTATTGTTTCTTATGAAGAGGCTGGTAATTTTAGGGATGTCTGCGAAGGATATGTTTCATCCTACAATGAAAAACAATCAACCGCCCAAATCTTATTGTCAAGTAAACACGAAATTATGGTTGACATCAATCCAAATGAATCGATTAATACTGGTGATAAGATCGATGTGGTTGTGACAAAGAAGAAAGGTCACTTCTCTGGTGATGCATCATCAAAGACAGCACAAGTAGAACGACTTAAACAAGAACTCATCAAACAAATTGACAATCCAACATCTGCTTACAATGCAACTGTAAAGGAAATTGTTTACAATTCTTCTAATGTATTTAATGGATTTATGGTTGACATTAAGGGTGTAAAATGCTTTATGCCAGGTACTGAATCTGATGTTGTTCCTTTGAATGATTTCAAGGAATTGGTTGGTAAGGATATGTATGTGATGCCAATCAATATGATTAAAGACAGTATCATTGTGTCACACAAGGAGTATCTGAATACTCTTAAACCAAGGGTACTTGACAAACTTGCTGATATTGAAAAAGGTACAGTTGTTACTGGTACTATTTCATCAGTTAAGAAATTTGGTCTATTCATTCTAATTGAAAGTTGTGTTGCCACACTTCTTTCTGTATCAGAAATGAATGAAGTTACTGAAAGCAAGTTCAAGGCAGGTGAACTTAAAGTTGGTGATAATATTGATTTCTATATTGATAATATCAGCGACGGTCGTGTAATCGTGACACAAACTGTCAGCAAGTCAGAAGGCTGGGATAATTTGAAGGAAACTGTTGCAAAGAATGAAAACTACAAGTTGAAAGGTGTAGTTAAGAATATCTTTGATAATGGTGTTGTGATCATCTCTGAAGAGTTCAATAACATTACATTCTTCTTGTCATCAAAGGTTGTTGTTCTTGATGACTTAAAGGTTGGTAATGAAGTTGTCCTTCCAGTAGAGAGTGTTGATACAGTTAAGAAAACTGTTAGATTGAAAATCAAGCAATAAACTTGATACATAATAAATTAGAGGTTGTTCATTTTTTGAATGACCTCTTTTTTCATAAATACTATATAAATATTATTTTGTTTATATGGCATTTTTAAGTGGTAAAAATAATAATTTTAGGTTTAAGTTTCCTAAATTATTTGTTCCAAAGGAAATAGAAGATAAATACTTACCAATTCTAAATAGGATCCCAGGTAATATGTGTACAAGTGTTTTGGATTTCATAAACTATTCTATAAGGTCAGTTGAACTTGAAGTTAGTCCAGAAGAGTATGAACCAATTGAACAGATTGACAGAGGTACTCCTTATGGAAGATTGTCAAGAACAGATTTCTTTCCAGATTTCTTGTGGAAAAAGAATATGACAATTACATTCCAACTGGATTCAGCATATATTATTTGGGCAATATTGACAGAATTGTTTACTTATTATTATTGTATAAAGGATAAATATCTTCCTGTAAGTCCAGGTATGCAGATATTAGATGCTTATGATAAAGTATTATATAGAATTGAGTTTGAGGATTTACTTTATACAAGTGTGAGTGGACTTGAATTTGACTTTAGCTCAAATGAGATTGATCAAAAAATGATAACTACTACTTGGAGAGCAAACAAGATAAATGTAAAATTAGAACCATCAAGAGTATAATAATATATTAACCTAAATATAGTAAAATATATAAAAATATTGATTTGTATTTTCACATATAGTAATATATAATTTATATGTTATAAAGAAATATAATAAATGCAATTAGTAGAACAACATATAATCAAGAAGTCAAATCCAATTTTTAGTGAGTTGGATAGAATGACTTTTTTGTCCAAAAATCTCTACAATCAAGCATTATATCAGATAAGACAAGAATATTTTAATAAAAATAAGTATTTGAAATATAATGATTTAGCAAGAAAATTTTCAAGTGAAAAACAAGTTGATTACATTGCTCTTCCAGCAAAAGTAAGTCAATGGGTATTGAAACAGGTAGATAAAAACTTTATATCTTTCTTTAATTCAATTCATTCAAATAATATAATACATAAAGTTCATATTCCAAGGTACTTGAATAAAAATGGTAGAAACTTACTTACTTTTACAAATCAGGCAATTTCAGTCAAGGAACTGAAACAAGGTTATCTCAAATTGAGTGGGTGTGAAGGGAAAATACCAGTGATACACAAGAACATAAATCAGGTCAGAGTTGTTCCAAAAAACAATTATTTTGTTATTGAAGTTATTTATAATCAAGAAATTAAACCTAAAAAACAATCAAATAACTTTGTTGGTATTGATCTTGGATTGAATAATCTTGCAACCATTGGTGGAAATAACACAAAACCAATGATTGTCAATGGTAGACCATTAAAGTCAATAAACCAATACTATAATAAACAATTATCTATCTTAAAATCTAGACAAAATACTTGTAAAAATAAGAATGTTAATTCATTGAAAATAAAACAATTAATCAATAAGAGAAACAATAAAATAAAGGATTATTTACATAAATCAAGTAGAATGTTGGTGAATCGGTTAGTTTCTAATAATGTGTCAGTTATAGTAATAGGACATAATAAGGAGTGGAAACAAGACATTAACATAGGAAAGATAAATAATCAAAAATTTGTACAAATACCTTATAATCAATTCATTAATATGATTACTTACAAGTCTGAACTTGAAGGAATCAAGGTGATTCAGAGAGAAGAAAGTTATACTTCAAAGTGTTCCTTCTTGGATAATGAATTAATTTGTAAACATGAAACTTATCAAGGAAATAGGATTAAAAGGGGATTGTTTAGAACTAGTACAGGTAGATTAATCAATGCTGATCTTAATGGTGCGTTGAATATTTTAAAGAAAGAAATCCCAAATGCCTTTAATGAAGGATATGGGATAGAGGTGTGTAGTACACCATTGGTTTTAACCATAAAATAATTGAATGGGATATTTTTCTATACTAATTATAACTATAAGATTATGAAAAAAACAATAACATTAGATAAAGTATTTGTTGGTGACAATGTTGATATTAAATTAAAGGATGAAGATCAATTACGTAATTTTTATGATATATCAATAAATCCTGATAGTAAACATTTTGGTTCACAAGATACAGATGTAGATGTTAAGATTAATTTAATTGGTCATAACGTTGATATACCAATAGTAAAAAATGTTTGTGATGAAAATGGTGAAAAGATTCAAAATTATACTACATCAATAAATGGTAAAAATTTTGGTGATCATACATGGCATGGAAAGTATGGTCAATATATTGATGAAACATCTGGTCAAACGAAACTTGTATATAAAGTTGGTTCTAATGGATATAAAACATATACAAACGAAATAGACAATTTTATTGTAAGTGCTCATTGTAACCCTAAAAATGGATTTACACTATGTGGTGAAGTTACTTTAAAAAGAGGTGCAGATACAACAAATAAAAAGATATTACAAGTTATTAACTATAATAGGATTTGTGACCAAATTGTTGATTCTTCAGGTAAGCAATATGATCCAGATAAGAATGGATATATATCAAAAGATGTTACTAAAGATGAACAGTGTAAAATAACACTGAAAAGATGGAATAATGAAGAAACCATTACAATAGATACAAGTCATGAAATTAGACAGTATAATATGGAGTCATTGAATAATGACATTAAGATAATCTATAATCATAATTATATCAAGAATGGTGCAGTAGGAAAATTGATTATAGATGAAAATACTTATATTCAATCTAATACTATTTATACTACATTTAAAAAACTTGATATTAACTTTGAATATGAACCAGAAATTAAAAAGTATTTAAATGTCACATTTGAGTATACTGATTTTCAAGATAAATCAACAGCACCATCAATAACTGAAGTTGATGAAGGGCTTCCACCAAATTCTCCTGATGGAAAAGAGACGTCTGATGGCACAAAGAATCCAGATACAGATTTGAAGGATGGTAGTACATCTGGTGGAGATGGTGGTTCCAGTATTGGAAATGTCTTAGAAACTGCTATGACAAGTGGTGGTACAGGAAGTGCAGGAAATGTTGTTGAGTATAATTCTTCTGATGGAGTTTTGTCTATATTGAATAATTGCAAATGTTCAAGAAGAAAAGGAGTTATTAAATTCAATGCAATAGGATGTAATGAGAGAGATATTTATTTATCACAAAATGGTGCTCCACTATGGATAGAGAGTGGAAGAAATAATTATGTGAAAGAAGTTACAATTAAGGATATATATAATTTAGGTCATGCAAGCACATTTGGTTTTACTTTATATACAGGAACAAATGAAACTGGATGTGTATTACAAAAATTTAAAGATTATACTAAATTGAAAATGGAATACACAGTAACCAAGGAAAATGACCCAACTGTTAAGGTAAATAATCCCCCAACACTCTATAAATATGGGGATAGTGGGAATATTATAATAGGTATTCCTGACAACGTTTCAAGCAAATATTCTATAAAGTATCAAATTAAACTATATTATGATAGTAATGGTAACAATAAGTGTGATACTGATAATGAAAGTTATGTTACTATAACTATTATTCAATCTGGATATGACCAAGGTTGGTCATAAAAAAAAGAGAGGACAAAAGTTCTCTCTTTTTAATTTTTATGAGTAAATATTAATCATTGAAGTTTTCATAACAGAATGATTCAAATGACATTACATTTTCATTGAAAGTAGTCAATTTATAGATCGTTGAATTGATGTGACCAATAAAGTCATCAATTGCAGAATCAAGTTCACTATGCTCACCAAGAATATGTTTGTTTTGCTCAACAAAGTTTTTCAAAGCAATTAAGTATTCAGGTTCAGTTTTACCCTCACCTGATATAGTGTTTACAAATGGTTCATCAACAACTCCACAGATACCTTGATATTGTTCAATGATATTATCAACATCATCAAGAGCATTACCATAAAATTCTTCAAGTGCAAGATGAATATGATGTTTTCTTGTTTTGAGATGGTATCTCCAAGTGATTGTTACACACTCTTGAATTGTTCCAAAGAATGAACCTAAAGAAATTGTTGTATTTTGAATTGGTTCTTCTTCTGTTGCTGTAATAACGTCATCTGTAGGTGCTAAAGTTGTATCCATAGTGTCATCCACTACAGGATCAACAATAGGATAATTAGTTAATATTTCATCTTCTTCCATAATAAATTATATTTTAGTATATCTATATTTATGGTTTGTCATTTAGATCAATGTCAATATCCATTAATTCTCTTGAGTCAAGTAATAATTTTTGTGTAGTATAATCTTCATATTCTTTTTTGAATGTATTGTACATCTTATAGTTAGCATCTTTACTTACTACAAAGATGTTTCTTGATACTTCATAATTATTATAATTATTATCTTGTAAGTTTAATTTTACAGTGTAGTTTCCTTCTTCTTTAAGAAGTAATGTAAAATATTTTCCAGAATATGTTGCAGAATGACCAGTATTATTATTGATTATAGTCCAAACAGGATTAATTTTACCAACAATCTTACTATATTCATATCCAAGTAAGAACCAAGTATAAGGTTTTACATCAACACCATTGTGAATGTATCTTACATATTTGAGTGTCCAGTCATCAGAATCAGAATCTTCATCCATAAGATAACTCATCTCATAAGTCAAGTTGTCTGCAAGATACCATTCTTCATTCATATTTGCATTGAAATATGGACCTGTGTTTGTCATATCACCTTTTACAGAATATGTAGGCATTGACATATCTTTAATGTTGTCTTGTGAAGTTCTTTCAGCAATGGCCCAACCAAGCATATTCTTCAGTTTCTCTTTTACAAAAGCAATCATGTATTCATTTTCATCAGTACCATCTGAAGTGAGTTCTGGTTCATATTTGACTTCATCTGAAAGTTCTCTTGCATCATAATAGAAACCTTTTAATTCAACATTGTATGGTTCAACTTTAATACATTTTTGTTTTGTCTTGATATATTTGTCATCAATAATCAAAGAAACAGTATAATAACCAATATAAGGTAATTTGACAAATATTTTTTCACATTCTTCAAGAGTTCCTTCCTTAGTAAAAGTCCAGTCTTTATAGTCATATCGTTTAATCTTTCCTGAAATTTTCAGGTCATCATCAAGTTGATCTGATGACATTGTGATTACCCATTTTAATTTCTTTCTACCAAATGTTCCAATATTTGTGAATGTAAGATCTTCATCTGCTGTTGCAGTTTCATCTTCTTTTAAAGTGTATCTGATTATATTGACTGTAGCAGTTCCTGATTTTGCTTTATAATTTTTAGTTTTTTCTGCATACCAATATACAGATACTTTACCTATAGGCATACCTTGCTCTGTTGGAACAAGAGTAGAACCCTTTTCTTTATAGTTAGATTCATCTAATTTTACTGTTGTTGAGTAGTAAATTGTTGGTGATTCTTTGAATGGAATTTTTGTAACAACAAGTTTCCTACAAGATCCATGTTGGATAGTTAATTTGTTTCCAATAATAAGACCTGGTTGGTCATCTTCATTTACTGTTTTATCAGTATATAAATCACCACCAATAAATGGATCAGTTTCTGTTTCAGATGGAATATCAGGGTTAACTTCAACAAGATTTACAAATTTATATCCAAAATTAAAATCACAATCACCAAATGTTATACTATCAAATGTAGTATTTGTCAATACAACTTTGGCAGATGCAGGTGCAAATGTATCATCTACATCAAATGTGTTTTCTTGAATATAATATTTGTTATGAACATAATCATAATATCTTTCATATAATTTTGCAGTTTCAAGATTTGTAGGTTTATCATAAGTTACCAAAGTAACTTCATCATCTTTAAAATCTGAAATTGGTTTAGAATATATATCTGAAAGAATATTAAATTGCCTGTTTGTATTTTTTTCTATAGCAGTATCATCAGTTGTTGTTGATTTATATCCTTGACTTTTAACTATATAATTATCAAAATATCGATCATCTGTGATATGTAAATATTTACTTGGAGTTACATTGAAGTTTGCTTTGAGTGGTCTTTCTGTAACATACATATCATATTGAACATTAATTTTTTTGATAAGTTGTAAACCAAAATAATTTGCCTCACCAATAATATCAATAATTCTGGTATTACTTGGCATAAACTCTTTGTTGAGTTTTTTCTTCAGTGCATATAACTTGATTAATGCCTCTTCAATGGTATATGTGAACTCTTCCTTCATTATAGGAAGTTCCCAATCATCTACTTTACCTGTAGGTGTGTTGATTGAATATACAAGAGCAATTTTACTTGCTTTTTTGTAATCCTTATTTGGAAGGGTAATGTTTCTTGTGCCGACTCTTAATGTTTCTTTCTTGGTTAGACTATATCTTGATGTATGATAAACTTTACCAAAGTTTTCATCTTCAGTGTTTACATTTCTCCAAAATTCAATGATACCTAAATTATCATATCCAAAAAATTTAATTGCATTAATAAGAGCCTTATATGATCCAACATATGGATATATATTATGACCCTCAAGCATCAATTCTTTTCTTTTCTCATTAAGTAGTTGATAATCAGGTTTGTATTCTTTTATATCACTTTTATAAAAGATTGCTTCATCTTCAGGTGTGATATTATATCCAAGATTCTTGTTCCATATTTTTAATCTTTCATCTTCCTCAACAGTTTCAGCAAAGAACTTTATTTTTGCAATGATGTTGCCATTTTGATACATAACAAGAGTTCTGTTATATGTAGATTCATCATATTTCTCATCCGCTAAAAATGCAACATGAATAGGGAGTGGATTTAATTTAGGTCTTTCTGGATCAAGTACATCTGTGCAATTGAGATTTGAATACTCAAGATTAATTACATATTCATCAAATCTGTTGACAAGAAGGGTATTACAATCTGGACCATCATTTAGAACATAGTTTAAGGCAGATGTGTCTTTTACAAGATATTCTTCATCAAAATTGAACATAAAGAACTCATCAACAAATGTATTATTATGTTCCCATTTGAAAGAAATATTTTCTGGATAACCTTTTAAGTTGGCTCTTGGGAAAAAGAAAGATTCATTTCCGTTGACTGTACCTTTTTCTAGAACATAGATTGAAGTGTTGGCATATAATCCAACACTTACTTTTGGAAGATAAATAAAACCTTCCCAATATCTTTGTCTTTCATTCCAGTTGAAATTTAGATTATAACCGTCTTTATCAAAAAATTGTAGATTTAAATAATTCATTAGTTAATTCTTTTATAATCTTTTCTTACAGCATAGTTGTTGAAGTTTCTTAGATATTTAACACTATTAATTAAGTGTGCCATAAGTCTGTTTAAATAAGGAAACATATCTGTCATATTAGGATTCTTTTGAAGATATTTACTTGTACTATCTTCAAATAAACTATTTTCATAACGGTATCCCTCATGTAATGTTTTCCAATTCTTTTCGTGTATTGTATTGAATACAGAAGGATAACCTTTATATTTTATGATATTAATGTCTGTATTTTTAGAAGTATCCATTTATTAAGAATTGTTTTGTAATAATGTTGTTAATTTTCGTTGCATATTCATATTGTAATATGAATTATCAACCTTGTCTATAAAGAATATATTCAATGGACCAAGTTTTCCATCTTCAGGTGTTTCTGTATAGTAGTTTCCATCTCTATCTTTCCATCCACCTTTGACTATAAACAGTTCATTATCTTTGATTTTAAGATTACCAAAATCATCAAACCCAAGTCTAGGATCTTGATTGTAACTTAAATTTACCCTTTCTTGTGAATCAACATATTCAAGTCCATCTCTTACTTGCTTTTTCTTATAGTAATATCCATTATCTATAGCATCTTCATTTTCTTTATTAACAAAGAATACATCACAAGTATCAACACCATCAATTCTTTCTACAATTGCTACAATGTCTGAGACTGGAATAATATCAGTTCTGTTGATATTTAGGAAGTATGTACTTAATTTAGATTTAATATTTGACTTTATTAATGTTTTGTCAATATCTTCAAAGTATCTTACTATGATATTAATCACAAATTTTCTAATAACAGGGTCAACCATAACAACTTCTGAATTGATTAACATTCTACCTGAATTGTCAAGTGCATTAATAATAGACTCCTTTTCAACATTGTTTAATAAGAACTCATTTGTTGGTAGTTCAAAATAATCTTGTGTTGAAGTCAACTTCTTTTTCATATTTGGAATGATCCTCAAATATGTGATGTTGTCATCATAAAGGTCATTATCTTCTTTTGTATTGTAAGCATATACAGATGAATACTGATTATATTTAGAAAGATAACTGATATAGTTTTCAGGGGTTGCTAAAACAAATGATTTACTTGTTCGTGGTGCAACCAATCTTGTAAATTCAGGATCCTCAAAGTTACTACCAAGCATTGGTGGTGTAATTGTTTGAACTGAAAGAACTTCATCAAGTTCAATTGAGTTACCATATTCGTCTGTACCAGTATCATCAAAACTATAAGTCAAATTGGTTGATTCAGAGTTACCTGATGCACCATCAGTTTTGATATAGGTTACAGCAATTGTAGCACCAGCTGGTGGAATTTTACCAAAAGAACCATTACCAAAGAATATTGAAAGACCAGTTGTTACTGATGATTTAACAATGAAACACTCTGCATTATCATCAATTCCATCATCCGCTGGCATATCATAAAGACTTTCAACCCTTTTCCATTCTTTGCCATTTACGGTGACGGCGACATTATCGTGGTCAGTCATAATGTTACTGGTGATAGGATTATATGATTGAAGTGCAGTACCATCAGATGTGAATGTCTGTGTTTCAGGTTCACCTTGCATGAAGTTTACATTAACATATTCAGCATCATCGATTTTCAATCTGATATAATCAGATGGAAGATTTAAGAAGTAAGAACAACCAGTTTCTGTGATTGTGAATCTTGTGAAATTATGGATGATTAAATAATTACCATCAATCAAGTCTGATGATGTATTAACTTTAATCGCCAGCATACCATAGGCACTACCACCCCTGTATGCATTGTGTCCAGTCAATTGTGCCAGACCATAGATAGTTTCAATATTTTGAGCAGTACTTATATTAAGTTCTTCTGCTGTATGAGATATGTATGTGAATATGAGTTCAGCCATATTTGCAATGACTGTCAATAATTGACCAAATGGAGATGCAGAAGTGAACACATGTGCTGTTTGATTATACTTGCTGTTCAAGAATACCACAGCCTGTTCCATTAATTCACTTGCTTTTAATCTTGCTTTACTAAGAAACATATATTGCTTAACCTTTGATATATAATTTATTTATGACAAAAAAGAAGTGAGAGGATTGGCCTCTCACCATTTACACTAAATAACTTGCTACCTTTTGATTGTCTATGACTAGATCAACTATCATAGCAACATTATAATCCCATTTTACAAATTGTACTTCTACATCAACATGATATGTGCCATCAAGGTAAATAAATGATTCAATTTGTTCTCTCACAATTTGTTGTATGTGTGATTCATTGTAAGTTGTTTCAAATAAGTATCTACTTAAATTACATCCAAAATCTGGCATACAAAGAACCTCACCTTTGTTTGTGAACAAAATTAAATCTACCTGCTGTATGATTTCTTCCAGTTCATCTGATATTTCAAGTCTACTGCTATCATACCTTGGTTCTTCTCGTGGTATTGCATATATATCTCTTAACATTATTGAATTTCATTTACATTATTTTTTTCTACATTGTCATCAATTTCAGCCATTGATGTGAGAATTGTTGTATTTCTTAATGATCCACCTTTCATTGTTCCTCCCATTTTACCAAGAGCACCAAAAACATGGCAGTCAGTTAATTTGATGTTTCTACTGATGAAAGAATCTTTGAACTTACTGTCCTTGCAGTTTGCGAAACCAAATAAGTTACAGTGGTTGATCGTTGATTTATTGATTTTAGTGTCATAAATGTCACAATCTTTAATAGAACAGTTCTCAAGTTCACTATCAACAATATCAACACCAGACAAGTGATAACATTTCTTCAGTTCAAGATCCTTTAACTGAAGTTTTGAGATGTCAGTATCATAATTGATTTTTGCAGTCTTGATGTTATTTCTAATTACAATATCAAAAAGTTTATCCTTTATTGAAGGATATATGACATTAATGATTGAAGTATCATTATCAAGGTCAGCAGTCAATTTGATTTTTTGATATTTCTCTTTGAATAGCTCATAGCAAGAGAATGAATCAAAAATGTCTTTATAGTTTTCTTCCATTTCATCAAGCTGCTTTTGCTCTTCTTCTGTGTACTGGGTATATGTTGATGCATTATAAAGAGTTATAATGGTGTGATTAATACACTTGATTAGTTCTTCCCATTTTTTTCTGTAGTTGATTTCTTCTGCATACTTGAATGTGATATAACCAAGTGTTACTGTATTGAAGTTTAATCCATACACTTCATTCTCTTCATATTTTAATGAATCAAGTTCTTTTTGAACATATTCAGTACAAGACTCTAAATTTCTTGGTTTGATGTCTGTAAGTCTCTCAAGACTACCATCTGTTGTTAAGTTTTTAATATTTTTTAGAATATAATCTTCTTTGAACTCCAGTACAAATTTCATTACATTTAATTGTGATATGTCACAGAAATCTGGATCAAAGCCAATACGGAAATAAAGATATGAGTTTTTAATCTCTTTGAGTCCTTTCAGGAAATCAAGAATTTTTGGCATAATAAATAATGCTTCAAAGTAACTATACATTGGAGTCTTTATTTCATAGAAGTTTCCATCTTGTATCATTACAGCGGTATTATCTGTAGGTTCAAGAAGTTTATATTCAATATTAGAGAATGTAACTTTCCTGTTCAAGACATTTTTAAGTTGTTCCAATAAAACGTTTTCATCATCTGTAAATTGACCTTTAAATTCAAAACCAATTTTTGAATTTCCTGTAATGTAGTCATTTTGAAATAAATTCTTATCCATAACTTATATAAACCTATTATATAGTATTTATGAAAAAAAAAGAATACCTAATTGGTATTCTTTATACTTTAGATATTATACAAGTCAAATGTTTTGCCATTTTCATCCAAACAAGACATTGAAATTGTTCCTGTGTATTTTTTTGGATGTAAAATCCTGTGAGCACCAGCGATTCCAAAATATGCAATTTGTGTACAAAATGCAAAAGCATTATATGATTTACCTTTTGAATCAACTGGTTCAAATTTCCAGAAGTTTGAACATAGGTCTAAAATTGCATTTGCTTTACAATCAAATCCATCATCAGGATTTGCCCAATAGAAACTTCTTGATACATTTTCAACAATTAGTTGAAACATCTTTGCCAGTTTGTCACTGGCAACTGGTTTTTCCATTTGTTTTTCAAGTTTGAGTGCTTCTTCTGAAGATAAATCACCACAATTTACAAGTGATTTGACTTTATTCTTATCATATACTTTTAAATCTTTTATCCATTGACTTCTCTCTGGCATATATCCAAGTTCTAAAAGTTTATTGTGTTTTTTTATTTCTTCAGGATCATCACTTTCAAATGGTTTAACTGTAGAATCAAAACCAAATGAAACGGCATGGTCATAACCTTTTGTGATACATTTTAAAATTTCCTGTTTTAGTTCTTCACTATCTAGATAATTTTTCTTCTTTGTCATTTATTAAGTATTATATATTTATATGTGAGCTGTCCATAAGATAAAGAATTATGAACTTCTTGGGTTGAACCACTTAGTGATTCATATCTCCACAAGCGTCAATTTCCGCTGTTCCTACGGTATTATGTTTTTTTAGTTATATTTTTTATATTATATCCATTAATATTCAATTCATATATTAAAATATAACAAAACGCAAAAAAGTGGGATTTTCTAAATCCCACTTTAATAGACTATTTAACTAATTCTAAATTCTTTTTCGGAGCAATAATTTCTTTTTTATCTTTATAACAAGTAACTAAAGATTCATCTTCTAACTGTCCAAACTCTGTCGCTGAAACCAATACCTTGTCTCCTTTTTTTAATCCTTCAACTGGTTTAATGACAGAAACTTCAATATAACCATTCTTTAGCATTTTATTTTTGTCATATTTAAGAAATTCTGGATTGCCAGGTTTTTCAAGGTATGTTTCAGTTATAAACTCATTGAAACTTTTAACCTTTCCCATAATTACTCAACATATGTTTCTTGAAGTTCTTTTTCAAACTTCCTAATTTCACTTTCTACAAGTTCAAGAGCTTCTTTCAATTGTTCATTGTTTTCAGTTTCTTGCATACCTTGAATAAGTTGTGCTCTCTTTTCACCAAGGAATGAAAGAGTATCTCTTAATTCAAATCTCTTTGAATCAAGAATTGCTTCTTCCTCACCTTCTTCTTTGAGTCGTGACTCAAGAATTTTAGTAGCATCATACTTCATAAAGTCCTTAATTGATTCACAAGCATCAGTAGCAGATGTGTAAAGAGTCATTTCATTGATACCCATAGGGATATTAACTTTGTTTACATAGATACCTTCATTTACATTAATGATTGTTACAAATACACCTGCATAATTGTTGTTTTTGATAGTGGTGATGGGATCATCAAGTTCTGTAAGCATGTCTTTTGATTCAAAGAGCTTAACAAGTTTTTCACAATCATTGATTGTTTCACGATCAAAGATACCACATCTCTTTAATGATTCATTGATGTCAAGGATTGACATTTCATTGATGTTATCAAAACCAGTAAGACCAAGTTCATCAGTCTTGCAGTTATATTCAAGTACATTGTTATTCTTACCAAAATATACAAGTCTGTCTTTATCAGCATCATATTTCATCAGTGAAAGACCTTCAAGTACATTAAGATACTTTCTATCAGTTACTACTGCTTCTTCAATGTGTTCACCATCAAAGATGTAGTCCTTTCCATTGAGATTGAAGATTCTCTTTTCACCATCAACAAGCATTGGTGAAATACTTTTAACAATAGAGCAGTTAGAGTTTTCATAAATTTTCTCATCAAATTCTCCTTGTTCAGCCTTTTCTTCAGCAACGATTGTACCAAGAAGTTGTTTTGCATTAGCATTCCAAGAATTTTCAAGAAGAACATTCTTCAATGCGAGTCTTACATTATCTTCATCAATAAGTACATCTACAAGACTTTCATAAAGATTGTCATATGCAGGATTTGTTGTTTGTGTAGAAAGACTGCGAGCAAAGTTTGCAGTTACATAACTCCATTTGTCAGCAACAAATGATTCAGCGATCATATTCCTGAAATCAGAAACTGGCATCAGGTAATCATAATTTGTGAGGTCACGGTAAAGACCTTCTGCCACATTATATTTAATAACTGGATTTACGAGTGTATCATTAATCTTATATCCAGCTTTAATTTTTTCATCCAGTACAGTCTTGTCATCATTGGTGATTTGAAGCTGTGCCATACCATTCTCGATAATTCTTTTTGCATTTGATGCAGAGTAAGCAAGACTGTTGTCAGACTTCATCTCTTCAAGTGTTGACATTGCCTTTTGTGACTGAATGTGCAATTTTTGAAGCGTTAATTTCATATCTTTATTCTCTTTTACAATATTTATATCTTTATTAATTTGAGCAGTGTGCTTGTTATAATAATCAAGATGTGATTCAATCATTTCAGGAATCATACCCAACTGCCACAAAGATTGTTTGATGACATCATCAGATTGACCAGTTTTCTTAAAACTGGCAATCAAGTTAATCAAATTAGTATTTATATTATCCATAATCAGATATTTGTTATATTAGTATTTATGAAAAATTAAAGTGATGCGAGTGGATTGTCATTTTTATCATCTCCACCATTGTCATCATTATTGTTATCATCATCCTTTGAATTTTCATTGTCATCCTTGCTGTCCTCTTTTTCAGGTTTGTCTTTGTCGTTTTTTTTCTCATCTGAATCATCAGATTTGTCCGACGATTTATCGCCGTCGTCTTGCTTGTCTGATTTCTTGTCTTTCTTTTCATCATCTTTGTTATCAGACTTGTCAGATTTTTCAGCAGCATCTTTGGCATCCTTTACCTCATCCTTTACCTCATTCTTTGTGTCCTTGAGTTCTGATTTAATGTCAGTAATTGATTTCTTGAGATCCTTAATCATATCCTCAATAGATTTGAGTTCCTTCTTCTCTTTCTTTTCATCTTCAACCTTCTCATCCTGCTTCTTGAAATCAGCAAATGACATTGCCTGATCAAGATGGGGTGCATCAATATTTAATTCAGGAGTCTTGATTGTTTTTTGCACATTCTCTGGTGCATTTTTAATATCAAGTGTGTTGATGTCTTTCTTGTGGATTGCGTCAAGATATGATGAGAATGACATATCTTTTTCTTCTTCTCTTGTTGAAACCTTATCATTGATTTTATCAACCACCTCATTGAAAAGTCTTACAACACCTGGTGACATTACAAGTGACTTGTAATCATCTGGTTTCTTTGACTTGAAACTACCAAGTAGAGTCTTGAAAATAGATTTGAACTCTGGGTTCTCTTTAAGTAATTTCTTTGTGGTTTCATTTGAAATTTTGTCCAGATCAACATCAAATTCTGTATTGATCGCTTCTTTGACTATATCATTTGTGTCAACATCAAAGTCATCAAGAAGTGATTTTCTGTATTTGATATACCTGTTGAAAAGTTTATAGAATAATTCAAGATACCTTTGTGCATCATCATCACTCTTTAAGATGATTGAGTCCATATCTTGACTAGTCATAAAGACTGTAAAGTCAGACAATAATACATCAGTATTATCTTTGAAACCCTTATTAGACTTATTCTTCATAATGAGATTAGTCATATAAGGGTCAATGAGTTTAGCAGATATTGGTTTTGTTATGCCATCATCAGAAATAAACTTAAAAATAAAACCATCAATAGGTGCATCGAATCCATCATTTTGATAAAGGGAATGTGTTAAATTTGGATTCAACAATGTTATAATAAATCTTGAGAATGATTCTTTACTTGTATTGTTTTTAAGATAATCATTCAATTGATCTTTTTGATATTCAGAAAGATAACCCTTAAATATAGGCTCTTGGAAAGCAATATCAAACATTTCTGCCCAAGGTCTCAAATCATCTTCGTTATCAATCTTAGTACCGCCTGATGTGATAATGCAGGACAATACAAGATTGTTCTTTGGTAAAACTGAATAGTTGATGAAACTTGGTTGGTGATTAGGGAAATACTTGCAGACAAATGTCCAGTTACCTGGAATCTTATCAATAATAATTTTACTTAAATTATTTAAGTATGTCATACCATTTGAATAGAAGTTTGTCATAACTCTATCAGCAACTGTAATCTCTTTTTTGTTTGATCCTGAACCCTTATAGAAAGTCAGTTTTCTGTTCAAATCCATTTCAGATGTAATCCTTTTTTGAAAAGATAATGTCGCAGCATTAAGTTTTTCAGTAACAATTACCTCTTTGTTTAATAGATTATCAAGAAATTCCTGTCCTTCTGAATTAAGTATGTTTTGTAAACTAATCATATATCTTTTTTTGGAATTAAAATATATTATTATACTATATATATTTATGGTATTATTTCATTAGTTACTTTATGGTTTTCCTATGTATTAAGCCCTCTGTCAAGTCTTTTTTCTTTAAATCTTCAGCTGATCTCACTCTCATTGGTGATTGGTGTGTGTTTGATTTCAAAGTAGGATCATCAATGTCATACATATACATTGATTCATCAATATTTTCCATAACTCCACCAACATGCATACCGAATACACCAAAGTCATCAGGTCTGTATTCAATATATCCGCTTCTTCCATATTCACTTTCAGGCATTGCTTCAAGAAGTTCATCAATTTCACAAAGAAGAAGTCCATTCTCAAATGCTGGTATAAATGATTTCATTTCAACACTGAATGATGTTGAAAATTCTTTTTTATCACTTAATCCAAACTCTTGTGGTATTTCGTGGTTATAATCTGCCGGAACAGTTATACATGCATCCACATTGAACATTCCATAATCAACTTTGAAAAAGTTATTGTTCTTATAGATTTTTGAAATGATACATTCTGTAATTTTGAATAATTCAATATTATTTGAACATATAACTTTACAATCAAAAGATAATATGATTGGTATCCATTCAACATTAAGATATAGTGTCCTCATTTTACCATGGCACTCTCTTACAATCTTTGTCCTGTTATATTTGTTTGTTTGTTCAGCATTATTGATTGTGAATCCAGTTAAGTTTGCTATACATCTTGGAACACTCTCATAGTCACCGAATGCTTTTCCCTGCTCAAGGGCATCATAATAAAATTCATCTTTCAGGAATCTTTCACCACCTGTAATAGAATATAGGCATGGGACATTAATTCTTTGTAATTTATTATTGTCAAGGCGATTGTAAATACAGAGTTTCTTGCTCATTTCTGCAAGGAAACAAACAATCATACTTCTGGTAAATACATCATCCTTATTATATTTTTTGTTATAATCACTCATTATTCTTCCTCATCAATATCTTCTTTAACATCTTCTTTCTCATCTTCTTCATCCTCTTTGATTTCAGGTCTTACATAACCAGCATCTTTCAATGCCTTATCAACTCTTTCAAGACTTTCTTTATCATTAGGATCAATACCGAGTCTTTGTTCAATATTATTTGTTCTTTGATTGAGATCATCAATTTGTTTCTCAATGTCCATATCAGCAAAATCTCTATTTCTTTTGGCAACTCTCGAGTCAAAATCTTCATCTTCACCATCATCAATTTTGATGTAACCAGTAATTCTTGGGTTATAGTCAGCAACCATATTTTTGGTGAGGTAGTTGATATAGTCTTTTTGTTTTCCTCTCAACTTGTAGTCAAGAAGTTCCCTCCAACCAATTTTTCTCTTGGCTCTTGATGTATTAAGATATTTGATGACATCTCTATCAAATGCAAGATGTCTTGCAAGGTCTTGAACGATTTCTTTTTCAGTTTTCATTTCAAGCAATAAGAACTCATTATAACTTTTTATAGTATTCATATTGATTAATATATAGTATTATAATGTATTTATGAAAAAAAAGTGGGATTGAAGATTAACCCCACTCAATGAACAAAAATAAAAATTAAAAATACTAATTATTTAGTATTCCAAGATATTGTGTTTCTTTTACAGATGCAATTCGCCATTCATCCATATCACCTGAATAATAATTTTTAGCTATTTCATTTGCCTCTTCTGAAGTCTTTGCGTGTACAATCCACTTGTCATTCCACTTTTCCATCTTTGGATTACCTGCACGATCTTCTTTGTCTGTTTCTCTTTGTCGTTTAACAACTACTTCAAAATACTGAACTTCTACTTCTTTTGCCATAATATAAAAAATTAAAATAATTTTACATTGTTATTTAAAATCTCATTTGGAAGTTTACTCACTTCCTTTAAATCTTCAAGAATTTGTAACTGTAAGTAAGAACTTAATCTCTTCCACATTGTTTGTAGACCAATTCCACAATACTCACATACAAGAACAAATATTCTTGATAGAGAGTAATCTCTCTTCATTCTTGCATAGCAATAAATTATAATGTCATTTACTACTTGATAATTCACTGATGTCTTTTCATCTCCTAATAGTAACTCTTTGTATTTTGAGTTTTCAATCACTTTTTGAAATGCCTTTTCAAACTCAACATCTTCATATAAAGTGTTACTACTATAATAATGAGGATCAATAGTTATTTTATCATTTGAGAATTTTTCAGAGTAATCAACTTGATTCCAGTTGTTATTCTTAATTTTTAATGTTCTGGAAGTTTTGATTCTTTCTTCAACTGTTTTATCTCCTGATTTTTTTGTAAAAATGTCCACACCATCTTCATCAAGGAAATTTCTTTTATCTACTGCTATGTCATCATCATCTAAAACTTTATCTAGGTTTTCCCATTCATCATTAATCATTATTAAAAAATTAATTTCATTTGTAATAAAAATAACAAAAAAATCGGAATTGTTTTTGTTATGTTTTGTATGAACAAAGCCCACCTTCTAAAGTGGACATACATTAAATTTAGTTTAACAATGTTATTGGACATATTACAAGACAGAAATAACCTCCAGGTGTCTTACTGGGGTGCTGATGGAAAGACTCATATTGAGGTCATTAATATTCCAGATGAAGAACAATACATCTGGCTGACTTCACCAAAGAACAAGAGGGATATTAAGGTTAAGAACAAACAAAATTGGGATGGGAAACCAGTATATAAACATAAGGTGATCCCATCAAAGGAAAGACTTAACCGCTACCGTCAATATGAGATTCTCGATTCCTTGCCACAAGAAATAAAGGACAAGATTTTCGCATATAATATTCCAGAGATGTTCTTTATTGATATTGAGAACATGATGCAGTCTGGAAAACCAAATCCAGAAAAACCTGATAAACCAATTACTGTTATTGGTGTATGCTGTCCAAATGACACTATTATGGTTCTTTCTGGTGGTTTTAATCTTACTCAAAAACAACAGAAGAGTATTCAGAAAAGAATTGATGATCACTTTAAACAGGTGAATAGAAAGTTTAAGTTTGTGTTCAGATATTTCAAGACTGAATATGATATGCTGTATTTGTTCTTCCATAGTCTGATACCAAAGATGGCACTGATGACTGGATGGAACTTTGAGGACTATGACTGGAGATATATGTATAACCGAGCAAAGATACTTGGCATTGACCCAGCAATGGCATCTCCATCACATATTCTTATTGGTCAAGTTGATAGACCTGCCCATGTGGGTCTGATTGACTACTTGAAAGCATATAAGAAGTGGACTTGGAACTCAAATGAAAATTATAAGTTGGATACAATCGGTGAGAAACTTTGTGGTATCAAAAAAGTTCCACATTCAGAATCACTTGATGATATGCTGGTCAATGATTTTGAGAAGTATGTTTACTACAATGCCATTGACTGTGGACTTGTGAAACTCATTCACGAAACTTGTAATGCAGTTACTTGTGGTTTGACAACATCATATCTTGGTAAGATTAAAGCCATGGATTGTTTCTCAACAACATATATTCCTGAAAACTTGTTGAGAGAATCTTTTTATAGAGAAAACAAGGTTCTTGGTGTTGATCCATTTGCAAAGAAAAAGACTGGCGAGAAGTATGAAGGTGCTTTCGTGAAACAACCAATTCCTGGACTTCACAAGTATTGTACTTGTAATGACTATGCTTCACTTTATCCATCTTTGATGCGACAATTCAACATTGGCCCAGAAACACTTGTCACACTTCTTCCTGAAAAGGATGAGAAACTTAAACAAGAGTGGAGAGACAAGGGTTACATTGTTTGTGCATCAGGTGCTGTATATCAGAAAGAAGATGGTCACTTGAAGAAAATTATCACTGATCTTTACTTCAAGAGAAAAAAATACAAGAAAACATCATTCAAGTTTACACAGATTTATTATGATTTGAAGGAACTTGTACATAATAATACTTCACCAGATGAGATTGAAGATTATCTTGCAAAGAATGAATTTGAAGGTAGGAAAGCAAGTGAGGTGAATGAAATTATGGAGTATTGCCAAGTTCAGGCTGCTATCTATAATAACTATCAACTTGGTACAAAGGTGGTTATTAATGGTATCTATGGTGCATTTGGTTTCTCTGGATTCTACTTCTACAACCCTCATATTGCAGAATCTGTCACCAAACAAGGTAAGAACGCTATTCTTAATGCTGAAAGACTTATCAATCTCTGGGCAAACAAGATTTGGCAAAAGGATACTAAAACTCATAAGGAAATGGGTATTCAGATTATTGATCATAAACCAATAGATAAAGCAATAAGCGTTTATATTGACACGGATAGCGTGACATCTGATACTTCCATAACTATATCTGATGAAGTTATTTCTGTTGAGACCAGTTCTGGAACTAAAGTTTACAATAAAAATGATATAGTAAAAGTTAATCGAAATGGTGTTGAGATGGAAATATCTGCATCAGATATAAATGAAAATGATTTAATATGTGAAGAAAGTATAAAGAAGATAAATAAGACAAATAAAATTACCATAGAACAACTTTATAATCTTGGTGAAGAAGATATGGGATCAACACTTGCTGGACATGAGAGTGTTGATTGTAAATACAATGTTTTAAATATAAAACAGAATGATGTATCATATTCAGGTAAAGATATTGATTTTGAAAGTTATTATGCTCCAGTATGTAGAGTTATAAGACATAAAGTTTCTAAAGAAAAATGGTTATTATCTGATAGCGAAGGTAATGAAGTTATAGTTACTAATGATCATTCTCTTATGGTTTTGAGAAATGGTAATTTACATAAGATAAAACCATATGATGTTGATAAAGATAGTGATTTTTTAGTTACTATATCTAATGGTGAAATTAAGATTTGTGATATTTTGATATGTGAACAGATTGGAAATTTTGAAGATGAATATGTGTATGATATAGAGATTGATGATGATACACATACTTTTGTTGCCAATAATATTTTAGTTCATAATTCAATTTATACATCTTATGATAAGATTATTAATGTTACAGATTGGTTCCAACATGATGTTTGGAGATTGACAAAGGTTAATATTCAAAATGACCAAAAGGATTTCACTTATGTTTCAAAGGGTGGTTATCCAACAGAGGATGCTGCCAGGAAATATTTCGATGTAGATTCTATTGACACCACAAAGTTCAAGTGGGAAATTGACACAATTGAACCTGAAGGTCGTGAGTTCTGTTTGACAATAAATAGAGTGTTTATGTCAAAGTTCTTGAAGAAGATTCATGAGGACTATGCACAGAAGAATGGAACTCCAAACATTCTTGACTTTGAGTTGGAGGCATATAATGAGGCAGGTATCTGGTTGGCCAAGAAGAAATATATCAAGAATATGACTTGGGCAGAGCCAAATGTGTATTATGATTCTTGTACAAAGATCAAGGCAACAGGTGTTGAGATTGCACAGACTTCAAGTTCTATCTGGGTTAAGAAACAACTTACTGACTTGGTTAAGTGGATTTTCCAGCAAGAAGAGTTTGTTCTTGATAGTTTCGTGAAGAAGGTTGAGGGTGTTAAGCGTCAGTTTATGATCCAGAGTCCTGAAACAATCAGTTTGAATAAGGGTATGAACAAGTATAGTGAATATGTACTTGATGATACAAATGAGATTGAGATGAATGCCAAGGCAATGATTACTGTTCAAGGTGCAGCTTTGTATAACTTTATTCTCAACAACAATGAGAAGTTAAAGAGAAGATATACAACATTGTTTGATGCTGATAAACTTTGTGTGCTTTATATCAAGCCAACAGACAGATATGCTTATTGGAAGAAGGAATCAAGAGTACCGGTTGCAGATGTTTTGAAAAATCCTGATATGTACAAGTTAATCAGTAATACAAAATCTCAAATTGTAAGCAATGGTCGTGTGATTGATTATTATACTGATGTTATGAGTTTGAACAGGTGCTGTGCTTTCAGTTATCCGGCTGGTATGTTCCCAATGGATATGGCATCAAACATTCAGATTGATAAGAATAAGATGTTTGACTTACTGGTGTTAAGTCCAATTAACCGAATCATTCAAGCGATGGGTTATGCACCAATTGATATTAATATGACAACTGAAACTGGGTTGTGGTAAAAAATAATAAAGTTATGAATGAAAGGTGAAAATCTGGTATTTTTTGTTATATTTAATTCAGAAACAATTTTAATAGTTTAATAAGTTTATGAAGAAAGTAATTTTAAAGAATTGTGATGTTAAGGAATTTTCATCACTCATCAAAAGAAGTGCATCACTTGATAACTTGATTTTCATCAGTCTGCACGGTAGTGAGTTCGAGTCAACTGCTTATAACAAGAACAAGTCAGCACTCAAGTCAATTTCAGCAAATCTGGAAGAGTATTGTGATGGTTTCACCAATGAGTTGGGTGACAGTCTGGTTAAGATTCACTTCTCAAATGCAGGTAAGTTGATTTCTGTATTGAATCTTGTAGGTACAGAAGGTGTTGATGTAACATTCTACATTGAAGATGATGGTATGGCAAAGAAAGTTGTTGTTAAGAATAGTGAGGTTAACCTTACAATTCCGGCTGTTGATAAGAACATCCTTTCATTCTTGGAAATTCCTGAACATGCTCGCAAGTCAATATTTGAAGATAAAACAACTCTTCAATACAAGGTTGGTATCAATGAGAATGAGTTCAAGTATTTGACTCAATTGTTTGGACTGAATAAAGAGTCTTGTCGTGTATGTTTTTCAATTTCTGGAGATCATGTCACAGTTTCTGAAATTGAAAGTACAGATGAGAATGTTCGTGAAGAAGTGAACAACATCTTGAAAGATGAGAAGATTGAAGAATTTGACTCTTATGAGAAGTTGTACTCAAAGAAACTTACTTATGATTACTTTGAGAAGACTGATGGCGTAGATGGTTATCTCCGTTGTTTCAACAAGTCTTACTTTGTATGGATTGACTCTGACAAGCACTATGACATTGAGTTCCACACAAACAAAATTAAGTTTATGTCAGTTGATGAAAAGGGAACAAAGACTTATGTAGTACTTACTCCTGTTACATTTGCTTAAAAAGATTTATTAATATAAAACAGAAAGAGAGAGGTTATTACCTCTCTCTTTTTTATTTATCCTTTACTAATCTTACTGACAGTTTACTCTCTTTATCCATAACAGGGTATCTGCCAACTATAAAGTTCTCTGGTGGGAACATTAGATATATGCTTACACAATCATTAGTATATATATTAGCAGTCCATCCTTCTACATTATCAGGAAATTGTATTCCTTTACTTGTTTCATCCCCATTGATATATCCATGGGGATAAAATGTAAGAGATTTACCATTATTTGTGAATATATATTCACCATCCCTGAAATCTTTTTCAAAGTCTTTTAGTTCGTTAACTTCTGAAAGTGTTGGTAATCTCCATTCCGAGTCCTTTAACATATCAGTTACTTCATCAAATGTGAATAAGTAGTTATCACCATCACATAAATCATCATCTGCCCACAAAACAGATGTTCCAATGTCAACTGGTTTCAGTTTTTTTAAATTTACGATCAAATCTTCTTTCCTGATTTCATCAGTAAATTTCTTATTAATTAGATCAACAAATCTACTTTCTTTTAAAGATACACTTAATTTCTTCATATATAGTGAAATATTATATAGATATTTATGTTATTTTTGTTATATTTAATTCTAATATAAAACTGAAAGAGAGAGGTTATTACTTCTTTATTTTTGGTTTATTCTTTACTAATCTTGCTGACAGTAAACTATTTTTATATATAGCATTGTCTTTGTCAATAACAAATGACCCGCGAGCCATTGAATATATGCTTATGCTTATGTAATTATTATTATATTCATGAACATCATTAATCCAGCTAAGTATTACATTATCATCTCCTTGTACAGTTATTTTACTTTGTGGTAGCACATAGATATATCCATGGGGATAAAATGTAAGAGATGTCTCATTTGATGTACCATTTTTTGTGAATATATATTTACCATCCTTGACATCTTTGTTATATTGTTTTAGTTCTTCAACTTCTGAAACTGTTGGTAATCGCCATTTAGATCCCTTCAACATATTAGTTACTTCATCAAATGTGAATAAGTATTTGTCATCAACACATAAGTCATCATCCGCCCATAAAACAGATGTTCCAATGTCAACTGGTTTCAGTCTTTGTAGATTTCCGATTATATCTTCTTTTCTGATTTCATCAGTAAATTTCTTATTAATTAGGTCAACAAATCTACTTTCTTTTAAAGATACACTTAATTTCTTCATATATAGTGAAATATTATATAGATATTTATGTTATTTTGTTATATTTAATTCTAATATAAAACAGAAATAGAGAGGTAATTACCTCTCTATTTTTTTTATTTATCCTTTACTAATCTTGCTGACAGTAAACTAATTCTATATTCAGAATTGCTACTACCAACAGCAAATGACCCGCCGCCATTCATGAAATATGTTTTTATGTAATTATTATTATATTTAGAGACATCAGCAGTCCAACCAACTACTACAACATCCTCTCCTTGCATAGTTTTTTTACTTTGTGGCAGCACTATGATATATCCATGGGGATAAAATATAAGAGATATACCATTATTTGTGAATATATATTTATCATCCCCGAAATATTTTTTATATTTTTTTAGTTCTTCAACTTCTGAAACTGTTGGTAATCTCCATTCAGAGTCCTTTAACATATCAGTTACTTCATCAAATGTGAATAAGTATTTGTTATTAACACATAAGTCATCATTTGCCCACAAAACAGATGTTCCAATGTCAACTGGTTCCAGTCTTTGTAGATTTATATCTTCTTTCCTGATTTCACCAGTAAATTTCTTATTAATTAGATCAACAAATCTACTTTCTTTTAAAGAAACACTTAATTTCTTCATACTTTAAACCAATTTTGTGTATATTTATAATATTCTTTAATGTTATTGAGATTGTTAATATTAAGTGGTATAGCAATATTACAACCATTTCCAGCATAACTCCAAACTATAAAATCTTCATCTTCTAACTCTGGATATTTATATATAATATCATTTTTGAACACCAATATATAATCCGTATCATCAGTTTCTTCTAGATTACAATTATATACAGTATTTTCATCAATAAGAAGTAAATGATAATCTCCTGTATATTCATCCGCACGTAGGTAAGAATTTGAGTCATCTCCTTTAACATATGAATTATTGTTAGGAATATATTCAAGTAGTTCGCCATTCTCCTTTAGTTTTTCTGAAATACTTCTACATATTTCATTATAATCAGATTCATCATAAATTTCAAAATAATCTGCGAGTTCATCTTCACATTCACTATAAGGTGCAAATTCACACATTAAACTTGTTCCATATTTACCTTCATAAACAAGATATTTATATGGTATCTTAAAGTTTTTTAAATCTTCAAAATTTACATTTTCAGGTTTTCCTATATAAACTTTTAAATCAGAGTCATTAAGAAATATGTCTTCTATTAGATCATCATACTTACTTTCTGGATTTTTTAGGAATATCTCTGTGTTCAGACAAGTCTTTACTTTTTTACCATCTTCTTTCCTTCGTTCATCAGTAAATTTCTTATTAATTAGGTCAACAAATCTACTTTCTTTTAAAGATACACTTAATTTCTTCATATATAGTTAAATATTATATAGATATTTATGTTATTTTGTTATATTTAATTCAGATGCTTAAAAAGATTTATTAATATAAAACTGAAAGAGAGAGGTTATTACCTCTCTCTTTTTTTTATTTATCCTTTACTAATCTTACTGACAGTAAACTATTTTTATTCATAATAGGAAATGCGTCAACAGGAAATTCATCTGGGTCCATTACATACATTCTCATATAATCATTAATAGCTACATCAGCAGTCCAGCCAACTACTACAACATCCTCTCCTTGTTCAGTTTTTCCACTTGGTAACACATTGATATATCCATGTGGATAAAATGTAAGAGATGTACCCTTTTTTGTGAATATATATTTACCATCCCTGAAATATTTTTTATGTCTTTTTAGTTTTCTAACTTCTGAAACTGTTGGTAATCTCCATTCTGAGTCCTTTAATATATTAGTTACTTCATCAAATGTGAATAAGTAGTTACCACCTTCACATAAGTCATTATCTGCCCACAAAACAGATGTTCCAATGTCAATTGGTTTCAGTCTTTGTAGATTTATTTCTTCTTTTCTAGTTTCACGAGTAAATTTCTTATTAATTAGATCAACAAATCTACTTTCTTTTAAAGACTCACTTAATTTTTTCATATATAGTAAAATATCATATAGATATTTATGTTATTTTGTTATATTTAATTCAGATGCTTAAAAAGATTTATTAATATAAAACTGAAAGAGAGAGGTTATTACCTCTCTCTTTTTTTTATTTATCCTTTACTAATCTTACTG
>Ga0256406_1000640_pt1 | contig 62663 bp, 41 predicted proteins | sample RumenRJG_03DNA_FD_185986 | JGI IMG/M metagenome (GOLD analysis project Ga0256406, IMG submission 185986) | Bovine rumen microbial communities from Lethbridge, Alberta, Canada - RJG_03 | ecosystem: Host-associated > Mammals > Digestive system > Stomach > Rumen | place: Canada: Alberta | collected... | reverse complement strand
CGCATCAAGACCGAGTTCGGCACCAGCATCGCCGCGCGGCGACGCGAGCTCGGACTCATGGCATAATGAAAACCAACGACAACGCAGTCCAACAAAACAGCACCACCCCCCAAGCCATCACATTGTTATTGAAATGATGATGGTGTTGCGGACGTTACAGGGGGGACGCTTTGCCGGCGTCTCGCCTCGCTCCTCCCCTTGCCTTGCCCTGCTCCTTTCACAGGGCGAGGATGACGAGGTAGACGGCGACGCAGTGGCAGGACCAGCCGAGCAGCGTGCCGAGATGGAACATCTCGTGGTACTCGAACCAGCCGGGCACGAGAATCGGCTTGCGCAGCGCAAAGCACACGGCGCCCGCTATGTAGCACGCGCCGCCGGCCATGATCAGCCAGCACACGGCCGGTCCGCCCGCCGGCTGGTTCCACAGCAGCGGCAGCAGCACCGCCACGGCGAGGCCGAGCACGCAATAGATGATGGTGAAGAACCAGTCAGGCCCCTTCTTCCACGTCAGATGCGCCACGGTGCCGATGATGGCGGCGGCCCAGATGAACGCGAGGTACGGCCACCGGATCGAGGCGGGCAGAGCCATCGCAATCGGCGTGTTCGTGCCGGCTATCGTGAGGAAGATATTCGAGTAGTCGAGCGAGCACATGATCTCGTGCTTGCGCTTGGACCGCCAATGGACGAGGTGCAGGCACGCGGAGACGCCGAACAGCAGCATCGAAGACGCCGCGTACAGCGCGCACGCGAGCTTGGGCGCCCCGGGAGGCGCCAGGCAGATAAGCGTGACCGTCGCGGCGATGCTCAGCGGGAACATCACCGCGTGCATCCAGCCGCGCATGCGGGGGTGATGCTCGCCGAAATAGTCGGTGGGTTCGATGACGATGCCGCGCTGGATGGCCTGGCGCTGCGCCGCGGCCACCTCCTTGCGGGCCGCCTGGCGCCTGGCGCGCGCGATGTCATAGTTCACGGCCGACGCGTAGTCCTCGTGGCGCGCGTTGCCCAGGCGGCGCATGGCGGCGAGGTCCTCGGTACGGCGCGTTCCCGCGCTTTCCTGGCGCACCGACGGCGTGGCGTGGTCAAGGTCCACGATGGCCTCGGCGGGTTGCTGTGTGCGGGGACGATGCGCCTTCTGCATGCGCTGGGTGGCGGCTTTCTGGGCTTGGTCGGCGTCGGCCTGCTTCGCGGCTTCCTTGGCCTGCTTCGCGGCTTCCTTGGCTTGTGCCTTGAGCTGGCGGGCCCGTTCCTTCTGCCGGGCCTTCCCGGCCTTGGCCTCGGTCTTCTCCTGGCGCCTGGCCTCCTTCGCCTCGGCTTTGAGTTGGCGCGCGCGGGCTTTCTTGCGCCGTTTCGCCTCCTTGGCCTCGGCTTTCTGCGCGCGCTTGGCTTCCTTTCGGGCCGCCTTGGCGTTCTGGGGCGTATCCGTCGTTGCTGCGCTCATATCGTCCTCCCCTGGCGGCGGAGATAAAACCTACCGCCGCGTAACTTACTTTATTGTAAGCACGATGCTCTCGAAAAAGACGATGCTCCCGCCCTTTCGGCGGGAGCGAACATGTTTCCGCGCGGAACCATCGTGAGCGCAACCTGCGTCGACGGCGGCCTGGCGCTCCAGGCAAAGGAAAAGTGTCGATTGTAATCGACACATTGGGGTGAAAAGGTGCAGAGTGTCGATTGTAGTCGACACTCTTGAGGGTAAAGGTATAAAGTGTCGATTGTAATCGACACTTCCATCGGGAGTCTCCGTAGGGTTTCGCACCCGTGGCCTAGCGACGGATACGTCGGTGGAAAGGACCTCGGAATGTCAATATCATCCACGCCATCGTCGACCGCATCATCGTCGACCTTCGTGAGTGATGCGAACGAGCCTCGCTATGTTCCGCGCCCGCGATACCTCGATCTGCTGCGCCGCTACCGGGATTCCGAGCATGTCAAGGTGCTCCAGGGCATCCGCCGTTGCGGGAAATCCGCCCTTCTCTCGCTGGTCGTCGACGAACTGCGCAGCGCGGGCGTCCCCGCATCGAATATCTACCGGCGTCGCTTCGATGCCTTCGATGCGTTCGGCGTCCGGGACGCCGATGCCCTCGGGGCCGATATCCGGAAGTTCCTGGCGCAGACCGACGGAACCCGTATGGCCTACGTGTTTCTCGACGAGATCCAGGAGGTCGAGGGATGGGAGCGCGTGGTGCGGGCCCTCCATACGCAGCGCGGCGTGGACGTGTATATCACGGGTTCCAACGCCTATCTGCTGTCGAGCGATCTGGCCACCTATCTGGCCGGGCGCTACGTTGCCATCGACGTATCGCCCCTGTCTTTCGCCGAATACCTCGACTTCCGCGTGCAATGCGATGGCGTTGAGCGTGGTTCCTGGGACCTTGACGCGGAATTCGCGGACTACATGCGCCACGGCGGCATGCCCAGCCTTTTCGCCCTGCGCGACCGCACGCACGCCGATGTGGTGCGCGAGCTGGGCGGAATCTACGATTCCGTCGTTATCAACGACGTGGCGCGCCGCCTCGCCGTGCGCGACATGGCGCAGCTTACGCGGCTCGCCGGCTATCTGGCGTCCACGTCGGGCAATCTGTTTTCCACGCGCAAGGTGGTCGGCGCGATGCGCAGCGCCGGATGGCGTACGAGCAATGACACGGTTGACTCCTACATCGACGCCTTGGAGCGTGCCTACATCATCGCGGAGGCGCCGCAGGAAGGGCTTCGCGGCAAGGAGCTTCTCAACCCGCTGCGCAAGTTCTATTTCGCAGACACGGGCTTGCGCAATCTCGCGGCCCGCTTCCCCGTCGAAGACACCGGATTCCAGCTGGAGAACGTGGTCGCCTGCGAGCTGATGCGGCGCGGCTACGCGCTGACCGTCGGCGCCCTGCCCTCGCCCGGCGGGGAGGTCGATTTCGTGGCGCGTGGCGTCGATGCCTCCGCACACGCCGACACTGCGGCGGCCGACACCACGATATATGTGCAGGTCACGCAATCCCTCGCCGATGATGCGGTTTTCGAACGCGAGCTGGCGCTTCTGCGTGCCATTCGTGATTCCTTCACGAAAATCGTTATTACGCGCGATTTCCTGCGTGAAGGCGTAACCGACGACGGAATTCGTATAATCCCCGTGACGCGGTGGCTGCTCGGCGACTGGTGAAACGGGGCCGGCGGATCGCCGGCATGGAAACGGGGCCTAATGCGCATGCACCGGGCCCCGTCGTTGGCTCCGCCGCGACGGATCCGCCATCGTGGCGGAACCGAGGGCTCCGCCGATCAGTGCACTCAGAGCACTCAGAGCACTCAGAGCACGGCGTCCATGGCCTGCTTGAGGTCGGCGATGATATCGTCGGCGCTTTCGAGGCCGCAGCTCAGACGCACGAGGTCGATGCCGACGCCCGCCTCCTTGAGCTGCTCCTCGGTGAGCTGGCGGTGCGTGGTGCCCGCCGGGTACAGGATGCAGGAGCGCGAATCCGCCACATGCGTGGCGATGGACACGAGCTTGAGGTGGTCGAGCAGCGCCGACACCTTCTCGCGGCCGCCGGGCACGCCGAAGGCGATGACGCCGCACGTGCCGTTCGGCATGTACTTCTTCGCGAGCTCGTAGTACTTGTCGGTTTCGAGGCCGGGGTGGTTCACCCAGGAGATGCGCGGGTCATCGTCGAGGAATTTCGCCACCTTGTAGCCGTTCTCGCAGTGGCGCTTCATGCGCAGGGCGAGGTCCTCGAGGTTCTGGCCCAGGATCCACGCGTTGAACGGCGAAGGGATGGAGCCGAAGTCGCGCATGAGCTGCGCCACGCACTTGGTGATGAACGCGCCGCCGTTGCCGAACTCCTTGGCGTAGGTCACGCCATGGTAGGAATCGTCGGGCGTGGTCAGGCCCGGGAACGTGTCGGCATGCGCCATCCAGTCGAAGTTGCCGGAATCCACGATGGCGCCGCCCACGCAGGAGCCGTGGCCGTCCATGTACTTGGTGGTGGAATGCGTCACGATGTCGACGCCGTACTCGAAGGGTCGGCAGTTGACGGGCGTCGGGAAGGTGTTGTCGACGATCAGCGGCACGCCGTGCCTGTGCGCGGCGGCAGCGAATTTATCGAAGTCCAGCACCATCAGCGAGGGGTTGGCGATGGATTCGCCGAACACGACCTTGGTGTTGGGGCGGAAGGCGGCCTCGAGCTCCTCGGGCGTGCAGTCCGGGTGCACGAAGGTGCAGTCGATGCCCATACGGCGCATGGTGACGTTGATGAGGTTATAGGTGCCGCCGTAGATGGCGTTCGACGCCACGATGTGGTCGCCGGCCGAACAGATGTTGAACAGCGCGAAGAAATTCGCCGCCTGGCCGGAGCTCGTCAGAAGGGCCGCGGTGCCGCCCTCGAGCTCGCAGATCTTCTTGGCCACGATGTCGTTCGTCGGGTTCGACAGACGCGTGTAGAAGTAGCCGGACTCCGAGAGGTCGAACAGGCGCGACATCTGTTCGCTGCTCGTGTACTTGAACGTGGTGGACTGCACGATCGGAGGCGTGCGGGGCTCGCCGTTCTTCGGCTGCCAGCCGCCCTGGACGCATGTGGTCTCGATGGAGCGGGATTCCTCCGCTCGCTTTTCTTCTGCCATGGGGAACTGCCTTTCGTTTGTCGCCGCCGGCCAATCCGCACGGAGGCGCTGACAGCAGTCTATCGCCGGACGCGTATTGCGTGGGGCGGATGCCCGTGCGTTCGAGGGCGTACGATGCCGGAGCCGTTTTAATCGGCTCCGTCGGTGAGATGGTGATGCAGAGATGCGGTCAGCGGGGATTCAAGGCGGAGGACGGAGCGGACGATTTTCACGGGAGCCGCCGGGTTGCCGGCCGATGTGCCTCCGTTGGATGCCGCGGGAATCGTGGTGTTTTCGCAGCTGAGAATCTGCGAGACGTGCCCGACGTAGAAATAGCGTTTGTCGGATTTCGGATCGGCGCTGTCGGCCTTGCGCATGACGAACAGCGGGATGAAGCGCCGTCCCGCGCGTCCTGCTTGACTTGCGCGTTCCGCCGGCCCATCGTGCGTTTCCCCGCGCATCCAGCGGAATTCCGGCGACTGGGTGGTGCGCCGGTTCTTGCTGTACCACAGCATGTCCTGTGTGCCGAGGAAGCGGTCGGCGTACTGGCTGGCCGCGTATTTCACCATGATCGGCATGGTGCCGCTGGCGGCGTCCACGAAGTACCCGCCCACGTTCTGCGGCGTCTGCTCCTGCTGCCAGCAGCACAGGCGCATGATCTCCCACAGCGAGTAGCGGTGCTCGTACAGAAAGCCATGCTCTTGGCGGCGGCCGGTGCGCCGCAGTTCGTCGTAGGCGTCGCGGCAGACGAGAAGCGAGGTGCGCAGAGTGTCGGCGAGGAAGGTGGCGAAGGTGCGGTTGTGCTCCAGAGCCTCGCGCAGGTCCGGCGACAGGCGGTACGCGCCGTCCTCGCCGCACGTGACAAGCGGCCTGGCGCCGAAGCGGGTGCGGTTGCCGCTGGAGAACACCGAGTAGTCCAGAACGCGCAGCGCCGCGTCCATCTGGTCGTCCGATAGGTCGGTGTCGGGGAAGACCGCGGCCACGCCGGCGCGCAGCTGGTCGCGCGTGAAGCCGCGGCGCGGAACCGACGATTGTTCCGATACATCGTGCAACCGGAGCCCCTCCGGCAGCGCCTCGCCGGGAAGCCGGTCGCCGAGCTCCTCGGGTAGCGCGAATCCGCACATCATGCACAGCATGACGGCCTCGTGAGGGCGTGCGCCGGGGAGAATCACCGACGACGCCATTTTGAGAACCGCGTCCTGCCATGCATTCGTCGGGGCGAGGGCGGTGGCGGCATCAGTGGCGTTGGCGGTGTCGTCGGCGGTACCGGGTTCGGAACCGTGCGCGGCGGGGGAATCGTGTTTTCTCGCGCCGGACGGGCGCGACAGGCTTTTCTCGCAGCCGCGCACGAACGTCAGATACGTGTCGGGCGAGCCGCTGCGAGCCGTGAGATTCGCCAGCGCGATGGGCAGCGACGGATCCTCGCGGTAAAAATCCATGAGCATCGGGATGGCGTTGAGCTGGAAGCGCAGATTCGTGTACGAGGCGCGCAGGCGTTTGAGGTCCGAGAGATCCGCGTGGTCGAGCGATTCCATGATGCGCCGCGTCGAGATCTCGTCGAAATGCACGCTGGAGGCGCCTGGATGATGCATGCCCGTCGTGTTCTTGCGCGCGATCTCCTTGCTGCCCGCCGCCCCGAACAGCGCGATCGGGATGAGGTAGTTGTTCGCGTAGTTGCCGATGAAATCGATGATCGTGACGCTTTCCTTATGCGGGAAACGGCGCAGGCCGCGGCCCAGCTGCTGCGTGAACACGATGCTCGACTGCGTGTTGCGCAGCATCACCACCTGGTTGAGCGACGGGATGTCGACGCCCTCGTTGAACACATTGACGCTGAACAGATAGTCCAGCTCCCCGCGTTCCAGGCGCCCGACGAGCTCCTCGCGCTCCTTCATGCCCGTGGACTCCGTCACCGCCGCCGTGCGGTAGCGTCGCTCCGCCTGCTGGTTCCATTCATCGTCGAGCATGCGGGACAGCCGCTCCGCCTCGTCCGTGCGCGAGCAGAACACCAGCCCCGTCACCGGCTGCACGGGGTCGGAATAGCGCGTCAGGATCGACGCGATGTAGTGCACGCGCTCGCGGGAGGTGAGGTCGTCGAAGGAGAAGGTGGCGTTGAGCTCCGCCGCGTCCTGCGCGGATTTGCCGCCGCGGATCGACACTGCGGCGCCCGGCGTCACCGTGCCGTCCGCCGCCTCGTGCGGGCAGCCGAGGTATTCGGTGACGCCGAAATAGTGGAACGGGCACAGCAGCCCCGCGTCAAGCGCCTGCTGCAGACGGATCTCATAGGCGATGTTGTTGCCGAACAGGCTGAAGATATTGATGCCGTCGGTGCGCTCCGGCGTCGCCGTCATGCCGAGCACGAACCGGGCGCCCGTGAAATGGTCGAGTACCTTCCGGTAGGTGGCGGCGCCCGCATGGTGCACCTCGTCGAACAGGATGTAGTCGAAGGCGTCGGGGGCGAAGGAATTGAGCGTCTCGTCGCGGCTGATGGTCTGGATGGTGGCGAAGACGTAGCGGCGGTCGCCCTGCTTGGTGTCTCCCGTCAGCAGGCCGAGCTCTTTCTCATCGCAGCCGAGCACGCGTTGGTAGGACGCGCGCGATTTTTCGAGGATCTGCTGCTGGTGCACGAGGTAGAGCATGCGGCGGGGCCGGACGTTCTTCACGTCGAACGCCGACAGATACGTTTTGCCCGTGCCCGTGGCGGAGATGATGATGGCGCGGCGCTCTCCCCTGGCGCGCAGTTCCTGCAGGCGCGCCAAGGCCTCGCGCTGCATGGAGTTCGGCGTGACGGGCGCCGAGTCGCGCTTCTTCTGCTCCGCGAGGGCCTGCTCCCGCGGCGGCTGGTGCTGCTTGAACTCGAGCTCGTACTGGTCGATCCAGGCCTGGGTGAGTTCCGTGGAATGTGCGATCTGCTCGGCGAGCTCCTCGCGCAGCTGGTGCACAAGGTCGCCGTTCTCGAAGGACGAGATGCGCAGGTTCCATTCCTTCTGCGAGCTCAGCGCCCTCTCGGTCATGTTCGAGCTGCCGATAAGCACGTCGTAATACGGCCGGCCGGCCTCGGTGCGGCGCAGGAAGACGTAGCCCTTGGGGTGGAAGGGCTCGTCATGGTCGGCGGTGTTGCCGGCGCTGTTGGGGGCGGGGTTGTCGGCGCTCGCGGCGGGAGAATCGTGGTGCCATATGAGCACGTCCACATCCGCTTCGGTTTTCAGCTTGAGCAGCCAGGAGAACGCCTCCGGGCTGTTGAAATACGATTTCGTCGACGTGATGATGCGCCGGTGCGCGTTCGGATGGCGCCGCCGCGCGTCAAGGCACGGCTGGTACAGGGATTTCAGGGCCTCCGTGGTGAGGAACGCCACCGAGATATCGAAGGATTCGCAGTCCGACAGCTCGCGGTCGAGCACATCGATCATGCGGTTCTCCACCGTGTTGCTGATCAGATGCGGCGAGAAGCGGCCCACCGCGCGGTTCGAGGCGCGGATGTAGCCGGACGAGACGTCTTCGAGCAGCGTATGCACGTCGGCGTCCGGCGAGCCGATATGCGAGAAGTCCAGTGTACCGGTGCTGGTGTTGGTGCTGATGTCGGTGTCGTTGTTGTCGCGGCTATCGCGCGACGTGCCCCAGGTATCCATTGCACCCTCCCGTCCCTATGCCGGCGCGATGCCGTCGTTTGGGGCCCAGGATACCGGGAATGCTCCCGCCGATCCACCCGCCTGGCGGTTCGGGATTGCGGCCGGCGGGAGAATCGTGGTGCAAACGCCGCCGTTACTCGCGCGTCAGCTGGATCTTGTCGATATCGTCGCGATGGGACGCGCGGTAGATGACGAAACGATTGCCGATGGTCTGCACGAGCTCGGCGTGAAGCTTCTCGCACAGCGTCTGCGCGGCCTCCTTCGCGTCGATGCCGATGTCGGGCAGCACCTGGCACTTGAGCAGCTCGCGCTTCTCGATGGTTTCGTCCGCCTGCTTGATGGTGGCGTCGGTGATGCCGTTCTTGCCGATGATCAGCAGCGGGCTGAGCTTCTGGCCCAGCGTGCGCAGCTGCTTGATCTGCTTCTTCGTCAGCGTCATATGTCTTCTGTCCTCTTCGGTGTGTGTCGGTGTTTCGGGGTTTCAGCGTGCGGAAGTCCGCGACAAGCGGGTCACGACGCACGTAAAGCGTGTCACTAGGTTATCCCCAGGGCCTGATTGCGTGGGGGGGGCGCCCCCCGTAACAATGTGATGGGTTGCGGACAGAAAACACGATTTTTCGGCTCGAAAAGGCCTGATTATGTCCGTAAGCCATCACATTGTTGTGGAAATGGGAACGATGTGATGGGATTCGGACACGGATTGGGGTGTGGACCGTTAACGGTGGCCTTGGCTGGTCGGTGGCGTGCCAGTGAGGGGCACTGTTGGGTGCCGGATATGAAAAAGCCCGGCGAAAGGGAAAAGCGCCGGGCAATTCATCAGAGAGAAGGAGAGAAGAAGGGGGTTTAATTATGGCGGAACGGAGTTCCGTCGGAAGCAGTCGCTGTGCTTTGTGCTTCCGATATTGATATAACCGCCCGAACCTTGGTGTACGCCCGGTGACATTCTGATAAATGCATGGGAAAACCCTTCCGATTGCCGCACCGTCCCGTTCTGAACGTATTCGGGAACGTATCCGATGGCGCGGCGCTCGCGGAACCGGCGCGAAACCAACACGGCGCTCGCGGCGGGATAGTGAACGTGGCCTTCCGCGAGACACGCATATGTATTACAGTGTGGCCGACAGCGGCGGTGTCAATCCGGGCGCCGTCACGGAAGCCGTCACAGAACATGGCGCCGTAGAAGAGAGTCGAAGGAGGACCATGTCGAAGTCGAAGCGAACGCAGGATCCGGGGCGTCCGGCGCCATCGGGGAAGAAGGCCGGAGAATCCACGATTGCCGAATCGTCGAACACGGCAAAATCGTCGAAAACCCCCGCCGCCGCAACCCCCGCCGCCGACCGCGGCGACGAAGGCTACGCCAAGGCCCTCGAACCGCGCCATATCCGCATGATTGCCATCGGCGGCTCCATTGGCACCGGCCTCTTCCTCGGAACGGGCGGCCGCCTGGCCGAAGGCGGCCCGGGACTCATGATCGCCTACGCCATCTGCGGCGTATTCGCCTTCCTCATGGTGCGCGCGCTGGGCGAGCTGGCCATCCGCCGCCCGTCGTCGGGCGCGTTCGTCTCGTACGCGCGCGAGTTCCTCGGCGAGAAAGGCGCGTATTTCACGGGCTGGATGTACTACATCGTGTGGGTCACGGTGCTTATGGCCGACTCTACGGCTTCCGCCCTCTACCTGCAGTACTGGCCGCTTTTCCAAGGCGTGCCGCAATGGCTGCTCGCGTTCTGCGTGCTCGCCATCGTGTTCGCCATCAACATGCTGAGCGTCAAGCTGTTCGGCGAGGCCGAGTTCTGGTTCTCCGCCATCAAGGTGCTCATGATCATCCTGTTCATCGTGCTCGGCCTCGGCGCCGCCTTCACGGGCGCGCACCTGGGCCAGTACACGGCCGGCATCCACAACATCACCGACAACGGCGGCATGTTCCCGCAGGGCCTGGGCGTGGTGCTCACGCTGACGCTCGGCGTGGTGTACGCGTTCGGCGGCACCGAGATGGTGGGCGTCGCGTCCGGCGAGGCCAAGGACGCGCAGAAGGTGCTTCCGAAGGCCATCAACTCCATGATCGTGCGCATCTTCGTGTTCTACGTGGGCTCCGTGGCCGTCATGACCCTCGTCATGCCGTACACGGCGTACTCCGCCAACGAGTCGCCGTTCGTCACCTTCTTCGCGGCCCTCGGCGTGCCCTACGCGGGTGACATCATCGAGGCGGTGGTGCTGATCGCGGCCATGTCGGCGCTGAACTCCGGCCTGTATGCGAGCGGCCGCACGCTGCGCTCCCTCGCGCTCGCGGGCTCGGGCCCGAAGGTCGCGCGCCGCCTGAATTCTCACAAGGTGCCGTCGGGCGCCATTCCGCTGACGATGCTCGTGGCCATGATCGGCGTGGTGCTCAACGCCGTCGTGCCGGAGCGCGCGTTCTCGATCGTCATGAACCTCGCGGGTATCGGCGTCGCGTCGGTGTGGTGCATCATCATGGTCATCCACCTGGCGTACCTGCGCCGCATCAAGGCCACGGGTGAGAAGCGCCCCGAGTACCGCCTGCCGGGCGCGCCGGTGACGGACTGGCTGACGCTGGTGTTCTTCCTCGTGGTGGTGGTTTCGAATTTCTTCAGCGTGGAGGGACGCCAGACGATCGCCGTGTTCGCCGCGGTGTGCGTGGCGCTGGTGATCGGCTGGTTCTTCGTGCGCGGGCGCATCCAGGCCACGATGCTCGACAACATGCTGGATATCAACGATGACGCGCTCGGCGTTCCCGACGAGGAGCGCGCGGTGGAGTCGCCATCCATGGGCGACGACGAGCGCACGCCGCTGATTCGGTAGCACGTCGCGTTCCCCACGATGGCGCCGCTCCCCTGCCATCGATGACCCCTCCCGCGAAGCGTTCGATATGCCGTTCGATACTGCAAAATCGTTCGATTCCGCGATTCCTTCCATCCGTCCGCGCTTGACATGCGACGGGCATACAATGCGCGTGCGCCGGATAGGCGCATACGGTTGCTTGCCCGTCCGGCGGACGCCAGTTCGGACGGTTTCACGAAGGAGGACCCATGGGCGACGCATCGAAGGACGGGAGGCCGGGCGCAGCGCCAGGCAACGGCGGCCTCGGCGGCCCCGGAATCGTGGAAACCGCCGCATCCGCCGCATCCGCATCATCCGCATCGGAGAAAGCCGACTCCGCGGCCCTGCAAGACCGCGCCGACGCCGGTTATGACAAGGCACTCAAACCCCGCCATATCCAGATGATCGCCATCGGCGGCTCCATCGGCACCGGCCTGTTCCTCGGCGCGGGCGGCCGCCTCGCGCAGGGCGGCGCCGGCCTGATCTTCGCCTACGCCATCTGCGGCCTGTTCGCGTTCCTCATGGTGCGCGCGCTGGGCGAGCTGGCCATCCGCCGCCCGTCGTCGGGCGCGTTCGTCTCGTACGCGCGCGAGTTCCTCGGCGAGAAAGGCGCGTATATCGCCGGCTGGATGTTCTTCCTCGACTGGTCCACCACGGTGATGGCCGACATTACGGCCGTGGCGCTGTATTTCCGCTACTGGAAGGCGTTCCAGGGCGTCCCGCAGTGGATCATCGCCCTGTGCGCGCTTGTGCTCGTGTTCGTCATGAACCTCATGAGCGTCAAGCTGTTCGGCGAGGCCGAGTTTTGGTTCGCCGCCATCAAGGTCACCACCATCGTGGTGTTCATGGTCGTGGCCATCGTGGCCATCTGCACCAGCGCCGACCTCGACGGCTATACCGCGGGCTTCCACAACATCACCGACTACGGCGGCCTGTTCCCGCAGGGCCTCGTCATCGTGTTCTCCCTGACGCTGGGCGTGGTCTACGCCTTCGGCGGCACCGAGATGGTGGGCGTGGCCGCGGGCGAGGCCAAGGATGCGCAGAAGGTGCTTCCGAAGGCCATCAACTCCATGATCGTGCGCATCTTCGTGTTCTACGTGGGCTCCGTGGCCCTGATGGCCGTGGTGCTGCCCTATACGGCGTATTCGTCCAACGAATCGCCGTTCGTCACTTTCTTCTCGCATCTGGGCGTGCCGCATGCGGGCGACATCATCCAGGTGGTTGTGCTCACGGCGGCGCTGTCGTCCCTGAACGCGGGCCTGTACGCCACGGGCCGCACGCTGCGCTCCCTCGCGCTGGCCGGCTCGGCGCCGAAATTCGCGCGCACGCTGAACAAGAACCACGTACCCGCCGGCGGCATCACCATCACCGCGGCGCTTGGCGTGATCGGCGTTATTCTCAACGCGGTGCTGCCCTCCGATGCCTTCGACATCATCATGAACCTCGCGGGCATCGGCATCGCCGGCACATGGTGCTCGATTCTCGTGACGCATCTGGCCTTCCTGCGCCGTGTCAAGCGCGGCGAGGAGGAGCGCCCCGCCTTCCATATGCCGGGCGCGCCGTTCACTGACTACATCTCCATCGCGTTCTTCGCCATCGTGGTGCTGTCGAATCTCTTCGACGCCTCCGGCCGCTGGACGCTCGCGATGTTCGCGGTGGTGTGCGTGGCGCTGGTGATCGGCTGGTATGCGGTGCGCGGGCGCATCAACGGCGACATGCTCGATACGATGGTGGATATCGCCGACGATGCGCTGGACGTTCCCGACGAGGAGCGCGGCGTGGAGACGCCCGACAGGGGCGACGACGAGCGCACGCCGCTGATTGCGTGACGTGCGGCACGGCTGACGGCGCGAGCGGCGCGTGACGGCGGCGCGGGTGAATACGGCGGCAGACGACGGCGCGGTTTCGGAGGAGGACGAATGCGAATCCATGTGACCTATACGGGCGGAACGATCGGCATGGTCGAGTCCGCGAACGGGCTCGTTCCCGGAGCCGACCTCGAGGGCTGGCTGTACGGGCTGCTGCGCGGCGGCGACGACCTGGGCCCGGGCGACGTGACCTTCACGCAGCTCGACCCTCTGATCGACTCGTCGAACGCCACGCCCGACAGCTGGCAGACGATGGTCGACGATCTGCGCGCGCATCGTGACGACGCCGATGCCTTCGTGGTGCTGCACGGCACCGACACGATGAGCTATTCGAGCGCCGCGGTGTCCTACGCGCTGACGGGCTTCGGCAAGCCCATCGTGTTCACCGGATCGCAGCATCCGCTCGGGCGCATCGAATCCGACGCGGCCGCGAATGTGACGGGCGCCCTCAACGCCGCGCTGAGCGGCAGGGCCGAGGGCGTGAACCTCTTCTTCGGCCACCACCTGTTCGCGGGCAACCGCGTGACGAAGGTATCGAGCTGGGCCTTCGAAGGCTTTTATTCGCCGAACACGGGCCCGGTGGCGCAGTCCGGCACGCCGTGGCATTGGAACACCATCGAGCGCGAGGGATGCGGCTGGGCCGATCCGCTGCCGTACGGGCGCCACGATGTTCCCGTGATCGACATGGCGCCGGGAATCACCGCGGAGCGCCTCGCCGCCATGCTGGAGCCCAGGCCGGAGGCCGTGCTTCTGCGCGCCTTCGGCGTGGGCAATGTGCCGAGCGACGAGCCAGGACTCACCGACGTCATCGCCGGCGCCATCCGTGATGGGGTGCCTGTCATCGTGGCGTCGCAGTGCCAGCAGGGCGAGGTTATGCTCGGGCGCTATGAGACCGGTGACGCCATCGCGCGCGCCGGCGCCGTGGGTACGAGCGACATGACGCTCGAGGCGGCGTATGCCAAGATCGTGTTCCTGCTTTCGCAAGGCCTGGGCGGCGACGATCTGGCCGAGTGGATGGGCCGCTCCATCGCCGGCGAGTTGACGCAGGAGGGCTGACGATACGATTGCCGGCCGATTCGGCTGCTTAAGCCGGATGTGGTTCGGAACATAGAAAAGCCCGACACGCCTGAACTTCGAGGCGTGTCGGGCTTATTCGCAGACCTGTGAGGCTATGGAGCGTCACTCCTGCGCGTCGTCACTTCTGTGCGTCATCGATTTCCGCGTCATCGATTTCCGCGATGTCGTTCCTGGTCTCCCACGGAGCCGGCTCGGTGTAGGTGTCGAAGAACGACAGCGACTCGCGCATAACCTCCTTGAGCAGCACGTTCGGCAGGCTCCCCTGCTCGTGCGGGGCATCCTCGAGGCGCACCAGCGAGGCCACGCCGCCGGCTTCGCGCACGTCGAGCACGAATTTGTCTTGCGCGGGAAGAACCACCTCGACGTCATCCGCGGACTGCAGCAGCAGGATCGGCGTGGTGATGCGGCCGATGGCGGACTGGCGGCGGATGCTCTTGGACAGGCGGATCATCTCGCGCACCCAGCCGTTCGTGGCCTCGAAGTTCTGGTAGTGCGCGTCGTCGGCGCGAAGGTCGTAGAGCCACTTGCCGCGCGCCATCGACAGGCCCGGTGTCACGAGGTCCTCGCTCCACGAGGGGAACGTGGTCTGGCCGGGAGCCGGCGCCTGGTCGCCGTGGCCGAGGCACAGCGTGTCGATGATGGCCGGCGTGATCTTTTCCGGCGGACCGAAAACCGCGTCGATCATAGGAGCCGACAACACAAGCGCATCCAGCGTGGACGGATACTGCTCGGCCAGCGCCACGGCGATGCCGCCGCCCATCGAATGCGCGTACATGCACAGCGGACGGCCCGGCTCGAGCGGGCGTGCCACGGCCTCGCAGAACTTCTTGAGATCCACCACGTAGCGGCGCCAGTCGTCGATCCACACGCGGTCGAAATCCTCAAGGTCGCGCGGGGAATAGCCGTGCCCGCGGTCCTCCATGATGGCCACGCTGTAGCCGTGCGCCAGGAAGTAGTAGGCGATCTCGTCATAACGCTGGCAGAACTCGGTGAAGCCGTGCGCAATCACGATGGTGCCGCGCGCCTCGTTGGGGGCGTCGGCCTCGCGGTTGGCCTTGGGGAACTTGGCGTAGGAATACGTCAGATAATGAAGCTTGCCGTCATGCGATTCATACGGCTCGCCCAGCACCGTCAGACCCGGGTGCGTCGCCGGCTCCATCCACCCCTCGGTGGCGCAGGCTGCCAGGGCGGGGATCACCGTGCCCTGCATGGCGTTCGCATAATCGTTCTCGTCGATGAGTGTGACCATGTCGTCCTCGTTTCCGTGCACCGGGCGTCCGAATGAGGGGGCGTCCGGGTGCGACTTTCTGTATGGACATCAGCGGGCCGTCACCACGGTGTGTTTCGGCCCTCGTCGTGCACCATGATAGGCACGTTGGATTGGGCGGAGCGAACCATGACACGCCGAAAATCCGCGGCGTGGCGTGCCGATGGGCCGACGGTCGCGCAGTTGGCGCGACGGCGCGCCGAGGCATGCGCGGAGGCATGCGGGGCGCGGCGGGAGGTCCGTGGCATACGATGAAAGGGACGAAGGCGAGACGATGGCGCCGCGGACGGCGCGCCATGACGCAGGACGCGATAAACGGAGGACGCAATGAACAAGAAACTCGATATGTCGGTCGAACCCCGGATCGTCGAGAGCACGGATGTGTACCACGGGCCGATTTTCACCATCAGGGACCAGCGCATCGCCCTGCGCGCGACGGACGGAAGCGAGGCGGTGATCCGCCGCCAGCTCATCGACCACGCGCCGGCCGTCATCATGCTGCCGCATGACGTGGAGCGCGACCTGTATCTTGTGGAGCGCGAGTACCGCGTGGGGCGCAACGCCTACGTGATGGGCCTGCCCGCCGGCATGATCGAGCCGCACGAGGACCCGCGCGTGGCCATGCTGCGCGAACTGCGCGAGGAGACGGCCGTCATCCCCGATGACTACGAGGTGATCGAGGCCGCGCGCTGTTACTCCTCCGAAGGCATGACCAACGAGCTCGCCTACACCTACGTGATCGATCTCAACCGCTGGCATTCGGGCAGCCAGGACCTCGATGCCGACGAATACGTGGAATACCGCTGGGTGGATTGGGACGAGCTGGTCTCCTGCGGCGTGCGCGAGGCTCATTCCTTCATCGCCATCCAGTGCGAGCTCATCCGCCGCATGCGCACGGGACGCGCGTAAGGCGGGCGAAAGGTCCGTCCGGAAACGAATGGGAAGGATGCTTTATATAATGACAAGGAACTAGCAAGTTCCGTGAAAGCATACGCCCATGCCCTCCCATACGGCACGTCCGCGCGAATAATGGGATTGTTCGCATGCTTCCAGACGGAGAAAGGTAACTATGAGCGTTCTCGACAAGTTTGAGAAAGGGGTCGAAAGCGCCGTCAACGGTGTTTTCAACAAGTTCGGCTCCAAGGATCTCCAGCCTGTTGATCTTTCCAGCGCCTTGGAGAAGGAGATCGACGCCCAGGCCATGTCCGTGGGCCGAGACCGCACCGTAGCACCCAACGAGTATCGCTTCGCCCTGTCGACCCCCGACTTCGACCGCATCGAGAAGTGGGGCGCCGAAACGCTTGCCAACGAGCTCGCCGCCAACCTGACGAAATACGCCAAGACCCAGAACTACGCCTTCGTCGGCCCCGTCGTGGTGGTGTTCGAGGAGGATTACGACCTTCCGCGCTCCCAGTTCCGCCTGACGAGCGAATCCGTGCAGGGCAACGCGGCCCCCGTCACCGCGAAGAACGAGACGAAGGACTGCCCCGTCCTCGAAATCAACAACCGCCAGTACATGCTTACGGCGCCCGTGACGCTCGTCGGCCGCGGCTCCGACTGCGACATCATCATCGACGACCCCGGCGTCTCCCGCCACCACCTGACCATTTCGATCACCCCGCAGGGCGTGATCATGAAGGAAGTGCTCAATTCCAAAGGGCAACCGCCGGTGAACGGCACCTACGTGGAGGGCCACCGCGTGCCCGCCGCCACGCTGCTCGACGGAAACACGATCACGATCGGCAGGACCCGCATCCTGTACTGGGCCTCGTCCGAGACGCAGGCGTAGCCTTCGGCCGGAGGAGAGACAGGAGAAGGCTTGCTGCTATGACTGACCTGACATTCACGATTCTGAAATACGCATTCCTCATCTTGCTATGGGTTTTCGTATTTTTCGTCGTCAAATCGCTGGGGCGCGACGTGGGCGTTTTCAGCCCGCGCTCGTCGCGCAAGCGGCGTCAGCGCACCAACCAGGCCCAGCAGACCGTGGCCGCTCCGCCGGCTCCGCAGCCGAGAAGCGCCGGTTCCGTCGAATCCCGCCGGTCCTCCGCCGTTCGTTCCCAGTCCGCCGCGACAGTGCTCGTCGTCATCGACGGACCTCTTGCCGGGACCACCGTCAGCCTGTCCTCGCGACCCATCACGCTGGGCCGTGCCCCCGACAATGCGATTATTCTTGATGATGAGTTCGTGTCGGCTCATCATGCCCGGGTGTTCTACGATCCCTCGTCCGGCAACTGGGCCGTCGAAGACATGAACAGTACGAACGGAACCGTGGTCAACGGCCAGAGAATCCACGGCGCCGTGATGCTTCCGACTGGCGTGCCCGTGCGAATAGGCGCCACGACCTTCGAATTGAGGTGATGGGGCCGCATGACTACCCGCAACACGCTTCTTCTGTATTCGACCACGGTGTCAGACACCGGGTACGTGCGCAGCAACAACCAGGATTCCTCCTTCGCCGGTGAGCGTCTCATAGCCATCTGCGATGGCATGGGAGGCCACGCAGGCGGCGACACGGCGTCCACGATCGCCGTGCGCTCCCTCGCGCATATCGAACGCGAGCCCGCGGAGCCCCAGAGCGTCGGCGAGGTGGCCGCGCTGATGGAGACCTCCGTCATCGCCGCGCATGACGCCATCGTGGGCAAGGCGAAGCGTGAGCGCAAGCTGTCGGGCATGGGAACGACCGTCACCGCCGTCACCCTTGTGGAGGACCACTGGGTATTGGCGCATATCGGCGACTCCCGCGCCTACCTTCTGCGCAACGGCCGCATCATCCACGCCACCAAGGACCATTCCTACGTCCAGCATCTGATCGACTCGGGTCGCATCACGCCCGCGGAGGCGAAAAACCATCCGCAGCGCAACGTGGTCATGCGCGTGCTGGGCGATTTCGACATCGACCCGCGCCCCGACATCTCCGTGCGCAAGGCGCAGCCCGGCGACCGCTGGATGCTGTGCTCCGACGGCGTGTGCGGCGTGCTGTCCGACTCCACGATTCGCGAGACGCTCGAAACCGTGACGAATCCGCAGGACTGCGCGCAGCAGCTCGTCGGCATGGCGCTGAAGGCCGGCAGCACCGATAACTGCACGGCCGTCATCGCGGATGCAAATATCCCGTTGAACCCCGAGGAGCAGGGCCGCCGTCACCAGATCCCGCTGGTGGGCGGTGCCGTAAGCGCCGACCTGCCGCCGCTTGCCGAGATCCTCGGCACGACGGTGGCGCAGGCCCCGCGCCTGCGTGACGAATACGCCAAGTCCCCCGCGCAGAAGGCGGCCGAGCTGATGGCCGCCGCCCAGGAGGACGCCGCGAATCCCGCCGACGCCCAGGCTGCGGGCGCGCCGCAGGGCGAGGACGGCGATTCCGTCGGATCCTACGGCGGCGCCTTTGTGGCGGACGATGGGCATCGCGAGGTGCGCTCTGCCGACACGCCTGAAGATTCAGGCGTGTCGCCTTCCGATGTCGAGCCTGAGGACACCCCGAATATCGCGAGCCCGGTGTCTTTGATGCCCGACGCGGCCGAGGACCCCATGCCCGATACGAGCGAGATCCCCGTCGTCACGAAGCGGGACGGCACCGAAAGCACCGACCCGCATGATCCGGCCGTCGTGCATGCCATCCAGCGCCAGAAGGTGCAACAGACCAAGCAGGACATCAAGCGCCGCCACGTCAAGCGCGGCGTCGTCGCCATCGTCGTCGCGGCCGTCGTGCTCGTCATCGCCGGCGGCCTGTTCGCCGCGTGGCGCTGGTCGCAGTCGCAGTACTACGTCGGTGAATCCAACGGCTACGTGGTTATCTACCAGGGCGTGAGCACCGACGTCTTCGGCTACAGCCTCTCCCATGTGGAGGAGCAGTCGCATATCCGCGTGGACGGGCTGTCCGAGAATTCCCAGCAGCGTCTGCAGCAGGGCGTGACGGCCGGCTCCAAGAGCGAGGCCGAGGCGCTTCTCAATGTTTTCATCACCGAAGGCCAGCGCTCCACCGGCAGCGTGCCGTTGCAGTCATCGTCCTCCGCAACGCCGTCGTCCTCCGCGTCGGGCACCGTGTCGGCGCCCGTCGGCACGTCGCTTGACCCCTCCGCTGCGTCTTCCGCGGCCTCTGATTCCGCAACCTCCGATTCCTCGGCCTCCGCCTCGGGTCAGGGGGCCACGCAGTGAAAACCGCCTCCCGCATCCGCCAGATCCTGCTCCTCGTCTTTGCCGTGGGGCTCGGATTCCTGGCGATGTTCCAGATGTTCATGCGCGTCAGCGGAAACGTGCCGCGCGAGTTCATCATGCTTTTCGCGGCTCTCGTCGTCATTCTTCTCGTTTTCGTCATCGTGGCCATCCGGTTCCAGCCGCACGCCAACCTCACGCCGCTGTCCATCGTGGTGCTTCTCGCCCTGATCGGCATCACCATGATCACGCGCATCGACGAGGAGGAGATCGCCAGCGGCGAGGCGTCCGCCGTCGGCCAGAGGCAGTTCATCTGGTTCCTGCTTGGCCTGGGCCTGTGCGCGGTGGTCCTCGTGCTCGTGCAGGACTACCGCCGCTTCCGCCGGTTCTCGTATGTGTCGATGGTCATCGGCCTGCTCCTGCTGCTCTCCCCCATGGTGCCGCATCTGGGCATGACCGTGAACGGTGCGCGCATCTGGATCCACTTCGGCTCTCATACGCTGCAGCCCGCCGAATTCGCCAAGCTGTTCCTGGCCATTTTCTTCGCCTCCTACCTCTTCGACCACCGCGACCGCCTCGCCGTGGGCGGCCGGAAGATGCTCGGCATCCGCTTCCCGCGTCTCAAGGACCTCGGCCCCATCCTCGTGGTCTGGGGCGTGTCGATGGCCGTGCTCGTCGTGCAGCATGATCTGGGCACCGGCCTGATGTTCTTCGCGATGTTCGTGTGCATGCTGTACCTGGCCACCGGCCAGAAAAGCTGGCTCGTCATCGGCGTCGTGTTCTTCGCGGGCAGTGCGTACGTGGCCTCGAGGATGTTCGCGCATGTGGCCAGCCGCGTCACCGCGTGGCTGCACCCCTTCGACAACGACGTGTACTGGGCCGACGGCGGCTCGCAGCAGCTCGTCACCGGCGTGTTCGGGCAGTCGTCCGGCGGCCTGTTCGGCACCGGCCTGGGCCAGGGCATGCCCGGCCTGACGCCGCTGGGCAACTCCGACTTCATCTACGCCTCGCTGGGCGAGGAGCTCGGCCTTGCGGGCGTCATTGCCATCCTGTGCCTGTACCTCGTGCTCGTCTCCTTCGGCATCGTCGTGGCGCTGAAGATCAAGGACGGCTTCGGCAAGCTGCTGTCCGCCGGCCTCATGTTCTCCATGGCCTTCCAGGTGTTCACCGTGGTGGGCGGCGTGACGCTGCTCATCCCGCTGACCGGCCTGACGCTGCCGTATATGGCGGCGGGCGGTTCCAGCATGGTGGCGAACCTGCTGCTCGTCACCATCGTCATCATTGTGTCGAACGGCGCGAACGCGCCGCAGGTCGACGCCTCCGACTCGCAATTCCAGCAGGAGGCGCTCGAGGTTATCCGCAACGCCCAGAAGGAGGCGGCCGCCGCGGCCGAGCGCGGCCAGGCGGCGCGGCGCCAGCAGAGGGCGGCGAATACGACGGCCGCCGTGCCTGCGCCTTCGTCGCGCCCGGAGGGCGAGCCGGAATACGATATCGAGCCCGCCATCGTGCGCACGGCGAATATGCCGCTGACCGAGGGCTACCGCGATCCCAACGCCTACCAGGGAGAGGATCCGGCGCTTCTCGACCTCGGCTTCGACTACAGCACGTATGACAATCCGGCGCCAGCCCCGTCCTCCGCGCCGCGGCATGCGGCCGCGTCGGCCGCATCGTCCGCCGCGTCCGCGGCATCCAGCCAGCCCGCATCATTCCCATCGGCGAAGAAAGGAGACGAATCCCGATGAATAAATCGTTGCGCCATCTTTTCTACGTCATCGTCGTTCTCTTCGTCCTCCTGGGACTCAGCTCGTCGATGATCCAAGCGGTTTTCGCCACCAAACTCGACGCCGACCCGCGCAACAGCCGCTCGCTATACGCGCAGTTCAGCGTGCCGCGCGGCTCCATCCTCGCCAGCGACGGCACCGTCATCGCGCGCTCCGACGCCGTGAACGACCCCTTCAGCTACCAGCGCGTCTACACCAACGGCGCGGTGTATGCGCCCGTCACCGGCTTCTATTCCATCACCGTCAATGCGGACCGCGGCATCGAATCGTCGCGCAACTCGCTGCTGTCGGGACAGTCCAACATGCTGTGGTGGAGCAAGGTCAAGAACCTGTTCACCGGCCAGGAGAACGCGGGCGCCACGATTCGCACCACGATTTCCCCGGCGCTCCAGCAGACCGCGTATGACGCGATGCAGGGCTACGAGGGCGCCGTCGTGGCGATGGATCCCAAAACCGGCAAGATCCTCGCGATGGTGAGCACGCCGAGCTACGACCCGAACCTGCTCGCCTCGCATGACACAACCGCCGTCAACACCGCCTACCAGTCGCTTGTCGCGCAAAGCGGCAACCCGATGCTCAACAAGGCGGTGTCCGAGACGTACCCGCCCGGGTCCACGTTCAAGATCGTGGTGTCGGCGGCAGCGCTCGAATCCGGCCAGTACACCGTCGATAGCCAGATTCCGGCGGGCGCATCGTATACGCTTCCCGGCACCGACACGCAGCTGACGAACGCGCAGTCACCGGGCAACGGCACGAACGGGCAGATCTCGCTGTCCGACGCCTTCGCCTACTCGTCGAACACGGCCTTCGCGCAGCTGGGCGTCTCGCTCGGCGCCGACAAGGTGGGCTCGATGGCGCAGGCGCTCGGCTACGGCACGTCCGTCACGGTTGACGATGGCTCCGACGACACCCCGATGAAGGCCGTGGCCTCGCAGTTCCCCACCGACGTGACCGACGACAAGCTCGCGCTGCAGTCCATCGGCCAGGGCGACACGACGTCCACCGCGCTGCAGGCCTGCATGATCTCCGCCACCGTGGCGAACGGCGGCGTGGAGCGCCAGCCGATTCTCGTCGACAGCGTGCTCGGCCCCGACCTCACCACGATTTCCTCGACCAAGGTCACGACGCTGAACACGCCGTTCAGCCAGAGCACCGCCCAGGGCCTGACGCAGCTGATGACCGGCATGGTGACCAAGGACTTCCCCTCCCTGAACTTCGGCAATGTGCAGGTGGCCGCGAAAACCGGCACCGCGCAGAACGGCGAGGGCAAGATCGATGCGTGGATCACCGGCTTCGCGCCGGCGGACGACCCGCAGATCGCCATCGCCGTGGTGGTGCACAACGTCGACGATTACGGACTCAAGATCGCGGGCCCGATCATGAAGGCCGTGCTCCAGGAGGCGATTTCGCAATGAAGTTGATTCCCGGACAGATCATGCACCACCGCTACCGCCTCGAGGAACGCCTCGCGCAGGGCGGCATGGGAGAGGTGTGGCGCGGCGTCGACATCGAGCTCGACCGCCCCGTGGCCATCAAGGCGCTGCGCAGCGACCTCGAGGACCCCGACAACAACAAACTGCGTCGCCTGCGCGCGGAGGCGCATAACTCCGCGAACCTCGCGCACCCGAATATCGCCGCGCTGTTCGACTACTACGAGAACGACGGCGTCGGCTTCCTTGTGATGGAATACGTGGACAGCCCGTCGCTGGCGCAGATCTACAAGGAGCGCGCGCCGCTTCCGGCCGTCGACCTCCTGCCGATTCTCATCCAGGTGGCGCGCGGCCTGTACGTGGCGCATTCGCATGGCGTGATCCACCGCGACGTCAAGCCCGCGAACATCATGGTCTCGCAGGACGGCGAGGTGAAGATCACCGATTTCGGCGTGAGCTATTCCACGAACCAGGCGCAGATCACGCAGGACGGCATGGTGGTGGGCACCGCCCAGTACATCTCCCCCGAGCAGGCTCAGGGCGAGCAGGCCACGCCGCAGTCCGACATCTACTCGCTCGGCGTGGTGGCCTACGAGGGCCTGTGCGGGCACCGTCCGTTCACAGGAAAAACCTCCGTCGACATCGCGGCGGCGCATGTGAATGAGCCCGTTCCCCCGCTGCCCGATTCCATCGACTGGCGCCTGCGCGAATACGTCATGGGCATGCTTGCCAAGGATCCGAAGGACAGGCCGCGCGACGCCCTCGAGGTGTCCCGCAACCTCCAGGTGATCCTCGACCATCTGTGGGACGAGCAGACCGCGAATATCCCGCCCGTGCGCGTGGCGCGCCAGAGGCCCGTCGGACGCACCGTCTACAGCGCCCCTCACGAGCCGCCGGCATGGATGGTCGACCTCACCGACCGCGCCGCCATCAAGCGCAGCCGCGAGGCGGACAGGGTCATCGACGTGCATTTCGACGCGGCCCCGAGCCCCGTCATCGACGCGGCGGCTGCGGCGGCGGCCAAATCCGCGGCCTCCACCTTCGCCTCGGCCTCGGCGGCGGAATCGGGCGCCATGCCCGCCATGCCCGAGTCCTTCGAGCCGAAGGGCATGGTCACGGGTCCCTCGTCCTCCGACATCGTCTATGTGGCGGGAAGCGGCGGCGCGTCAGGCGTGTCCTACGCCACGGGCTCCACGATGCCTCCGGTAACACCGGTATCATCGGTGGCAACGCCCGTGCCCCGTCACGGCGCGCGGAACGTGGCCGCGATCCCCCCGCAGACCGGACTGGCCGTGCACCTGCCCCCGATCGCCGATGTGGCGGCCTCGGGCGGCGTGGCGGCGGAGACCCCGGCGCATGCGGCGACCGGCACGGTGCGCGCGGCGACCGGCACGGTGCATGCGGCGACCGGCACGCAATACGCAACACGCCTCGAATCCGAGGCGAGTCGCGACACGTCGGCATCCACAACATCAACATCGAATACAGCACACGAGCAGCACACGCAGCAACCTAAGGATGGTGCGCAATGAGCATGTACATTCCCCAGACGCTCGCGAACGGAAGGTACTCCGTCGGCGACCTCGTCGGGCATGGCGGCATGGCGGAGGTGCATATCGGCACCGACACCCGCCTGGGGCGTACCGTCGCCATCAAGATCATGCGCTCCGACCTGGCCACCGACCAGATCTTCCTGCGGCGCTTCCACCGCGAGGCGCTGGCCGTCGCGAAGCTCAACAACCCGAACATCGTGGCGATCTACGATTCGGGCGACGAGGAGTTCGCGGACGAGCGCGGGCAGATCGTGCGCGTCCCGTACATCGTGATGGAGTACATCAAGGGCCAGACCCTGCGCGACATCCTCAAGGTGAACGGCCCGCTCAGCGAGCACGACACCGGCCAGGTCATGATCGGCGTGCTGTCGGCGCTCGAGTACTCGCACCGCGAGGGCATCATCCACCGCGACATCAAGCCCGGCAACATCATGATCTCCGACGAGGGCATCGTGAAGGTCATGGACTTCGGCATCGCCCGGGCCCTCGACGATTCGCAGACCACGATGACGCAGTCGCAGGGCGTGGTGGGAACCGCGCAGTACCTCAGCCCCGAGCAGGCGCGCGGCGAGCAGGTGGACAGCCGCTCCGACCTCTACTCCGCCGGTTGCGTGCTCTATGAGATGCTTACCGGCCGCCCGCCGTTCGTCGGCGATTCCGCGGTTGCCATCGCCTACCAGCATGTCAGCGAGACGGCCACGCCGCCGAGCGCCATCGTACCCGGCCTTCCCAAGGAATGGGACGCCATCGTGGCCAAGGCCATGGCGAAGAACCGCACGAACCGCTACGCCACGGCCGGCGAGTTCCGCGACGACATCGTGCGCCTTATGAACGGCGGCACGCCGCTCGCCGCAGGCGTCGTCTCCCCCATCGCCACCGAGAAGCTGCAGGACACGCCGGATTACAACATCCCGCCCGTCCAGCCGACGCCGCAGAACTCCTACGCCCAGGGCAACGGCTACGCGGCCTACGACCAGCCGACGAACACCGGCTACATGCCGCCGGCCGCAACCACGGGCACCATGCAGCCCACGCGCGCCGAGGAGCTTGAGAAGCAGAGGAAGAAGAAGCACCGCACCACCGCCATCGTGGCGTCCGTGGTGGTTGTGCTCCTTCTCGTCGCCGCCGGCGTGTGGTATTTCACCAGCCGCAACAGCAGCGCGAAGCCCGAGATGGTCACGGTGCCGACAATTGACTCCAGCTATTCGCGCGACCGCGCGAAAAGCGCCATCGAGGCCGCCGGCTTCGTATACCAGGAGCAGGTCGACTCGGATTCCACCGAGCCCGACGGCACCTTCACGAAGCAGGATCCGGCCGGCGGCACCCAGGCCGCGAAGGGCAGCACCGTGACGTGCTGGTTCTCCGACGGCCCGTCGTCCGTGGCCGTGCCCGACGTGTCGGGCCAGACGCAGGCGCAGGCGCAGCAGGCGCTTGAGAAGGCCGGCTTCAAGGTGGGCAATATCTACACCGAAGACAGCGCCACCGTGGCGAAAGACAAGGTGACGCGCACCGACCCGGCCGATGGCGAAAGCGCCAAGGAGGGCACGACGGTCGACCTGTACATCTCCAACGGCATGACGACGGTGCCCGACGACCTCGTGGGCTCCAGCCAGTCCGACGCGCAGTCCACGCTGAGCAAGTCCGGCTTCAGCGTGGTGGTGCAGCAGGAGAGCTCCGACAGCGTGTCGGAGGGCCTGGTGACGCGCACGTCGCCGTCCAGCGGCGAGCATGTGGAACAGGGCGCGCAGATCACGATTTACGTGTCGACCGGCCCCTCCACCGTCACGGTGCCGTCCGTGATCGGCATGACGTATGACAACGCCGCGGCCACGCTGAAGTCGATGGGCCTCGTCGCCGCGAAATCCGGCTCCTCGGGGTCGGGCTCCGTGGTCGGCTCCATGACCGTCAACGGCGAGACCGTGTCCGCGGGCGCCTCGGTGCCGGAAGGCACCACCGTGACGCTGGTGATGACCGGCGGCGGCAGCAGCAGCGGCAGCGATGCGTCGTCGTCTGGATCCGCCTCGCCGTCGGGGTCCGCCTCGCCCTCCGGGTCCGCATCGTCGGAGAGCAGCGGGCAGTAGCGCGCGTAGAAAGGCGGCGGCCGGGATTCCGGCCGCCGCCTTGTCGTTTCTGCGCCGCCGCGCGCGGGCTAATCGTCGATATGCGCGCTCACCTTGGGCTCGAGGCCCGCGGATTTCTCCACGGCGTTCGTCTGGCCGCAGGACGCCAGCCAGTTCGCCAGCAGGCGGTAGCCTCCGTCGGTCATCACGGATTCGGGGTGGAACTGCACGGCGTACATCGGCTTGCCCTTGACGCGCACGGCCTGGATGGTGCCGTCGTCCTCGGCCTTCGCCGTCACCTCGAGCGTGTCGGGCAGCGTGGCCGGATCGATGCACAGCGAGTGGTAGCGCGTCGCCGTCATCGGGTTCGGCACGCCGGCGAAGATCTCGTCATCCGCGTGGTCGATGGGGCTCGTCTTGCCGTGGCGGATGGTCGGGGCGTGCGTGATGGTGGCGCCGAACACCTCGGCCAGCGCCTGCAGCCCCAGGCACACGCCGAACATATGCGTTCCCGTCTCGGCGCAGGCGCGGATCACATCCTCGCTCACGCCCGCCTCGGACGGCTGGCCGGGGCCAGGGGAGATGAGCACGCCGTCGTACTGCGACAGGTCGAGCGTTGTCGCGTCCACGGCGTCGTTGCGCACCACCGTCGTGGTGGCGCCGAGCGTCTGCAGGTACCCCACGATTGTGTAGACGAACGAATCGTAGTTGTCGATCACCAAGATGCGGGCGGATTCCATGCATCCTCCTTAGGTATGCGGGCGCGGTCATCGCCGTTTCTGAGCGGAATTATATGCGGTGCGCGTCACTCAAGCGGCACATAGTTCGAGGCGAGGCGCAGGTACGGGATGGTGGACGCGGCCCACGGGAACACCCATTGGAACAGCGCCGCGACCGCGGCCAGCACAAGGATGACGACGAGCACGATGCGTATGGGCAGCACGCCGGGTTGCAGGCGCACGAGCCAGACGAAAAGGCCGGTGGGGCGCCGGGCGGAGGTTGTGGAGGTTGCGATGGGGGCGTCTGCGTCGTCTGCGCCGAAACCTCCGCCGCTCGCACCGCCGAAGCCCGCGCCTGCGCTGGAGCCTGCGCCATCGTATGCGCCGCTTTTTCCGTGGCGCCTCAGGGCGGGCCAGCGCCAGGCGATGGCGGCGGCGAGCCAGACCACGAGGTACGCGAGCAGCAGCGCACGGCAGGTAACCGACAGGTCCCGCACCGTCGACGCGGGGATGACGCCAAGCACGCGCGTCTGCGTGCGCGTGAACAGCGTGCCGCTCGATTGGTCGGCGGCGGTGGCGATTTCCTGCGGCACGCCGTCGCTGACGCGCGACCACAACGCGAGCTGCCCGTATACGATCCAACGGTGCGTGGGGTTCTGCAGGCGCGGATGGCATGTGGTGAGCGTGATAAGGCGCTGCGTGGGCGTGGCGTTCGGTTCGTGCGGGACGGGGTCGATGACGTCGCTTTGCGTGGGCAGCACGATTTCGTGCGACGTAACCGTGTACACGTACCAGTAGTCGGCCGTGCGGATGACGATGGCGTCGCCTTCCTGGAGCTTGTCGACGTCTCCCAGCGGGTTGCCGTATCCGGCGCGGTGGCCGGCCACGGCGAAGTTGCCAACCGTGCCTGGCATGCCGCTGGTGGTGTAGTGGCCCAGGCCGCCCGTATTGAGTTGCCTGAGCTCCGTGCCCTGGATGATGGTGCGGTTCCACGTCGAGCCGAAACGCGGGATGAAGATCTGGCCGATCAGCGAGTCGGCGGCGGGCTGCGTGGTGAGCGCGGGCGCGGTGTCGGCGGACTGGGCGGGCGCGATGGCGTAGGAGCCGTCCGAGTTCGTGCGGGGCGCGCTCCATGCGGCGTCGGTGAGGGTCTGGGTCTGCGTCTGTTCGGATTCCTCGCCCGTCCACCACAGCTGCCACGCGATGTACAGGCCGCATACGATGGCGATGAGAAGCAGGAGTTCGCCGAGGGTTCCCGCCACGATATCCACGACACGCCCGGGCGTGACTCCGGCGTGTCGCCGGGGCGCTCCGTGGCGCGAAGCGTGCGACACGCCTGAAGTCTGCGGCGTGTTGCGTGGTGTGGTGTTGTCCATGGTCACTCGCTTTGTGTTGTGGTCGGTGAGGCGGTCGTGGTCGGTGAGGCGGCGCTGGGGTTTGCGGCGCTGGGGTTGACGCCCACGGAGGCCGATGCGTCGGACGATGCGCCGGAGGCCGATGTGCCCGGCGGGTCGGCGGACGATGCCTCGGCGGAGGAATCGTTGCCCAGCGCGTTTTCGTCCGTGGGCTTCGCGTAATTCAGCGTCTGCAGCGAACTCGGCGTCTCGTCGAAAACAAGCGTATCCTCCTGCGACACCTTCCACCCGAGGCCGTCCTGCTTCACATATTCGAGGTACAGCTGGATGGTCGGGGAGCTGTCGAGAGCCGCCTTCATGCCATCGTAGGAGCCGATCGCCTGCACCGTGTACGGCGGAGAATACGTGTGGCCGTTGAGCAGCAGCACGTTGCCCACGCAGCGCACGGCCGTCGTGTTCTCCACGCGCACGCCCTGGATCGTCATCGCCTCCGCTCCCCCGTGCCACAGCGCGTCGACCACGGCCTCGATATCCTGTTGGTGCACCACGTAGTCGTTTGCATCGGCCGAACCGTTGGAATTGGCCATCGCCGCCAGCGAGTACTGGGAATCGTTGAGCTGCACGGAGATGCCTGGGCCCTCCACCTTCGGGAGCATCGTGTCGGAGCCGGTGTCCTGCACGGTCGGCGGCACGTTCCAGTCCGTGATGTTCCCGTTGAGCTCGCGCGCCGCGTCGAGTTTGACGGAGAGGTCGTGGATTTCGGATGTCAGCGCATTGGCGCGGTCCTGGCGCTTCTCGATGAGCTCGCGCGTGTTCGTGGTGGCGACGGTGTCTCGGTTGAGGTCGATGTTCGCGACGAGCATGTAGCCGGCGAAGGCCGTCACGACCACGACGGCGATGCTGGTGAGCAGGTGATGGCCGTTGCCGCCGTGGGTTGCGCGATGGCGGTGCCTGTGCGTGGTCATGTCACCTCCATCCTCCCCCGGCGGGGTGTGCGGCGCGGCGGCTGCGGGCGTGCGCAGCGGGCGCTTGCGCGGGCGTGCGCAGCGGGCGCCGTCATTTCCATAAATCCACTGTAATCACTACTATGTTCTAGTAGCTTAAACCGAAGGAGACTTTCCCATGGCCGATAAGGACGATAACCTCGCAACCGCCGCCGATGACGATGTGAAGGAAGACGTCAAGACCACCGATGAGGCTACCGAAGTCGAGGACGACAAGGCCGCCGAGTCCGCCGATGCCGAGGATTCCAAGGACACCAAGGACTCCGACGACGATGACGACGCCTCCGACGACGCCAAGGAAGAGGACGAGTACGTCAAAACCGTCGACGCCCTTCTCGACGAGGACAATCGTAAGAACATGACGCCGCAGATGCGCCGCCTCCTGGACCGTGAGAAGGAAGAAAGCCGCCGCGTCGAGAAGACCATCGAGGACACCAAGACGAACCCGAAGTGGTTCGTGCCCCTGATGTGCGGCCTCATGATCCTCGGCCTGCTGTGGATCGTTGTCTACTACGCGACCGCCGCCGCCTGGCCGATTCCGAGCATCGGCAACTGGAACCTCCTCATCGGCTTCGGCATTATGCTCGTCGGCTTCGTTATGAGCATGTGGTGGAACTGATCTCTTGATTTCTGATGCGCGTGAGCGCGTATGACTGTGGGGCGCATGACGGATGTCATGCGCCCCACAGAGTCTTGTACGTTTTCGTACGGATGATTATCGTACGAAAAATCGTGGTGCCGCAGAACCAATGGCGACGCTACCGGCTGCAACGCCGAATGGCGGGGCCTGGCCGCGGCACGGAAGTCAGTGAATTCGCGACTCAGGCGGCTTCGCCTTCGGCGGTCTCGACCGCCGGGGTGTCGTCGTCATCGTCATCATCAAGACCGAGATCGACCGGCGACGAGCTGTTCTCCCACGGCTCCTCCCACGGATCGTACTCGGGATTCCTCTGCTTGTAGACGTAGAACCCGATCGCACCCGCGAGCAAAGCTCCGAAGAGGATGGCGAAAAACCTCCAGCCGTTTCCAGACTTGTTCTCCATTGAAGGCTCCTTTCACGAAAGCGCAGGCTTGCTCTTTCAAGCCGTTTCTCCCCATTCTATTCCGTCGATTGTGCACTTTGGGGAAAGAGTGCAAAACTCCTGAGAATTGAGGCGTGTCGCGTGTCTTGAGGCGCGTCGTCGGACGGCGTGTCACGCTGCCTGGCGGGGCAGGCGGATACAGTTGACTCATGAGCTCAGGAATCCGAAACTTCTCGCCGTCGCGATCCATGCGCCGTCTGCGCTACGAATGGAAGCACGGCGGCCCCGTCGTGACGAAGGCAATCATCGCAATCTGCGTGGTCGTGTGGATCGTCGAGGAAATCGTCTATTACGCCAACTCGCAGCACCTCGCGTTTTTCTCGATGGTGTACGACGCGTCGTTCGTGCCCGCCCTCGTGGCATCGAAGCCGTGGATGTTCATCACGTCGATGTTCATGCACGCGCCCGGCCTCGATATCTGGCACATCCTGTGCAATATGATCTCCCTGTGGTACGTGGCGCAGCCGCTTGAGCGCATGCTCGGCCACTGGCAGTTCCTCGCGCTGTACCTGATCGGCGGCATCGGCGGCGGCGCCGGCGACATGCTTTACGCGCGCGCCATCGACGACCCCTCCGCCTGGATCACCCCGTCGTACGGCGCGTCCGGCGCCATCTTCGGCCTGTTCGGAGCGCTGCTCGTGGTGTTCAGCCGCGCGAAGGTGGATATGCGTCCGATGATCGCAATCGTGCTCCTGAACCTGGCGCTTCCGTTCTTCGTGCCGAACGTGGCATGGCAGGCGCATGTGGGCGGCCTTGTCAGTGGCTCCGGCATGACCGCGCTGATGGTCGGCACGCCGGCCATGCGCCGTGCGATGAACTTCCTGCAGCGCACCATCATGTCGGCGGTTGTGGTGCTGGTGGTGCTGACGGCCGTGGTGCTGGTATGCATGCATACGAGCGCGTATTCCTCCTTCCTCGCAATGCTGTAAAGACGATGGTGCGGGCGTCGGGGCGATGACGCGGGCTAGCCCATCTCCCCCTTGCTAGACTGACCATGGCATGACCTGCGGCATCGTTCCCGGCTTTTCGGAGACCGGGAGGCCGCGGGAAGCATTGAGAGATCGGGAAGACGATGGCTTCATGGCGACGAGAATCGGAAACGTATAGCGGGAGGGCGCGTCACGGCGCGCGTCATGCCGCGCCGGCCTGCCCCGATTCCGCGGCTCCGGCCTCCGCTGCCGCCGCCTCCGCCTCCCCATCCCCTTCATCCTCCGCGACCCCGTGGTATCTGCGCGTGCTGCGCGCCCCGGTGACGTATGTCATCATCGTGATGGGAATCGTCCGCGTCATCCTCGGCAATGCCATGGGCCTGTTGTTCATCGCGAACCAGTTCTACGATGACGCACTGCTCATGAACTACTCCCTGCCGTCGCATTACACGACGCCCGACGTCTATTCGCTGTCGAAGGCGATGTCTTTCCCGTGGTTCATCGACCTATGCCATGAGCTCCACATCAACCTCGCCGTCGGAATCTCGCTGCTGTGGGTGGCGGCGGCGCTCGCGGCATACGGCGCGGCCTGGCTGCTGACGAACGGCAATGCATGGGTCGCCGGATTCGTTTATGTCTACGTTCTGTTCTGCCCGTCGGCTTTCGAATCGTGGTGCGGCATGAGGATATACCGCAATGCCATCCTGGCGCCGTCGTATGCCCTCGTTTTCTCGCTCGCCATCATGCTGCTCGCCATGATCTTCGGCAACACCGCGCGGAACGCCACCGTCATCGTCGTATCCGTGCTGCTGGGGCTCGCGCTGTCTTTCACGTATTACATCGCCGACAACGGAAGCTGGATCACCTATTCGCTGGCCGTCGCCGCGGTTCTGGCCGTGATTTTCGCCATCCGCAACTTCCGGCGCCGCAAGGTCGCAGGTAATGCGGAAAATGCCGGGAACCGCGGCACCGCCGTGGCCGTCACCCGGCTCGTCGCCGCGCTTCTCGCGGTCTGCATCCCCTTCGCCACGCTCGTCGCCGCAACCGCCGCATACAAGGCCGTCAACAAGCGCTTCTTCGGCGTGGCGCAGATCAACACCCGCACCGCGGGCGAGGCCGGCGGATTCCTCAACCGTCTGTACGTCATCGATTCGCCGTGGCGGACGGACGAGATCTGGGCCCCCAACGATGCCATCCACCAGGCCATCGACGCATCCCCCACGCTGCGCAAGTATCCGGAGCTGTGCAACGATCTGCTGCACTCGCCGTGGGAGGAGCCGTCTGCAGATCCGGACGGGACGTCCGTGCACGGCGACCTTCTGGCATGGAGCATCAAATGGGCCATGATCGCCAGCGGCACGTGGGAGTCGGAGGCGCAGTCCGAGGCGCTGTTCCATGACGTCAACGCCGAGCTGGACGCGGCATTCGCCAACGGCACGCTGAAGAAAACCGACCGCATCATGATTACCGACGGCATGGGCGGCTTCTACCCCAGCGAGCTCGATGCGGATTTCCTCGAGATATTCCGGGCCACCTGCTTCGGCAACATCCGGCTGCGCGACTATGCGCCGGGCGCGCAGGCGTCGATGGCCGACAGCACCGATCCCGGCCAGCTGAAGGTGGCGAATGCCGCCGCCGTGATGACGCTGCTGCCGTATGTGGATGGCACCAAGGACACGTCCGCGATGACCGCCCACAGGATTCGGATGAACTCGATTGCGACCGCGATTTTCACCGTCTACCGCGCGGTGAATCTCGCGCTGATGATTCTGGTGGCGGCGGTGGCGCTGCTGGGGCTGGTCGCCATGATTGTGCGGTGCGCCAGGAGGCGACATATTCCTGGCATGGCGGTGCTCGCCTGGGTGGTGATGCTCGGTATGGTCGGGATCGCCGCGGCGTACAGCTTCTCCGTGGCGTGGTTCTCCCAGTACATCGCGCATCCGTTCGCGCAGGGCATTGTGAATTACTACTCCCTGGGGAACGTGGCGCTGTTCGCGATGTGTGCGATGTGTGCGATGGCCTTTGTTGCGCAGATGCTCGGCTCCCGCGGCATGTTGCGCGATGCCGCCGCGGAGGCGTGACGGGGCGGGGTGGGCGCGTCTCCTCTCTCCGTTCCCCATTCCCGTTCCTTCCCTCCTCTTATTGTTTCCGGTTTTCCCTCGTGCGTCTCATGTGTGCCTCGTGTGAGTGCACATGTGCGTTTGTGTGTTGTTGTTCCGACGATGTGCGCGGAGCGAGGCCGGCTGTCGGCGGATTGCCGGTGCGGCGACGCGCCCTGCGTTGTGCTTGGTCGGCCGACCGGGTGACGGAGTGTCGGAAAGCCTTGAAAACAGGCGGTTTCCGGGCGGTTACGATGAGATGACCGAGGGGTGTGCAGCGCTCGGAGGTTTACGATTGCGCGCATGCACGCCGTGGACGCCTGGTGGGGACACCGCGGGTGCGTGTGGACAAGGGGTGCACAAGGATGTGGATAAGTCGGTGGATAGTGTGGATAGTTTTTTCCGCGCGTTCGGTGTGTGCGATTCCGTGTTATCCGCGGCGACGTGCGGTTCGTGGGGTGTTCGATATTTTCGATACACGATTCGTCCACAGCCTGAGCCGTTGCAAACGCGGGGCTCACGGGGTTTATCCACAGGTTTGTCCACTATTGTTCACTTTGACGGTGGGAAGCTGGGGATAGTTATCAAAACACACAGGTGTAAGTTGTGAACCATGGTGGATAACAGTGTGGAAAAGTGGATAATGTGCGTTAAATGAACGTTCGCGAACAGAGAAGCGACACGACGATTGTGGATAACTCCGCTTGGGCGCGTGACGTGAGGCGTGTGCAACTGCGCAATGTTCGGTTGAGGGGTGGTCGGGGGCCTTCAGTGTGTACGTTCGCTCACCATGAACCACGATTTTCCCGCCGCACACGCTCGCGCAGGGCCTAGGAAGGGCACGGGGCCCATCGTCGTGCACGATTGCGCGCGGTGCCTATCGTGGATCGGACAACGCGGACGCCATGCGCAGGCATAACAAAAGGCGCCCCTCCTTGCGGAGGGACGCCTAGCGCTCAAAGGAAGACGCGCGCGGTCAGGCGCTCACGCGCCCGCGCCGAACACGCGCCGAAGCGCCTCTTACGCCTCGTGGGCCGGCATGGCGCCGGTCATCCACACGCGGTCGAGGTAGTCCTTGATGGAGCGGTCGGAGCTGAAGTAGCCGGAGTTGGCCACGTTGAGCACGGCCATGCGAGCCCACTTCTGCTCGTCGCGGTAGGTCTCCTCGATCTTGGACTGGATATCCATGTAGGAGCGGAAATCGGCCAGCGTCATGAAGTAATCCTTCGTCAGCCAGTCGTTGACCAGATCCTTGTAGGTGTCCTTGTCGCCATCGGAGAAGGTGCCGTCGGCAACCATGTCGATCGCCTGCTTGAGGTCCGGATCGGACTCGTAGTAGCCGCGGGACAGGCCCTTGGTGTCGTAGCCCTTGGCGTACAGGTCGGTGACCTCGTTGACGTCCATGCCGAAGAGGAAGAAGTTCTCCGCGCCCACGAGGTTGCGGATCTCGACGTTCGCGCCGTCGAGCGTGCCGACGGTGAGGGCGCCGTTGAGGGCGAACTTCATGTTGCCGGTGCCGGAGGCTTCCTTGCCGGCCTGGGAGATCTGCTCATCGAGATCGGTGGCCGGGATGAGGTTCTCGGCGAGCTCGATGTTGTAGTTCCACGGGAAGTAGACGGCCAGCTTGCCCTTGACGGCCGGGTCGTTGTTGACGACGCGGGAGACGTTGTTGATGAGCTGGATGGTCTGCTTGGCCAGGTAGTAGCCCGGGGCGGCCTTGGCGCCGAAGAACACGGTGCGCGGCACGAGGTCGTCGGGGTTGATCTTGCCGGACTTGATGTTCGCGTAGGTGGAGATCACGGAAAGGATCTTCAGGGCCTGGCGCTTGTACTCGTGCAGACGCTTGATCATGGAGTTGAACATCGTGTTCGGATCCACGTCGAAGCCGTACTTGCGCTTGGCGAACGCGGCGAAGTCACGCTTGTTGGCCTTCTTGACCTCGGCGAACTTCTTCACGAACTCCGGGTCGTCGGCCAGCGGCACGAGGCCCTTGAGCATCTCGAGATCGGAGATCCACGCGTCGGTGCCGAGGCCCTCGGTGATGAGGTCGGACATGCGCGGGTTGGCGATCTTGACGAAGCGACGCGGCGTCACGCCGTTGGTCACGTTCGTGAACTTCTGCGGGTACAGGTCGGAGAAGTCCTTGAGGGTGACGTCCTTGAGCAGCTCGGAGTGCAGCTCGGCCACGCCGTTGACGTGCTGGCCGGCGGCGGTGGCGAGGTAGGCCATGCGCACCTTCGGCTCGTCGTCGGTGGAGATGATGCGCATGCGGTCGATCTTCTCCTGGTCCGTGGTCAGGCCCTTGAGCTCCTCCACGAAGTGGCGGTCGATCTCCTCGATGATCTGCATATGGCGCGGCAGCAGCTCGGAGATGAGCTCGACCGGCCACTGCTCGAGGGCTTCCGGCAGCAGCGTGTGGCAGGTGTAGTTGAAGGTGTGGGAGGTGATGTCCCACGCGGTGTTCCAGTCGTAGCCGTAGTCGTCGAGCAGCACGCGCATGAGCTCGGCGATGCCGATCACCGGGTGGGTGTCGTTGAGCTGGAAGCAGATCTTCTGCGGGAAGGTGGTGAGATCCGGCTTGTCCTGGCCCGGGTAGAACGTGCGGATGGCGTCCTGGATGGAGGCGGCGACGAAGAAGTACTGCTGCTCGAGGCGCAGCTGCTTGCCGACCTTGGTGGAATCCTCCGGGTACAGGATCTTGGTGATGGTCTCGGCCTTGATCTGCTCGGCCACGGCCTCGGTGTACTCGGACTTGTTGAAGGTGAGCAGGTCGAGCTCGTTCTCGGCCTTGGCCGTCCACAGACGGAGCGTGTTCACGCGGCCGGAGGCATAGCCCGGAACCATGTAGTCGACCGGGATGGCGCGCACGGACCACGCCGGGGCCCACTTGCCGTCCTTGACCTCGCCGCCGAAGGACACGTGCACCTGGCGGTTGTAGTCGGTGTGGCCCCACGGGTTCTCCTTGAGCAGCCAGTAGTCCGGCGTCTCGATCTGCTTGCCGTTCTCATCGAACTTCTGCTTGAAGATGCCGTACTGGTACTGGATGCCGTAGCCGAACGCCGGCACGCCGAGGGACGCGAGGGAATCGATGAAGCAGGCGGCGAGACGGCCCAGGCCGCCGTTGCCGAGGCCCGGCTCGTACTCGGCGTCGATGACGTCCTTGGCCTCGAAGCCGAACTCCTTGACGGCCTCGTCGAACTGCTCGGTCAGACCGGAGTTCAGCAGGGCGTTCTGCAGCTGGCGGCCCATGAGGAACTCGGCGCTGAGGTAGCCGACGGCCTTCGTGTTGCCGTTGACCATATCCTGCTTGGTGGTCTCCCAGGAATCCACGAGATGCTTGCGGACGGCGGTCGCAGCAGCGACATACACGTCGTCAACGGTAGCTTCCTTCGGGGTCACGCCCTGGGTGTACTTGAGCTCGTAGCGGATCTCGTTGGCGAAGTCCGCGGCGGACATGGGGTTGTGGGGTGCAGTAGATGCTGCCATACAGGCCCTCTTTCTTGGTAATTTCAATTTCATGCACGTTATTCGCCGGATTTTGCGCGCCTCATGACTCGCCCCAGCGATAACTGAAATTGCACGCTTTCCCATAGTAATGCAAGCCCTACTCAGAAAAGCGGGGTATCGGCGCATTCGCGGCGTTTTTTATGGTCCCATCGTGTTTTCTTTACATGATGTTTCGATTCCGTTCCCGCTGCGCCGGCCTGTGCACGCGGCGAAAACGCTCCCATCGCCGCGGCATCGTGGCACAATCGGCGGTATGGCAGTGATTCACGACAAGGATGTGCTCGAGGGCAAGGAAAGCCTGGCACGATGGAACGATGCGGCGCGAGAGGCGCTCGCGCAATGCGGGGGAGCGCAGGCGTCCGCGTCGGCGCGGATGGGCGTGTCGCCCCGTCTGCCGCGCCGCACGATGGCGATGGCCGTGCGCTATTCGCTGTATGCGCTGGAGAAAATCGCGCCCGGCCCGGGCGTCGAGGTGCGCGTGGCGCCGTACGCGGCGGTGAAGGTTCTCGAGGGGCCGGCGTCGGATCCCCATAACCTGACGCCGCCCGATGTGATCGAGCTGGAGCCCGCCGTGTGGTTGCGCATGGTCTGCGACATCACGACGTGGGCGGAGGAGAAGGAGGCGGGGCATATAGCGGCCGTCGGCGAACGCGACGACCTGAGCCGCTTCCTTCCCCTCGTGGATTGAGCGGGCCCGTGGATTGAACGGAGCCCGTCGGGCGAGCAGGATCGGCGAGCCCGCCCGACGGAGCCGGGCACTCAGTACTTCATGCCCATGGCCTCGCGCACCTCGTCCAGCGTCTGGTTCGCGATCTCGTTGGCGCGCTTGTTGCCGTCGTGCAGCACGTCGCGCACGTAGTCGGGGTCCTTCTCGAGCTGCGCGCGGCGCTCGCGGTGCGGGGCGAGGAAATCGTTGACCACCTTCGTCACGTACTGCTTGAGCGCGCCGGCGCCCGCCTCGCCGATTTCCTCGGCGATGTCCTCGGGCTTGCGGCCGGTGCACAGGCCGGCGGTGGTGAGCAGAGCGGAGACCTGCGGGCGGTTCACCGGGTCGAAGGTGATGCGGCGCTCGGAATCCGTCGGGCTCTTCTTGATGAGCTTCGCGGTTTCCTCCGCGGTGGCGCCGAGCATGATCGAGTTGCCATACGATTTGCTCATCTTGCGTCCGTCGAGGCCCGGAATCTCGGGCGCGTCGGAGAGGATGGCCGCCGGCTCCGGGAACACGGGGTGTTTCTTGGCGTAGCGCTTGTTGAAACGGCGCGCGATGGTGCGCGTGATCTGCACATGCGGCAGGTTGTCCTTGCCGATCGGCACCACGTTGGCCTTGCAGAACAGGATGTCGCACGCTTGGTGCACGGGGTAGGTGAGCAGCAGGCCGGTCAGCGCATGGCCGGAGGCCTCCATCTCGCTTTTCACCGTGGGGTTGCGCTCGAGCTCGGCCTCGGAGACGAGCGAGAGGAACGGCAGCATGAGCTGGTTCTCGGCCGGCACCGCGGAATGCGTGTAGATCATGGTCTTGTTCGGGTCGATGCCCGCCGCGAGGTAGTCCATCACGAGGCCCATGACGTTGTCGCCGATGTGCTCGGTGGTGTCGCGGTCGGTGATGACCTGGTAGTCGGCGATGATGATATTCGTGTTCACGCCGAGGTTCTGCATGGCCACGCGCTCCTTGATGGAGCCGAAGTAGTGGCCCAGGTGGAGGCGTCCGGTCGGGCGGTCGCCGGTGAGCATCGTGTAGGCGCCCGGGTTCGCGTGCAGTTTCCCGAGCACCTCGTCCGAGCGCTTTTTCTCGGCGAGGAACGTGTCGCTGATTTCGTTTCCTGCTGCGGTTACCGCCTGTTCTTCGGCCATGTGAGTCTCCTTGGATCGGCTTCTGCCCGGCTGGCGGATACATCACGATGGGCCACGATGGGGCCTGCGGCATGCGGGGCTTCCGTAAGGTCCCGGGCGCCCGCCGGGGTGCCCACGGGCATGCCGGGCGCGTCGGGCCATCGGACTCGCATCCGAATCGCGTGTCCGACGCATCCGTGGCGCATCTGTGACGCATCCGAGGGGAAGAATTTTGTTCTCATGGTAAAAGCGAAAGCCGACAACCTATTTTAGGTGGTAACCTACTGAATGATGATTTAGCAAACAACTGTGCCTTAAGGCATCTAGACTGACGTAAAGGGGGTCGGATGGGCCGCGGACGTCAGAAGGCTAAGCAGACCAAGATCGCACGTAAGCTCAAATATCTGACTACTGATACGGATTACGACAAACTCGCCGAGGAGCTCGCTCACCAAGATGAGGAGCAGCCGTCGGCTGCGGATCCGTTCGCAGACATCGTCGATTCTGAATCCGAGGGCGAGGAGTCGTCCGTCGCAGATACGGCGTCGTCCGATGAGCTCGACGAATACGCGAAGTGGGCGGAAGAGGCCGCGAGGAAGGCGGAGGAGCAGCCAAAGGCCGTGAAGCCGTTGGCGCCTCACAAGCCGTTCCCCATGCCCAAGCCTGGAGCCTTCTCCATGAAAACAGCCCCGAGCAAGCCGGGTAAGCCGGGCGGCGCGGCGTCGAAGAAATCCGCGGAGTCCGCTGCGGCGGAGACCGACGATTCGGCGAAGTGATTTTGGCTGAGAGGCGTGCGGCGCATGGCGCTGCGAGACCATATATAACGTCTCGATAACGTCTCATGCCTGGCCGGGCGGGTGGTGGTCGCCATCCGCCCGGCTTTGTTTTCTTTCGCGTTTGTTGCATCGGGTCTCGGACAAAGGCAGCACCAGGGGCAAAGCCATCGTTTTGTTTGCAATTCCGTCCGGAACCCGATGCGAGGTTGCGTACATGCTGCGTACATGCAAAGGAGAGGCCATGGGTGATGACGGAGGCGCGGCGTCGAGGCACGCGGAGTATGCGGACTCTTCGGGATTCGCGGAGTACGGCGACGTGCATGCTCGTGCGCGTGCGACACGCCTGAATTCCGAGGTGTTTCCTTATGAGGCGAAGTGGCATTGGCATATGGGCGGGCGCGCCGCTGTGTCCGCGCGCCGGTCGAGGATCAGCGGATGGCTTGTGCTCGGCGCGTTCGTGACCGCCATCGTTGTGTGCGTCGTTCGGTTTGTGATCAGCATCGTCAGCGACGCGCAAGCTGCGCAACGGGATGTTTCAGGGCAGGGGCTGACGCATCTTTCTAATGACGTGATCGTTGTTGTGTTCGCCGTGCTCATGGTGATCATGATGAAAAAACAGTCGTCGAAGCTCTCCGCCTCCGATAAGAGGGAACGCGGCCGCGTGAAAGCGGTGCCTGACGGCGATGCGACCACGGTGCTTCCTGAGCGTTCCCTGATCGACTTGCGGTCGGCGCGGTGCATCGGCGACGCGTTTCCGTTGACAAGTGGGCGGATCGATGTTGCATCCGCAGTAACCCCTGCATGGCGCATTCCCGATGCCGGTCCGCTGCGGGCGGTTTCTGGGAGAATCGTCGATACCCTTGCCCTTGATGCAACGTATGCCGTGGGGTCCGGCGTGGCTAACAGGCGGGATTTCCGTGTGTTTTTCGCGTTCGTGGAATGCTCCTGGGCGGACGGCGGGACGGTGCGATGCTGGTCGAACGCACTGTTGGGGGATTTTGCCCCCGGGCAGAAGGTCACTGCGTATCTGTACCGTTTCGCGCCCGATGGCAGGCGGCCGTTCCTGCGGGTGCATGATGTGGCGGATGCGTCTCAACCGGTCAGTGTGGAGGATCATCAGGCCGTTGTGTTTTCCGCATATATGGTCAGCCGCGGATGGAAGCTAGAGGGCGAGAAGCCAGTCGGCTGGCTTGGTGGCGCAGTCTGCGACAATTCCTACAGCGCTGTTACGATTACCTGGCCCTATGGGCGGACTTGGCGCGAGAACGTGACGGCGGTTGGATACCGTTCCGACTGCATGGGGGACCGTGCGATTGCGTTCGGTGATGGGAAGGGGCGGATGTCGGTGACGCGGACGAATCCCACCTCTGATTTGCTTGTCGGCGACGAGAACGATATGCCCCGTACGCAGGAGGCTGTCGAGAAGATTCGGTATCGCGGTTTTCGGGGCACGGTGGAGGATGTGGCGGTCGTGCCGTTGTTCAACCGCCGGTTCTGGTGCGGCTACGGGTATATGGCGTTGGTGCGGTTCTCGCGGTATGGGAAGGAGGAGAGCGCCTGGGCGTTCTGCGATCCAGGGCGTGATGATTCGTACCTGGGCACCGATGAGGGGTCGTTGCGCCGTCCGCCGGTGCGTGTCGGGGATGCCGTGAAGCTGTGGCGTTCGGGCGAGGGTTTGTGCGTGGTCGACCCGATGGCGTGAGGATGCGCTCGCGGCACGCCTCGGAGTTGAGGCGTGCCGCAGCGCATCTTCGTTTTGTGCTGTGCGGGACGCACTCCCGTTGCGTAGGGCCGGTCGGGGCGGACGGTCACGTGGGGGTCACATGGAAATGGTCACATAGAATTGCAGGGAGCACACCGACGTGCGCATGGAATGGAGAGACCGATGGTTGGAGAATCGCCAGAAAACGACGTGTTCCCGGCTGACGTGGGGTGGAGCGCCTACGGTGAGCCGACTGACCGTGCGGCTCGATTGCGCCGTTCGCGGCGGGGGCGTGCGTGGCTTGCTTTTTACAGGATGACGCTTCCCGCACAGGTGCTGTGCGTCGGTCTTGCCCTTGTTTTTACGGCCAATGTCATCATGCGAACTGGCTGGTTTGCCGCGTTCGTCCTGTTTGTGGTTCTGCTGGTTGACGTCATCGTGAAGGCTGTGCGGGCCATGGCGCATTGGGCGGCGCATCGGGAAGAGAAGAAGGATGTCAGGTATGCTGCGCTGCCGAATCGTTCGGAGATGCTTGATCGCGCCCAGCGCGGCGTGGGCGATGCCTTCCCCGTCTTTTCCTCACCCAAGGCGGCGCGGACGCAGGAGAGCTTTTCGGCTCCGGACGTGCCGTCGTGGCGGTCGCTTAGGAAATCCGTGCAGGTGCACGCCGTGCCTGCGATACTGATTGAGGGTGCCGGTCCCCTGTCTGTTTCGGATGGGACCGTTGTGGATGCCTTGCGGTTGCGCATATATGTCAATTGGTATGTTCTTCGCAAGGGGGATGTCGAGAGAACCCGCTGCAATGCTCACTGGGTGCATTTTGTGCGTGTGCGGTTCCACGACGATGAGGGACGCGAGTGCGTGACGTGGTCGAACGCCGTGCGTTCGTGGTTCGGGCCGGGGGAGGCGGTCGCCGTGTATTGGTACCGCGAGTCTTCCGGCGGGGTGCCGGGGATCCGCGTGCATGATGTGGCGCGTGCCGCGGGGCCGCGGGATGTGCGATGCCATGCGGCGTCGGCTTTCGCGGTGCAGCTGCTGGATGGCGCTGATGCCTTGGCGTTCGGGAATGACGATGAGTCCGCGGGGTCTTTCGGCGAGACGGTGCGCGATCGGCCGTGGGGGCGGGAGTACCTGACGCGCATCACGCGCGTGGGATACCCCTGCGGCGATAAAGCGGTGTCGGACAGGCGGCGGAAGCGGCGTCGGGAACGGACCGCGACCGGGGCTTCCACAGACAGGCTTTCTGCTATCTACGATGTACTGCCGGATGACATCGCCGTGGATCCCGATGCGGCCGCGGTAGCGCGCGATGAGATGCTGATGTCGCGACACGCCGGAATCGTCAGGCGTGTCGCGGTGGTTCCCCTGTTCAACCGCAGATCCTTCTGCGGGTATGGGTACATGGCCCTTGTGGAGTGCGCCGCCGCCGGCCTGCCGGAATGCTGGGCGTTCGGCGACCCGCGCCGCAAGGAATCGTATCTGGGGTGGCGGATGGACGCCGCCGTGCCGCCCGTGCGCCCCGGTGACACGGCGTATGTCTGGGTGTCTGACGAGATGTCTTTCGTCGAGCCCGCAATCGTATAGCGACACACCTCGTATTCGAGGCGTGTCGCCATGCCCGACACGCCGCGGAACGGCGCCTACACGTCGTAGCGCCAGCCGCGGTCGGTCAGCACTCGCGCCACCGCCAGGCCGATCGGCAGCATGAGGATTACCAGCATCGCCTCGAACGCCCACTGCACCGTGGCCTGGGTGTCGAGCTCGCCGAGGTAGAACACGGCGCGGTACATATACAGGCCGGGCACCATGATCACGATGGACGGCACCGTCAGGCAGATGCGCGGGAATCCCAGCTGCGGGGGCAGCCATCCGCGACGCACCGACGAGCGCCAGCACGTCGCCAGCAGACCGGCCGTCAGGGCACCGATGAACGCCGCGGCCTCCATCGGCATATTCACATTGACGAGCTCCAGGCGCAGCGTATCGGCGATTGCGCCGATGATGCCCGCCACGCACGCCATCTTCTGCGGGGAATTGAACAGCACGGAGAAGCCCCACACTCCGCCGAACGCCGTCAGAAGCCACAGGAGAGTGCGCACCCACACGCTCATCTGGGGCGTGTCAAAGCCCTGCGGATCGAGGCTCACGCACCGCGCCACCGCCCACGCCGACAGCGTGGCCACGATCACGATCGCCATGAAATACGTCATGCGCTGGATGCCGGACTGGATGTCCATCTTGAAAATGTCGAGGCCGCCCGTGATCAGCGGAAAACCGGGGATCACGAACAGGATCGCGCCGATATACGCGGTGTCGTGGTGCAACGCCGTGGGGTCGAAGAACGCCAGCGCCCGCAGGAAGCCGATCGACGCAAGCGCGGCGAGGGCGACCGACACCATGACCACGAAGAACTGGTTGATATGCCGGCGCAGCATGGTGGCGCGCAGGAACTGGCCGATGCCGGCGCCGATGAACGCGGCGAGCATGTCATACAGGCCGCCGCCGAGCAGGAAGACGAAGGATGCGCACGCGACGGCCGCGGCCAGTGCCGCGAAAGCCGGGGAATACAGCGGTTTCTTGTACTCGATGGCGTCCAGGCGCTCGTGCACCTGGCGCACCGTGACGCCGTGATACGCACCTGTGTGCAGATGCTTCTCGCGCGCGTCGTGCCCGTAGTCGCCCGAATCGACGGAGTCCGTGCCGCCTGGAAGCATGCGGTGGGCGATATGCCCCGCTTTGTCGAGCGGGGTGCCGTTGTCGTCCAGCGACGATTCGCGCGGCGGCGTCATGCGGCGCACGGCGCGGCCGGATGAGGCGGGGCGGGGTGAGGTCGGTTGGGAGGCGGTCGGTTGGTTCGAGGCGGGGGGAATCGTGGATGACGCGGCGGAAGAAGAGCTCGCGGCTGTCGCCGGCGCGGGCGTACGATGCCGCCGCCCGCGCGGCAGGCGCTCCACGAGTTTTGCCGACAGGTCCTCGTCGGTCGGGTGATACGTGCCCTTCTGGCCGAGGTTCACGGAAAGCCAGTCGGCGAAATGCTCCATATACCAAATGCGCTCGGTGTTCACGCCCGTCGTCGGCAGGTCGACCACCTCGGCCATGCGGTCCTCGCCGTTCGAACACTCAGCCTCGATGTCGGTGAGCTTCACGTCCGCGCGCACATAGCAGCCCATCGACATGGCCATGCGACCCATGAGCTCGCGCACGCGGAAGCTGCCCGTGCCGCCCGACAGATCGAGCGCGCCGGCCCGCACGATTACGCTGGTTTTGGCGGGGAGGCTCGCGTCGATCAGAGGTGTGTCGAGGTCCTCGCGGATATCGCGCATGTCGAGCGGGATGGAATGGCGGTGCTGGTCTCCGACGGAAACCGCCGCCTCCCGGACCTTGCGGTCGTGCGCGGCCTTTTTGCGTGCGGAGGTGCGTTCGGGTCCGTTCCTGTGTGACCGCCAGAATGCCATGCTGCCGTCTCCTTGCCGACGTTCGTTTGCACTCCCATTGTGCCGCATCGCGCGACATGCCCGTGGGACGAGGCGGGCCGTGGTGGGTGCGGGTGTTCGTGGCGAGGATTCTTCGCCGTGAGCCACGATTTTCCCGTCGGCGGCCGGGTTGGGGCGGGGAATGGTGGTTCGTGGCGAAGGTTTTTCGCCATGAGGGGGGATGGTGGTGTCGGCTTGGGGTTGTGGGGCGTGTTTTTGTCGTTCGTGGCGAGGTTTCTTCGCCATGAGGGTGGTTTTGGGGGTTTGGTGGGTGGTTTGGTGGCCTGGGGGGGGGGTGTTCGTGGCGAGGATTTTTCGCCATGAGCCACGATTTTCCCGTCGGCGGCCGGGTTGGTGCCAGGAATGGTGGCTGGCGGTGAGGATTTTTCGCCATCAAGGTCGGTTTTTCATCGGCCGGCCGATTGTGCGGGGTCGAGGCCCTTCAGCGTGAGCGATCGTGTGCGCTGAACGACCTCCGCGCCCACTCCGCGCCGCCCGCTGCCCAGACCCGCTCCGAATCTGCGAATCCGCTCGGGAAAATCGTGGATTGTAAACGAATCCTGGCCGCAAGGGAGGCCGCCTCCACGATTCGCCTCCCATTCCGGACCCTCCGGTTCATGATGCGAACGTCGTAAACTCCCCGAAACAACCCCGTCTATAATCGTGCACGTCCATTACCCGCGGACTCTCGCGCGGCTTTGGGTTCGGAACGATCAACCTCACAGAACCTCGGAGGAGCCGAGGAAGGCTGATAGACGAACAACCGTTTGGGGTCCGCAAGGAGGTTAGATGATAGACAAAATCAAAGAATCGCGAGGCGTGGAGGCGCCGGTCACCCCGGCCGATTCCACCCTCATCTCATCGGGTACCGGAACGAAGGGCCCCGAGGAGCACGCGCTCCCGGAGGGTCTGCAGTCCGACATGGATCTGTGCCTGAAGATTCTGCGCAATGTGATCGGCGAGTACGACGAAAACCTTCTCAAGAAGTTCGATGAGCTTCTTGACGATGTGGTCGTGGCAAGCCGCGAGCATTGGGTGAGCGCCGACAAGATTTCGGCCGACTCCCCCGCAGCGAAGAGCCTCGAGGCCGCCGTCGAACTCATCGACGATTCTGATCTCCATCAGAAGGAGATGCTCGCCCGCGCGTTCACCACGTATTTCCACCTCGTCAATCTGAGCGAGGAGAACTATCGTGTGCATTCCCTGCGCAAGCGCGAGTCCGGCGTCCCGAAGAACGCCGATACCGATCCGGTCAACGAACTGACGATGGCATTCCAGCAGCTGACCCGCGAGGTTGGCTACGACAAGGCCATCGAGCTTCTCAACAAGCTCGAGTTCCACCCCGTGTTCACCGCTCATCCGACCGAGGCCCGACGCAAGGCAGTCGAGGGCAAGATTCGCCGCGTGGCGGAGCTGCTCGCCGTGCGCCGCCAGCTGGGCGGAAGCGATCTGCGCGAGTGCGACCGCAAGCTCTACAACGAGATCGACGCGCTGTTCCGCACGTCTCCGATCGCGCTGAAGAAGCCGACGCCGGTCGAAGAGGCCGACACCATCATCGATATCTTCGATAACACGCTTTTTGACACGATTCCCGCCGTCTATCGCCGTTTCGACGATTGGCTCCTCGGCGACAAGGCCGGCAAGGCCAAGCCGATCTGCCCGGCGTTCGTGCACCCCGGCAGCTGGATTGGCTCCGACCGAGACGGCAACCCGAACGTGACCGCCAAGGTCAGCCGCACCGTTGCGCGCAAGTTCTACAACCACATGCTCGAGAAGCTCGAGGAAGCCACCCGCACCGTGGGCCGCAACCTTACCATGGAGAACGAAACCACTCCGGCGAGCCCCGAGCTGCTGAACCTGTGGAGCCACCAGAAGGAAATGAGCGAGACCCTGACCAACAAGGCCGAGTTCATCTCCAGCAAGGAACCGCACCGCGCCGTCATGATCGTGATCGCCGACCGCCTGGCCGCCACCCGCGACCGCAACGCCGACCTCATGTACAAGACCGCCGAGGACTTCGTGGCGGACCTGCGCATCGTGCAGGACTCGCTCGCCAAGGCGGGCGCCCTGCGCTCCGCCTACGGCCCGCTCCAGAACCTCATCTGGCAGGTCGAGACCTTCGGCTTCCACATGGTGCAGATGGAGTTCCGCCAGCACTCCGTGGTGCACAAGCGCGCGCTCGACGACATCCGCGAGCACGGCCTGCACGGCGAACGCGGCGAGCTGCAGCCGATGACCCGCGAGGTGCTCGACACCTTCCGCGCCCTCGGCGCCATCCAGAAGCGCAACGGCAAGAAGGCCGCCGGCCGTTACATCATCTCGTTCACCAAGTCCGCGCAGAACGTGCGCGACGTGTATGAGCTCAACCGCCTCGCCTTCGCCCACCCCGAGGACGCCCCGACCCTTGACGTCATCCCGCTGTTCGAGCAGCTCGAGGACCTCGAGAACTCCGTGGACGTGCTTGATGAGATCATCAAGATTCCGGAGGTGCAGCAGCGCCTCAAGGAGACGAACGGCAAGATGGAGGTCATGCTCGGCTACTCGGATTCCTCCAAGGACGCCGGCCCGACCACCTCGATCCTCGCGCTTCACGAAACGGAAGTGCGCGTCGCCGCGTGGGCCAAGAAGCACAACATCGACCTGACGCTGTTCCACGGCCGTGGCGGCGCTGTCGGCCGTGGCGGTGGCCCTGCCAACCGCGCCGTGCTCGCGCAGCCGGTCGGCTCCGTGAACTGCCGCTTCAAGCTCACCGAGCAGGGCGAGGTCATCTTCGCCCGCTACGGCAACCCGGTGCTTGGCCTGCGCCACATCGAGTCCGTCGCGGCGGCGACGCTTCTGCAGTCCGCCCCGAGCATCAGCAAGCTCAACACCGACATGACCGAGAAGTACAAGCCGATGGCGGATAAGCTCAACGAGGCTTCGCATCAGCACTTCCTCGATCTGCTCCACACGCCGGACTTCGCGGCGTGGTTCTCGACCGTCACCCCGCTGACCGAGGTCGGCCTCCTGCCGATCGGTTCGCGTCCGGCGAAGCGTGGCCTGGGCGCCAAGTCGCTCGACGACCTGCGCACCATCCCGTGGGTGTTCTCTTGGTCCGAGGCCCGCATCAACCTGGCCGCGTGGTACGGCCTGGGCACGGCGTGCGAGAAGTTCGGCGACCTCAAGACGCTGCGCAAGGCGTACGAGGAGTGGCCGCTGTTCTCGACGTTCATCGACAACATCGAGATGTCGCTGTCCAAGACCGATGAGCGCATCGCCCGCATGTACCTGGCGCTGGGCGACCGCGAGGACCTCAACAAGAAGGTTCTCGACGAGATGCGCCTGACGCGCAAGTGGGTGCTCGACATCGTCGGTGACGATTACCCGCTGCAGCACCGCCACGTGCTCGGCCAGGCCATCCGCGTGCGTTCGCCGTACGTGGACGCGCTGTCGATCACCCAGGTGCGCATGCTGCGCGAGGTTCGCGAGCTCAGCGACAAGAAGGAAATCAGCGAATCCCAGACCGCAGGGTTCATCTACGTGATCCTCTGCACCGTGTCCGGTGTCGCTGCCGGCCTCCAGAACACCGGCTGATCCCCGGTTCCCTACGCCCGGCGGTCGGGGCTTCGTGCCCCGGCCGCCGGGCTTTTTCATATGTGCTGCAGGGTGGGGCGCGCACGTGCGGTCGCGGGGCGCGCACGTGCGGTCGCGGGGCGCGCACGGGCAGTCGCGGGGCGCGCACGATTTCGCGCGGAGGGGAACGACGGAGGAATCGTAAGATGGTAGGCATGACTTCGAAACTTTCCACCATCGACGACGACAGCGCGAACCTCATCTGGCATGACATGCTCGAGGGCAATCGCCGCTTCGCCGAGGGCAAGCAGGAACACGCCCGCCAGGACGTCGACACCCGCAAGGGCCTCGTCGACGCGCAGCATCCCAAGGCGGCGGTGCTGTCATGCGCCGATTCGCGCGTGACGCCCGAGATGATCTTCGACCAGGGCATCGGCGACCTCTTCTGCGTGCGCAGCGCCGGCAGCATCCTCGATTCCGCCGTCGTGGAATCGTTGGAATACGCCGTCAGGAAGCTCGGCGTGAAGGTGATCGTGGTGATGACGCATGAGAACTGTGGCGCCATCCAGGCCGCGATGGAAGGCGGTCACGATGACGAGCTGCCGCATCTGATGCGCGAGCTCGGCGACGCCGTCGAATGCGCGAAGGACGCGGAGCTCGACGATCCGGCCGATGTGGAGCGCATCCACGCGGCGCGCGTCATCGAACGGCTTGTGGACCAGTCCGACGTGATCCGCCGCGCCGTGGCCGACGACCGCCTCTACATCGCCGGCGCACGCTATGCGATGAGCACCGGCCTGGTGGAGGTGCTCAGCTTCTGAGCGCAAGCGGATGGATCCTGACGGAACCGGGCGCGTGCGTCAGTGCGCGGCGTTAGATTTGTGGTATGTCGCTTTGGCTGAACATCGTGCTCATTTTCGTCTTCATGCTTCTGGGAGGCGTGTTCTCGTGCTCCGAGATGGCGCTTGTCTCGCTGCGTGGCTCACAGATCGAGCAGATGGAGCAGGACGACGCGCGTGGCGCCCGCGTGGCCCGCGTCGCGCGTGATCCTAACCGCTTCCTGTCCGCCGTGCAGATCGGCGTGACGCTATCGGGCTTCCTCTCCGCGTCATTCGGCGCATCGTCCCTCGCGCCGTATTTCACGCCCTGGGTGGTGAGCCTGGGCTGCTCGCCGTCGGTGGCGGGCACCATCGTCACCATCGTGCTGACGCTTATCATCTCGTATTTCTCCATCGTCATCTCCGAACTCACCCCGAAGCGCATCGCCCTGCAGCGTGCGGAGCAGATTGCGCGCTCCGTGGTGCCCGCCATCGATGTCTTCGCCACCATCTGCAAGCCCCTGATCTGGCTTATCGGCAAGAACACGAACCTGCTCGTGCGCCTTATGGGGCTCGACCCCAACGAGACGCAGAGCGAGGTGAGCGACGACGAGCTGCGCGTGCTCGTCAGCACGAACACCAACCTGTCGAAGGACGAGCGCGTCATTCTCGAGGATGTGTTCGGCGCCGCGGAAACCAGCGTGTCGGAGGTTATGCGCCCGCGCGCCGACGTGGTGTTCCTCGACGGCGACGACACCATCGAGAAGGCCGCGGCCTTCGTGCGTGACATGCCGTATTCGCGCTACCCTGTGATCGGTAAGGATTTCGACGATGTGCTCGGCTTCGTGCATGTGCGCGATCTGCTCGACGTGCGCGACCCCGATGCGCGCTACGTGGCCGACGTGACGCGCCAGGGCATCAAGCTGCCGGGCACGTCACGCCTTCTGCCGAGCCTGTCGCTGCTGCGCAAAAGCGGCATCCACCTGGCCGTGGTCATCGACGAATACGGCGGCACCGACGGCATCGTGACGCTCGAAGACATGACCGAGGAGCTCGTGGGGGATATCCGCGACGAATACGATTTGCCCGAGCCTGCGTCGAACAAAACCGACAACACCTTCCGCAACGGGTACATCGATGTGGACGGCGGCATGACGCTCGAGGACTTCCACGATCTGACCGGCATCGAGCTCGAGGACGGCCCATACGAGACGCTCGCCGGCTATATGCTCGCGCATTCGGGCGAGCTGGGCTACGTGGGCATGACGGTGCAGACCGAGTTCTCCTACGACATGGTGGTGACGGCGGTCGACGGCCGGCGCATCCAGACGATTCGCGTGCGCAAGCGCGAGGATGGCGATGCGGCTGGCGACGGCGCGGGCGACGGCGCCGGGGCGGGCGCTGGTGCAGGCGATGATGCTGGCGCTGGCGACGGCGACGGGGCTGAGCATCGCGACACGCCTCGAGCCTGAGGCGTGTCGAAAATCGTAGACCTGCCTTCCCGTCATAATGCTCTCAGTGTGTGATAATGGAGGAAGTCGCAGCCTATCAAGGAACGGCGCGCTCGCGGGCGGTGAAGCCCGCGCGGGGCGGCGCACCGTGGCAGGGCGGCGATCGGCGCCTTCGGGCGTGGTCCCATACATGGAGTTGGAAACCACACAACCGCACATCCGACACATCAAACAGCCGCGGCATCGCATACGCCGCGGAACGGAGGGAACATAATATGGCAGTACCCATCGTCGTAGCCGTCATCGTGCTGCTGCTCATCGCATCGTCACTGTATGTGGTGCCGCAGCAGCAGGCATACGTCATCGAACGACTTGGCAAGTTCCAGTCGGTGACTTTCGCAGGCCTTCACGCCAAGATCCCGTTCTTCGACCGCATCTCGCAGAAAACCAACCTGCGCGTGCTGCAGCTCGACGTCAGGCTCGAAACCAAGACACTCGACAACGTGTTCGTGACCGTCATCGCGTCCACGCAGTTCCGCGTCGACCCGCAGCAGGTCGCCACCGCGTACTACGAGCTGCAGGACCCGAGCGCGCAGCTGCGCAGCTACATGGAGGACGCCCTGCGCTCCGCCATCCCTATGTTGACGCTTGACGACGCCTTCGCCCGCAAGGATGACGTGGCCTCCGACGTGCAGCACACGGTCGGCGCCGAGATGAGCCGCTTCGGCTTCGCCGTGGTCAAGACGCTGATCACCTCCATCGATCCGTCCGACCAGGTCAAGCACGCCATGGATTCCATCAACGCCGCGCAGCGCGAGAAGGAAGCCACGCGCGAACGCGCCGAGGCCAACCGCATCGAGATCGAGACGCAGGCGCAGGCGGATGCCGAGAAGACGCGCCTCCAGGGCGAGGGCCAGGCGAATTACCGCCGTGAGATCGCCAGCGGTATCGTCGACCAGATCAAGAGCCTGCAGGCCGTCGGCATGAGCATCGACGATGTGAACAACGTCGTGCTGTTCAACCAGTACCTCGACGTCATGCGCGCGCTGTCCGAGTCGCGCAACGCGAAAACCGTTGTGCTGCCGGCCTCGACGCCCGGCGGCTACAGCGAGCTGTTCACCCAGATCGTGCAGGCCATGTCGGTGAGCGACGTCAACGAGTCGCAGAATCGCTATGACTCCGACAACGAGGTGCTGCGCAACCCGCATAACACGATCAACGGTTGAGATCGGCGCACGATTTCCATACGGTGTTCAAATGACGGCGGCGGGATCCGGATTCCGGGTCCCGCCGCCGCTGTTTGTGCGCCGGTGCCGCGGGTGGCGTCGTGCCATCGTCACGAACCGCCGGCGTCATCGTGTTTCCGCAGCCGCAGCCGTCACGCGTAGCGCCACAGCGAATTCAGCGTGCGGGCGCGCTCGCGCCAGTCCGGCATGACGGCCGACATGCGGTTGTGGAAGCCGGCGCCGTGCCTGGGCTCCCACAGATGCACCATTTCGTGTACGACCACGTATTCGATCAGCGCCTCTGGCATTTCCGCGAGCTCGAGGTTGAGCCGCATGCGCCCGGTGGCCGGCGTACACGAGCCCCAGCGCGACGTCATGGCGCGGTACGTGACCGACGTCGGCGTGCGCCCGAGCACGCGGCCCCAGCGCTCGATCATTCCGGGCACGCGCGCCTGCAGGCAGCCCCTGGCCGCCTGCGAGCGTTCCGGCGTCCATTTGCGGCGGAACAGTTCGCGCGGTGTGAGCGTCTCGTCCGTTTCGTGGCCGAATGCCGCCACCTCGTTCTCACGATGCAGCTGCGTCATGCGTTCGCGCGTCGAGCCGATCCACGATTCGTGCGCGCACACGAAGTCGCGGATCGCGGCATTCGTTGTGCGGCGCGGCGCGGAGACGGTGATGGTGCCGTCGTCCGGACGGATGCGCAGGTACATGTTCTTGATGCTTTTGCGCGTGACCAGCACCGTTTCGGAGCCGACGACCAGCGTGGTGGTGGCCGGGGTCGAGGCGGGGGTCGAGGCGGGAGGTGATGTGCGGTGGGGTTGCGGGGATCGGGATTCGCTGCGTGTCATGTCTCCATTCAATCACGGATGCTGCGCCGGGCATGGGAGTGGTTGCGCGGGGCGGAGGCGCATGTGCGTGGCGATCGGGGCGCGTGAATGCGATGGGGTAATCGTGGAAAACCGCGCTGTGGCGCGCGACACGCCGATGGCGCCTGTCTCGAATTGACGGATAGGAGATTGGGTGTAAGATATCCACTTGTGTGAAAGCACAAGGGCCCGTAGCTCAGGTGGTTAGAGCGCATCCCTGATAAGGATGAGGTCGGAGGTTCAAGTCCTCCCGGGCCCACTTTGCATATCTCAATGCATTCGGGGCTATGGCGCAGCTGGTAGCGCATCTGCTTTGCAAGCAGAGGGTCGCCGGTTCGAACCCGGCTAGCTCCACAAGCGCCCCGATTTCTTCGGGGTTTTCTTTTGCCGGGATTCCCGATGCATTCCGATTCGATGCATTTCGGTCGATCTGTCCGGCGCGTTCGCAACGCGAAACCCTTGAGATAATGCGCGGTTGGTGCCGTGCGCTGGTTGGTGCTGTGCGTTGTGGGCGATAATCGAACAGGTTTTGTGCTGTTGTGAGTGTTGTGCGGGGTGTTTTGTGCGTGCGGCGTTTGTTTCTGTGTGAAATACGATTGACATGTGTTCGGATTTTGTCGGGTTCACGGCGTTCTGGGTGCGTTGGTTTGCGTTTCGCGTACGTTGTATGAGCTGATTTGTTCGGCTGACGTTTGTTAAACGTTCGTTAGAGCACGATTTCTGTTCGCATTTGACGTAATGAGCGATATTGAGCGGAATATGTTTGTTTGTGAACGAACAACGATTGTGATATGTGTGCTCTTGTGAACGATTGATTGCTTCACGATGCTGTGTTGTTGCGCCGGATGCTGACCATGTTGGACTCTGATCCGCCCCTATGCGAATGCTTTCCGGTGCGGAGCCATATTGCGCCAGCCCGTCCGACCTTCGCAGCCCCTATCGCACGTCCCACGGCTTTCGTGGCGAAGGAAGTTCGCCGCGAAGGCCGTTTCGGCGGCGTTTGCCGTGCTTGGCTGGTGAAATCGTGGTTCATGGCGAGGAAAGTTCGCCATGAGGGGTGGTTTCGACGATTTTTCCTGTGTCGGCCGCCGGATTGGGTGCTCGCGGTGAGGATTTTTCGCCATGAAGGCGGTTTCCCTTGCCTTGCGGCGGTCTGGGCGCCGGATTGGGTGTTCGTGGCGAAGGAAGTTCGCCGCGAAGGCCGTTTCGGTGTCGTTTGCCGTGCCCGGCCGGGGGAATCGTGGTTCGTGGCGAGGATTCTTCGCCATTTATTCGCGCTCTATTCCGTGTGCGGGGCCAAGCCGATTGCGCCAGACATCGGCTTGAGCGATGATTCTTGGGTCTGTGTCCGCCCCAAAGTCGTCCATGGTATCCAGCGTCACATCTCCGATGCGAGTGAGAAATTCCATGGCGATGCTGTCGAAAAGCCCCTGATCTGTTGGATCCTCTATTGGCCTGCCCGGAAGGGCGGTGCGGTAAAGCAAATAGCCAAGAAATGGATAAGGATTCCGAAGGGGAAAATCCTGTCCACCGTAGATCCAGAACAGTCGTTCCCAGCTCCATACATCATCAGGGGTCGGACAATCCTCACGGAGGAATCGATACCAGGAGTCGAATACGTCCTTCCAGGGATGTGTTTCGATTTCCTTCGCCGCGGTGTTCTTGCGATCCTCGCCTGGTTCGGGTGTGCCAATTTCACCCGTGTAGCGGAAGCCGAAAAGGAACTGCGCGATTTCTTTGAGTCCGTTGCTGTTATCGGTCGTGCCATTCTGTTGTTCTTTGTGAAAGTTCTCTCTCATCGTTCGTTTCCTCCACTCGCCCCATTGCTCTTCGCCCACTGTGATCGTTCGTCGAAGAGTCCGGGGTGCGTTTCGTACAGCTTGGCCAAGTAGGATTCAACCTTAGCCAATGACTTTCTTGCCGGTCGGAAGTGCCCGCTGTCAAGATTGGCGCTGACGATTTTACCTTCGCGGAAAGTAAGCATTCCTGCGCATTGGACCCGAGGCGCTAGACCGCCAACCAAAGTTGGGTGTGGAGAGCGCTTGCTGGGATTGTTCGGATTATTCCGAATTCCAGCAATCAATTTCCCGGAGATGTCAAGTACATATGGGATTTTTCCATTGAGTATCACACGGCGTCCTTTAGCGTTATTCGCAATAAAAGCGCTGTTCCACAGCAGATTCAGCTGAGACCTCGAATGCCGATGGATTTAGGAAGTAACCTGATTCTGGGGCATATATTTCGGGGTCTTTTTGTCTTCTGCCAACATGTCGGGACACACCGCATAGCTTTTTGTATAGGGTTGAGATTCACTGGAACCGGGTGAATAGCCTAGAGCTCCGCTTCCTATTTTTTGTCGTTATCCTTTCTGTGCAGACGCGTTATCCAATCAAGGCAATTGACAATCGACGTTCCCCGTTCTGCGACGGAGAGAGTTTCGAAGAAGGAAGCTCCGCCTCCGTACACAAATACGCGACGAGGAGATAGATTTTCAATCATTGCGTCGAAACCTTCAAGAAATACTTGTTTATCTTCGTGCGATTGGAAGCAGCCGTAGCTTCCAATCGCAACGTCCGTTCTTGGCTCGACGCCTAAAAATGCGATGCGTTGAGGGAAAACATCTAGCGTAAACGTAGACCGAGATCCCCATCGAATTTGGGGAATGACGGTGAGTCCGTGTCTTTGTAAGAAGCTTCCTGTGCGACGATTCAGGTATAGATTCGCGACCTGTCTAGCTAGGGGAGCATCGCGGTACATGGAGCAATCCGGAGAGACGATGGCTCCAAAGCGCGCCAAATCATCGATGTACCCGTCTGGATGCTCTATTACGTCTCGAAAGATGAAGTCGGCCTCATTGAAGCAAACCACAGTATCTTTTTCCACGCGACGCTCGCGTTGGGAAAAAGGCACGAAAACCGGATTGGGCGGGAGCCAAGCCGGCGGTTCAATCTTCGGTATGTCAAGACAGCCGCATAAGGTCGCGCCTCGAAGCAAATACTTGTCATTGTGCTCGGGATCTAAACGGTCTGGATATCTGCTGGTCATTCTAGCCTCGTGGTTCTTTGAGTAAGCAGTCAACGAATTACATAGATGCTGGCATAAGTTCAGATCGGGCGCATATGCATGTCGAATCTTGCAAAAATGAGTCGTCGCAATGCATATTCAGAAATTGACGATGCTATCTCATTCCTATCTCGTCTCGGAAAAATACCTGTAAGGTATAGGCAATATGTCCAAAGTTAATCAAAAATAGAAATCATCGCAGTGATAGTCTATTTAGCAATATTCGAAAAATCGCGAATGATAATAAGCGATGATGAAAGTCTGGAAGCTGACAATATGGATAAATCTGTGATCGGCAATAACATCAAGAAGGCCCGTATTGCGAAACAGATGACACAAATAGAGTTGTCGGATGCTGCTCATGTTGCTCAATCGGTTATCAGTCAATACGAAAACGGGAAGAAGCTCCCCAGTCTGGAGTCTCTTGCCAGCATTGCCCGAGCTCTCGGAACTACGCTTGATTCTCTATGCGAAGGTGAGGCTATCGATATTCCCGGCGATGTGGTTGGTCCATATCCCGGTAAGGATATTGCGAATGCTGTGCTTACCCTTTGGCGAACCGAAATAATTGATATGGCTGGATTGTTGGATCCAGCCGCAGCAAGAGAAGCGTTTCAGGAGCAGTACTACGGCGGGCAATCTGTGTACGTTGTCGCGCTTAATGGTTTTCAGAAGGATCTCATCGCATTGCTGGATTTTCTGAACGAATTCCCCAAGCGACGTGACACATACCCTGATCCGAACCGATATCTCCGAGATACGTTGCAATCCACCGCGTCAATTATCAATCAGCATTGGGACGAATTCATCGAAGATCGTGAGGAAGAGTGAGGGGAGAGAAATGTGCGCGTCCGGAATTGGCTCAGAGGAAAGTTCGCCATGAGGGGTGGTTTTGACGATTTTTCCTGTGTCGGCCGGTGGATTGGGTGCTCGTGGCGAGGATTCTTCGCCACGAAGGCGGTTTTCCCTGCCTGGCGGTGGTCTGGGCGCCGGATTGGGTGTTCGTGGCGAAGGAAGTTCGCCGCGAAGGCCGTTTCGGCGGCGTTTGCCATGCCGGGCCGGTGAAATCGTGGTTCATGGCGATGATTCTTCGCCATGAGGAGCGGTTTGGAGAATGATGGTCGACGACAAGTAGGGAAATCGATGTTCAGTGTGAGCGATTGTGTGCACTGAAGGTGGTTGAGTCCGGTTTGGGGCGCTTTTTCGGGGGTCAAGGCCGTTCGGTGTGAGCGATCGTGCGCACTGAACGTCCCGCCTCGCCTCGCCCGGGCCCCGCCTCTCGCCAGAACGCTCCGGCGGGTGGGATGACGGCCGGGGGAATCGTGTTTTCTCGATAGAATGTGCACGGAACGCATGCGAAGAAGCCGGCGGGACTGATAGGAACAGCGTGATTGGAGCCTGGACACGATGAGGATGAGGCGAATCCTGAGCATTGCTACCTGCGTGGTCGCGACGATGGCGATGTCGCTGCCCCTGACGGCGACCGCGTATGCCGAGGATGCGGCGGCGCAGTCACAGCTTGAGGAGGTGTCCGCCCAGCTGTTGGCGGCGACATCCGCGGCGTCCACGATTCCGACGACTTCAACGATCTCCGCGGTGGCGTCGGGCGGCGCAACGACTTCCGCATCCGATGCGTCGGCCGACCAGGATGCGGCGGCGCTCGCGTCATCCGATTCCCCGTCGGCGACGGATGACGTGGCCGAGGGCCTGGCGGCGGCGAATGCGAGCCACGCGAGCATGATGCTCGCGGCCTCCGCACAATCCGCCCACAACGATTCATCGGACGACGCCCTGCAGATCGACGCTCCGTCCTCGGACCCGGCGCTGGCCGAATCCGGCCAGGCCGATGCTGCGGTGGAACAGGTGGCGTCCCAGGCCGCGCAGAATGAGACGGCGGGCGAATCGTCGACCACCCCCGACCCCACAGACTTCGCCTCCCTCGTCGCCGACGACCCTCTGCGCGACCTGCCCCAGGCCGCCTACGACTACTCGTTCGTCTCGAACGGAACGGTCACGCTGACCGGCCCCCGCCCCGGCGGCACAGCCACCGGCTCCGTGCCCGCGGGCCTCGAATCGTACTACTCGCAGAGCATCGACTGGAACCTGACCACATGCGCGGCCTTCGGACTGACCACCCCCTATGACACCGCCACCCGCGCATCCCGCTGCGCCTACGTCTCCGTCCCGCTCGACTACAGCGACCTCGACGGCCGCAGCGTGCAGATCGGCGTCTACATGTACCCGCACGATCCCTCTGTGGAATGCTACGGCGTGCTCTTCGTCAACCCCGGCGGTCCCGGCGGCAGCGGCATGTCCATCGCCACTCACCTGCCGGGCATGCTCTCGAACGCGGTGGGCAACGCCACGGCGTGGAGCCACTATGACATCGTCGGCTTCGATCCGCGCGGCGTGGGCAATTCGCTGCCGCAGATCCGCTGCCAGTCCGACGCCGCGCAGGATGCGCAGCGCGAGGGCGGCGACGGCCTGACGAACGAGCAATACGATGTCATCGACCAGTACAACGCGCAGCAGTGCTACGCCAACACGGCCGCTTCCTACGAGGGCATCACCGGCGACGATTTCATCCCGACGGTGAGCACCGACACGGTGGCGCGCGACATGGATGTGCTGCGTTCGGCCCTCGGCTACGAGAAGGCGTCGTATCTCGGCTACAGCTACGGCACGCGCATCGGTTACTACTACGCCATGCAGTTCCCGCGCTCCGTCCACGCGATGGTGCTCGACGGCAACATGAACGTTTTCGAATTCGAAAGCGCCTGGAATAGCTCGCTCGACAAGGGGCGCTACAGCGGGTATTACACGAACCTGCGTTCGGTGACGTCGGCGAGCGCGGCGAGTTCGGCGGGCGCTTCCGATGCAGCGTCGGGCGCGGCGAGTTCGCCGGCCGCGGCAGGGGCAGACGATGCGTCCGCCGCGGGAACGGACGCCGTCGCCACATCCGGGCCCGAGCTCCAACTGACGACGCCATCGTATGCCGGCGCCGAAAACGCGCAGATGGCGAGCTTCGAGGCCACCTTCCGCCAATTCCTCTCCTGGTGCCTCACATCGTCGAGCCTGACCGGAAGCAGCGCCTGCGCCGTCGGCGACCACGTGGACGGCACGCCCACCGACGCGCAGATCGACGCCGCCGAGGCCGCGTACCAGCGGATCGCGCGGCAGTACTGGGGCGGCAAGGATGCGGGGCTTTCGGATGGGCGCGTGCTCTCCTTCCAGGACTTCACCACCGCCACCTGCGAGGCCATGTACTCGAGCACGCGCTGGAAGGCGTTCAACATCGGCCTGCGCAATGCCAAGAACGGCAACGGTTCCTGGATGATGTACCTCGCCGACACCTATAACGAGCGCAGTTCGGGCATTGCGCATTACGACCCCGTCACGGGCACATGGGGCACGCGCTCCGGCTACGCCAACCGCAACGCCGCGCTGTACGTGATCCAGACGCAGGACGGCAAGCAGGTCTCGCAGGGCGAATCGTCCTCGGCGTACACAAGCGCGCAGCGCGCCAGGCGCATGAAGGCGTACTACGCGGCCGCCCCGTTCGCCGACCCCGGCACCGACGAATCGGGCGCGGCGCGCGGCCTGACCACCGGCATCGGCATGCAGTTCTTCTTCACCAGCGGCGGCAACCTGCTGTCGAACCCCGGCTACGAGATGTCGACGCTGCCGAACGTGCTCGTCATCTCCACCACCTACGACCCCGCCACGCCGTACGTCAACGGCGTGGTCAACGCGCGCGCCCTGCGCGGCACGCTGCTCATCGTGGCGGCCGCGCGGCATTGCGAATACGGCTACAACCGCGCGGCCACGGGCATCGCGAACGAATACCTCGCCGGCCCCGACGCCTTCCAGGGCAAGGTGGACGCCGGCACCTTCGGCAGCGGCACCGCATACGCGGGATCCTCGAACGTAACCACGAAGGACGTGTATTCGAACGTCATCACGGGCAGCGAATGCCAGCTCGTGTCGTTCCGCCACACCGAAAGCGTCGCGACGTCATACGATTCCCTGACCGACGGAACAAGCGGCAACAAGCGCAATGTGGAGCTCGGCGGCACGTCGGCGGACGGGAAAACCGACGCCACGGCGGAGGGCACGTACATCACGGTGAAGCGCCCCGACGCGACGGCGGATTCCGCGGAAACCGACCGCGTGACGGGCGGCAGTGCTGTGCGCGTTTTCCTCAACGATATCGACGTCGATTGCATGGCGGCGAACGCCGGGTGCATGTATCGGGCGTATCTGTATTCGGCGTCGGGCGGTGCGTCTGGCGCTGGCGCGAGTGACGGTGCGGGCGGTGCGTCTGGCGCGGGCGTTGCGGCGGGTAGCGCGGGCGCGGCGGTGCAGCTGGGTGAGGCTGTCGCCGCGACATCGGGCGGCGGCGGGTATTACCTCGACCTGACGATTCCTGCCGACGCAGCCCTCGGCGCCGCGAAAATCGCGGTGTATCGCGAGAACGACTGGCTCTACGGCTGGCAGGCGCTCACCATCGTGGACGCCACGACGGGCGGCGACGCGGACGCAGGGAAAACCATGTACCGCCTGTACAACCCGAACACCGGCGAGCATTTCTACACCGCCGACCTCACGGAGCGCGCGAACCTGGCAGCCGTCGGCTGGCGCGACGAGGGGCGCGCGTGGGTCGCGCCGGTTTCGGGCGACGCCGTGTACCGCCTCTACAACCCCGTTGCGGGCGGGCACCACTACACCATGTCGCGTCATGAGGCCGACACGCTCGTATCCCAGGGATGGCGCGAGGAGGGCGTCGGCTGGTATTCGGCGCCGGCGAGCACCGGAACGGCCGTGTGGCGCGTCTATAACCCGAATACAGGCGCGCATCACTACACCACCGACGCCGCCGAGCGCTCCGAGCTGATACGGATCGGGTGGAACGACGAAGACGTGGCCTGGTACGCGCTTGCGTCATGATGCGGGTGGTAAGGCGGCGCGGTGGTAAGACAAGATGCGCGAAGGAGGCTTGGCAATGGCGGACGATGCAATGATGCACGATAGGGCGATGCGCGATATGACGGTGCATGCTGATGCGGTGGCGCATCATGATGGAGCGGTGGCGCATGGCGGGGCGGCGCACGACGCGGAATGGGGCGCTATGGGGCCGGAAACCGCCCCGTATGCGCCCGTCGGCGCGACACGCCTCGGATACCCGCGTGCCGCCGCAAAGCGTCGGACAGCGGCGTTTCGCGCCCGTCGTGGCATCGGCGTGCTGTGCGCAGCCATGATGCTCATCTGCGCTGGCCTCGCCGTGGGAACGGGCATATCCGCCAGGGCGGATGCGTCCGGGGCAGCGATGTCGGCGCCGGCATCGGTGGCTGCGTCGGACGGGGCTGCGTCGGACGAGGCGCAGGCGCCATCGTCTGGGACGGCGCCATCGTCTGGCGATTCCGCCGCGGAATCACGCGGCATGGAAATCGTGGAAACTCGCACGGCAGCCGCCGGCACGGATGCCGTAGCCGCGTCCGCACTCGCGGAAGGCGACACGCCTGAAGCCTCCGGCGCGTCATCCGCCACGCCGTCGGCCGCCGCCTCCGCCCCGTCGATCCCGTCGTCGGCCTCGTCGGCTGCCCCGTCCGCCGACCCATCCGCCACCCCCGTCTCCGCAGCGCTGACGCGCAGCACCACCGCCGCCGGCACCGCCCCGACCCTGCCGGCCGCCGTCCCCGTCATCTGGAGCAACGGCGACACAACCGACGAACCGGTGATCTGGGATGTCTCCTCCATCAATGAGGCGCAGTACCACGGGGCGCACGGCGGCTCGAGCACCTTCGTGGTGTACGGGCAGACATACGACCTGCGCGCCGTGTGCTACGTCACCGTCACCGGCGCCACCCCCGTCGGCGCGCGTCTCGATGCCGCCTCGGTCAGCGTGCCCGTCGACGGCAACCCCTTCGAATACCTGCCCGCCACGGCCATCGTGACCTGGAGCAACGGAGATACGAGCGCCGAGCGCATCACATGGAACGGCGGGCTCCCTTTCAGCCGCTCCCTGACCGGCATCGCCGGCTCCTTCACCGCTGACGGCACCGTGCTCGGATTCGCTGTGTCGGCCTCCGTGCGCATGACGAGCCGGTACATGATCGTGGCGAGTAATCCGACGTCGGTCAGTACCGACGCGGGCGTGGCTCCCACGCTGCCGGTCGGCGGCCAGGTGCTGTGGAGCGATTCCGGCGACTGGGAAACCGACACGGTGGACTGGGATGCCGTCGATCCGCGCGACTACCACGGCCTGCTCGACCGCGATACGTCATTCGTGGTGCGCGGCACGGGGCGTGAGAGCGGGCGGTCGTTCGCCGTGACGGTGATTGTGCGGCAGGCCGTGGCGGTATCGGCGTCGTTTGATGGGGCTGCGAGCGGTGACGGTGCGGGCGCGATCGGTTCGGGAACGGGCACGGTGAATGCGGTGGACCTGACGACCGTCGCCGGCACCGCACCGGAGCTGCCCGCGACGGCGACCATCTCCTGGAGCAACGGAGACCGCACCGTTGAGCGCGTGACATGGAACAGCGGATCGGCGCTCGCGGACTCCACCTACGCGCAGCCCGGTACCTTCACGGTGAGCGGCGCCGTCGCCGGACTCCTCGTCACAGCCTCCGTCACCGTCGTCGCCAGCTGAGGTGGAGGCTGAGGTCGGCGGCTGTATGTTGCGGTGCCGACCGTGCCGGTGCGCGGCTAGGCCCCTTTTCCACGATGAACGATTTCCCCCCCGAGGATGGAGGATCTGGGTAGCGGATGACGGAGTTCTTTGACGGTTTGGGTGTTGTGACACGCCGGGTGTTGGGTGTTTGTTGGGTTGTTTTTGGGTTTTTGGGTGGTTTTGGGTTGGTGTCTGGTTGGTGTTTTGGGTGGTTTGCGACACGCCGTGGGTGGTTAGTGTTTTGTAGGGGTTTGGGGGTGTTGGTTGGGGGTGGGTTTGCGTTGTTGGCTGGGTTCGTGTATGTTTCTTCCTTGCTGCCT